>Ga0315281_10001700_pt1 | contig 32623 bp, 24 predicted proteins | sample YL17G07_0_MG_FD_204540 | JGI IMG/M metagenome (GOLD analysis project Ga0315281, IMG submission 204540) | Sediment microbial communities from Yellowstone Lake, YNP, Wyoming, USA - YL17G07_0 | ecosystem: Environmental > Aquatic > Freshwater > Lake > Sediment | place: USA: Wyoming | collected...
GCCTCCTCGAACTTGTCGCACCGTGCACCGTAGAAGAACGGGGTTTCACCCTGGATCACGACCTTGTGCACTTCGCAAAGATTCGGGCACGCCTTGCATTCGAACACCGAGCTGTCATACGTGCGCTCTGACAGGTCAAAACCGCGGAATCGCGACGGCGCCGAGTGGCCATTGCTCCGTCGTGCCATTCCCTCGCGGGCCAGGATCGCCGCACCGATGGCGCCAGTCACATCGTGGTTGGGTGGCACCGACACGTCACGCTTCGTGATCGACGTGAGCGCCGAGACCACGGCATCGTTCGAGGCCACGCCACCCTGGAAGAACACGCGCGATCCGATCGTCCGCCCATTGACGACACGATTCAGATAGTTCTCGGCGATCGAGTAGGCGAGGCCGGCCGTCAGGTCCGGCACCTTGGCGCCCCGCTGCTGATGGTGCACGATATCGGATTCCATGAACACCGTGCAACGTTCACCCAGCGCGGACGGACACTGCGACGAAAACGCGAGGTCGGCGAACTGCTCCTCGATCTTGATATTCAGGCGGTCGGACTGCTCCTGCAGAAAACTTCCCGTGCCGGCCGCGCAGGCGTTGTTCATCGTGAAATCGGTGACCGCGCCATTCTGGAGGCGGATGAACTTGCTGTCCTGTCCCCCGATCTCGAACACGGTGTCGACCTTGGGATCAATGGACACGGCCGCGCGCGCCTGGGCGGTGATCTCGTTGCGCACCACGTCGGCACCGATAAAGTCACCGGTGAGATATCGCCCCGAGCCGGTGACTCCTGCGCCCAGCACGTTCACGCGCGCCTCGGCGTCCGTCGCCACGAGTCTGAGCCCTTCGCGCACTGCCTCGAGTGGCCGGCCGGCAGTCATGAGATAGCGGCGCGCCAGCACACGATTGCGGTCATCTATGAGAACGACATTGGTACTCACCGAACCAACATCGATCCCGAGCCAGCTGTCGAGCTTTCCTCCCGCCGCGAGTTCGTCAAAGCCGGCGTGCGCGCCGTCGCCGTTGGACCGGCGAACCAGGATCGGCAAACTGGTGCGGTCCTGTTTGGCCGCCTGCATGGCGTCCCCAAGCCGGTCAAAGCCGACAAATGGCCGGAGCGCCACGCCACGATCGGCTTCGTCCATCGCGACATAGGCGGCGCCGAGGGCCGCCATGATGGTATGGTGCTCGGGCACGATGATCGACCCGTCGGCAACGCCGAGCGTCTTTTCGAAAGCACGCTTCACGGCGTGGTTGAAGGCAACGCCACCCTGAAAGAGGATCGGCGGCGTGAACCGTTTGCCCTTGCCGATGACGGTGGTGAAGTTGCGCGCCATCGCGAGGCACACGCCCATGAGGATGTCCGCCATTGGCGTCCCCACCTGCTGCAGGTGGATCATGTCCGACTTGGCGAATACCGTGCATCGGCCGGCAATGCGGGCCGGGGTCTGGCTCTCGAGCGCGAGTCGGGCAAATTCCCCGTCAATTTCGATGCCGAGCCGCTCCGCCTGCTGGTCAAGGAACGCCCCGGTGCCGGCGGCGCAGAGCGTGTTCATCGAGAAATCCTCGAGCATCATCTGGTGGCTACCTTCGTCCCAGCGGAGCGCGAGGAGCTTCGAATCCTGGCCGCCGATCTCAATGATGGTGTGCGCCTCGGGATGGAATTCCCCGACGGCGCGCGTCTGTGCCACCAGTTCATTCACGTGTAACGCGCCGATCACATCGGCAATCGGCCCGCCGCCGGACCCGGAGAGACCCAGCAGGCGAACGCCGGAGAGATTCAGCTCCTCGCCGAGCGCGGCAAGCGTTTCCAGCAGGGCACTCCGCGGGCGGCCGCGCGATCGCACATAGCGCCAGCCGAGCAGCGTGCGGCGTTCGTCGAGTGCGACGATCTTTACGGTTGTGGATCCAACGTCGATGCCAAGGCAGCTTGCTTCCACCGGACTCGTCCGCTTTCGGGATTGCGAAGGATGCGCAGCCCAAAGGAAGTCACAGTAGGGGAGATCCCTGACTAGTGTAGGGGGTTCCCGTACTCGACGCGGACAGCCACGGGATTGAGAGGGTGGCCGGACAGACGGGAGCAATGGTTGCCCGTTGGCAGGCGGCGTCAGGGAATGACGAGAATGGCGTCGGGTGTTGGCTGATTCTATGGCCCGGCCGCAACGCACCTCCGCGCGGGCGCGAGCATCGATCCGTTCAGCGTCGGCAGGTGAATGAATTCCTTGCACGGGTCGCCTCTTCGGTTGTTGTCCCGTCGCCGATTCGCCTGACCCCAGTGGCGGTGCTTCATCCGTCGTGCGCGAATAGTGCTCCGACGCTCCACCCGCGCCAGGACTCAATCCGCGTCCTTAGCTCAAGCCGGGAGTCCGCGACGTGCCCCGTTCCGACCAACGCGGAGGAGCGAAACGTTTCTCCATGGCCCTTCTCCACTAGGGGAAAGCCCTAATGCGGCAGTCGTGAGCAAGCGCTATTTAAGGATACGACGAAGCAACGCATTCTCGAACCGGAGCCCGTCATGTCACGCGTGATCGCAATGCCGTTCCTCATGTTCGCTGTATCCCTTCCGCTTCTGGCGCAGGGACGCGCCGGCAAGTACGGCGTCGGCGTGACCTACAGCTCCTCCGCCTCGTTCATCGGCAGCGCCCAGTCCTTTCTCATCTCCATTCGTCCGAACAACACGCTGATTCTCGAGCCGGAGATTGGACTGCTGCGATCAGCCTCGACCTACAGCACCACCGGCTCGACGACGAATCAGAAGTCCTCCGACACACGACTTGGCGTCGGCCTGCTGTTTCGTAGTGCGGAGCGGGACAAGCTTGAGCCATACGTCGGTCCGCGCGTGGGGATCATTAGAACGAGCAGGGAGAATGAGACGACCGGGTCGCCAAAGGAGACCACGACGCAGTCGAGTTGGTATTTTTCGGCCGCGGCGGGCGCACACTACTTCTTCTCGCGACACTTCACCGTGGGCGGTGAGGTCCAGTTCACGAAGGTCGGCGCGGGCGACCAGAAACGAACGCCACCGGATCCTGCCGCGAGCAACTTCAAAGAGTCAATTCTCGGGACCGCTGGGGTCTGGGTCCTGCGCTGGTACTTCTAGTCACTTTCACCGCTCATTACCGATGAGGACATCAGGCACCGCGTAAGCATTTTCCCCAGGAATGCGGCGCGTACCAGAGGAACTCGACTTCCTTTGCCCCGGCGAACGGGTGCGCGTAGTCGAGCATCGCGTCGTGCCGCCGAACAGTGCCGACCGGACGACCCGGGACGCGGCAGACGGGCGACTGACCGCGTCTGCACCGCGCGCGGGCTGGTGGCGCGGCGTGAAGTGTCGCGCAATGCTTGCACAACCGCGATTCAAATTCCTGTCCCGTATGCGCTCACATCTCTTTCATGTTGCGACCGCCGCGCTCACCGGGCTGATGGCGGCCGGCTGCGGCGAAACGTCCACCGGCCCTGCGGTCCCCCCGACGCTGTCGATCGTTAGCGGTGACCACCAGACGGGCTTTCCCGGCGACACGCTTCCGATCCCGCTCAAGGTGCGTGCGACATCGGCGTCTGGAAATGCGATGGCGGGCATCCCGCTGACGTGGACTCCCCTCAATGGAACGGCCATTTCCCCCGAGGCGGTCACCCGTGCCGACGGAACCGCATCCGCGACGCTGGTGCTGGGCCTCGTGGGCGGAGCGCCGGATGGCGCCACCGTCGCGACGGAAGCCGTGGACGGCCTCCGGGGGGAGGTCACGTTTTCCGCGACGAGCAACAATCCGTGCAACTTCCCCGTGCCGTTGACGCTCGGGACGCCGGTCAGTGGCACGATCAGGAATCGCGACTGCAGTTACGGGGACGGTTCCTACCTCGACGTCTACGCGTTCACCGTGTCGGGCACGGCCCATGTCTCGTTTGGCATGACGTCGAGTGAGGTGGATGCGTTCCTCTTCGTGAAGTCCGGTACCGGTCGGACCGTGGCCAAGAACGACAGCGCCAGCACCACGACCACTGACGCCGCTATCGAGGCGCTCGTTCCGGCGGGCGAGTACAGGGTGTGGGCAAACACCAGGTTCGCGGCGGACTACGGGGCGTACCAGCTCACGAGCGCGGCCCTGCCGCTGGACATCTCCCCGTGCGTCCGGGCGTGGGTGGCGTTCGGCGTGAGCGCAAACCAAGTTCTTCCCCCTGCCACGTGCAAGGCGCCGAACGATGCGCTCGTGGTCGCGGACCACTACTTGGTGCAGGTCTACGGCGGCAACATCGTCACCGCGACGATGACGGCCGCGGCCTTCGCCGGAAGCGTGCGCATTTTTGCGAATAGTGCGATCGTGGCGTCGGGCACGGCCAGCGCGGCGGGCCAGCCGGCATCGGCAAGCTTCACCGTGCCCGGAAACCAGGACGGTGTGCTGGTCATCCAACTCTCATCTGCTTCAGGCGGCAACGGCGGCGGCCCCTACACCATGAGCGTCGCAGGACCTGGCCAGGCCGGGAGCGTTCGCGCTTCGAATGCGCTCGGGAAGGGGACAACTGCGCTGATTCAGGAAGGGAGATAGGAGCACCATCGGGACCAGGCCATACCCGCGCCATTCACCGCTGGCGGGATGGCGACGCCCATCGCGATCGGCTTCGTGTGCTCGGACTGCCCCATCATCGTGTGCACGACTCGCGGTATTTCTATGCGATCCGCGCCGTTGGTTGGAGACAGCACGCCGGGCCTTCTCTCCTCGGATATGTTGGACGAGCTCTTCCCTCCCCAATCGGCTTCGGCTGCTGGCGCGTCGTGAGGCATCGCGCCACACTCCCACGACCTCGATTGACTTTCCTATCCGCTGCACCTCCTCGCGACTTCCATGCACTCAACGGGACGACTCAACACCGCATTAGCCGGCCGCTACGCGGGTATTCCAAACTGGTGATATCCGAAACGGGATGCACGTGCGGCTCGCTCTGACCCGCGCCCCAAAAAGCAAAAACCCGCCATCTCGTTTTGAGATAACGGGTTTCGGAGTAGCAGGGGCGGGACTCGAACCCGCGACCCCGGCATTATGAGTGCCGTGCTCTAACCAGCTGAGCTACCCTGCCAGAAAAAACAAAAACGGCCGGCCCGTGAGGACCGGCCGTCGTCGCAATAGCGGGGGCGGGATTTGAACCCGCGACCTTCGGGTTATGAGCCCGACGAGCTACCAGGCTGCTCCACCCCGCGCCAGTAGTCTGAAAAGATAAACGGGGATCGGCGATACGGTCAAGCCGAATTCCGGCGCTCAGCGGGTGAAAGCCGCGCACCAACGCGGCCAACTACGGCTTCTTTACGCCCTTGCCACTGTCGGGCGGGCCGATCCAGTACAGCAGCTCCTTGTCACCGCGCACCATCCCGAGATTCTCGCGCGCCAACTTCTCCTGCAGCGCGCGATCGGTGTCGAGCTGCACGCGATACCTGCGCAGCGAATCGACCTTGCGCGACAGCGAATCATTCGCGCGCTCGAGTGCCTTCTTCTCGCGCCGCTGCGTCCAGAGATCGTACGTGCCCCACTGGCCACCCTGCACGGCAAAGTAGACGACGGCCAGAGCAATGGCGGCGACGATGAGGCGGCGAATCATCCGGCTTGGGGCTTGGGGCCTAGGCTCGGGCTCGGGCTTCCAGGGCTTGGGCTCGGGCCCGGGCCCAGGCCCAGGCCCTTGAAGCCCCCGAGCTTCGGCCCCAAGCCCCAAGCCCCACGCCCACTACAGTCCATAGATCGCGCCACCGGGAAACTCGGCAGCGCCACCAAGTTCTTCCTCGATGCGCAGCAGTTGGTTGTACTTCGCAACGCGATCCGTCCGGCTCGCCGATCCAGTCTTGATCTGCCCCGCCCCGGTCGCGACGGCGAGATCGGCGATGAACGTGTCCTCGGTCTCGCCCGATCGATGCGAAATCACCGAGAGGTATCCCGCCGATCGCGCCATCTCGATCGCTTCCAGCGTCTCGCTCAGCGTTCCGATCTGATTGACCTTGATCAAAATCGCGTTGGCGACGCCGTTCTCGATGCCACGCGAAAGGCGTTCGGTGTTCGTGACGAACAGGTCGTCGCCGACCAACTGACACCGGTCACCGAGGGCCGTCGTCAACTTCTTCCATCCGTCCCAATCATCTTCGGCCAGTCCGTCCTCGATCGACACGATCGGATATTCCTCGAGCCATTTCGAATAGAGCTCGACCATGCCATCGGCGGTCTTCGTTCCCGCGCCGCTCTTCTTGAAGGTGTACGTGCCATTCTTGAACAGTTCACTCGCCGCGCAATCGAGCGCGAGCGCGACGTCCTTGCCGGGCGCGAAGCCCGCCGCCTCGATCGCCTCGAGAATCACCGTGATCGCTTCTTCGTCGCTCGCCAAGTCAGGGGCGAAACCGCCTTCGTCGCCAACGCCCGTGGCGAGCTTCCGCTTCACGAGCACTTTCTTGAGCGAATGAAAGACCTCGGCGCCCATCCGCAGCGCGTCGCTGAACGTCTCCGCGCCCACCGGCACAACCATGAACTCCTGGAAGTCCACCGTGTTCGTCGAGTGGGCGCCACCGTTGAGGATGTTCATCATCGGCATCGGCATCACCCGCGCCAGCGGTCCGCCGAGGTAGCGATAGAGGGGCATCTTGCTCTGCATTGCGCCGGCGCGCGCGCAGGCCAGCGACACGGCGAGCATCGCATTCGCACCGAGGTTCGCCTTGTTTGGTGTCCCGTCCAAGTCGATCATCAGCGCGTCGATTCCAAGCTGATCGGTGATCGAGTGGCCGTGGAGCGCGGGCCCGATCTCGTCCTCGACGTTTTTCACCGCGTTCTGCACGCCCTTGCCGAGGTAGCGGGCCTTGTCGCCGTCACGCAGCTCGATCGCCTCGTGCTCACCAGTGCTCGCACCGCTCGGCACCGCCGCCCGTGCCATGATGCCGTTGTCCAGCGTGACGTCGGCTTCGACCGTGGGATTGCCGCGGCTGTCGAGGATCTCGCGGGCAAGAATCTGGGAGATTGTTGGCATTCGTGAAAACTAACCGTCCTCGATGAGCTGCGGGTCCGAGTCGCGTTGCAGCGCTCGGGGAGAATCAGTCACCGCGTATTCCCGTTCGAGCAGCGCCGCCATTCGTCCGCGCGTCTCGGCCATGATCGCGGTTCGGTCGTCGAAGGTCCGGCCCTTGGTCTCAATGGGCGCGAGAAAGTGGATGTGCACCGTTCCCGCGCGCACGCGAAAGGAGTCCTTGCCCATCACCTCGCGTGCGCCGTAGATGACGGTCGGAACGATCGGCTCGCCCGAGCTGATGGCGAGCACGAACGGGCCTTTCTTGAACGTCCTCAGGTGATAGTCGAAGCCCCGAGTCCCTTCAGGAAAGACGACGACCCGGCGCCCCGCTTGAACGGCGGCCGCAGCGACCTTGTACGACTCGAATGCCGCCTTGCGATTCTCACGGTCGAGAAAGACGACGCCGGCAGACTCGGCGCCCCAGCCGAAGATCGGGACGGCGCGCAGCTCGTGCTTGGCGACAAAGGTGCACCGCGGCAGCCTGGACGCGATCGAGAACACGTCGAACCAACTGACGTGATTACAGATATAGACGCCGCCACCGGCGGTGATGTTTTCCTGGCCATGCAGGACAATCTTCACCCCTGCCCCACGAAGAATCCCACCTCCCCAGCGCCGCATCGATCGCTCGTAGATGCTGTTCGACCGCATCGGCCGGCGAATTGTCCGCGCGACAAGCACGACCCCAGCAGAAAAGAGCGTGACGAGAACGGCGTTGACGATGGTGACGGCGCTACGGATCATCGTGAAAAATGGTCGTGGCCGCCAACCGCAGCAACGAGTACGCCGCCGCCGAGGGTCGTCACGCCCTGATGACCAGCGACGATCGAGCCGATCTCCGTCAGCGGAACACCGAACGCCGATGCAAATCCAGCGGTGTCGAGACCGCCGGCGGATACAAGGAGCTCGTACTCCTCCCCGCTCCGCGCGGCATCAGCCGCGCTGACCCCGGCAATGACAGGCAGTCGGTCCAGATGAACCTCGATCAGCCGTCCGCTTGCCGCGGCGAGATGGTGCGCATCGGCCACAAGGCCATCGGAGATGTCGATGCAGGCGGTCGCACCATGATCGGCGAGCCAGCGGGCTTCGCGAATGCGCGGCACGGGGTGCGCGAACCGAGCCCGGGCAACTTCGCTCGGCTCCACGCCAGCCTTCCAGGCGGCGACCGCCGCGCCTGGGCCACCAAGACGGCCCGTCACATAGACGTGATCGCCGACGGCAGCCCCGCCGCGGGTGAGCGATTCAAAAGCGTGGCCGAGCACGGTGATTGTGATCGAGAGCTCGTTGGCAGCGGCGATGTTGCCTCCGACGATTGTCGCGCCAACGACGCGAACCGCATCAGCAACGCCGTCGGCGATGTCGCCCAACTTGTCACGCCACGCATCGGGAACGTTGATGGCAAAGAGCACACCAAGTGGCAGCGCCGCCATGGCGGCAAGGTCACTGAGCGCGGCGGCGGTCGCGCGGTAGCCGATTTCGCGGGGCTGAATCCAGGCTGGGTCGAAGTGGCGGCCGGCAACCTGAGAGTCAACGCTGACGACGATCCGCTCACCGCGGGGAATATCCAGCGTCGCGGCGTCGTCGCCGATACCAGTCGCGGCATCGCCCCAGCGGTTGACGAGATCTCTGATGGAGTCGAACTCGTGCCCGCGCCCAAGCTGAACGTGCGGCGTCGCCGGGCTGTCGTGCTTGCTCACTGCGCGCCGACGCTCGGCAATTCGGCGATCACCGGGTAGCGCAGCGGGGTGCGATCGATCGCCCACGCGTTCGGCAGCATCTCAAGGACATCCTCGAGCGTCGTACCTCGTGTGCGCGGTCCAGCCAGTTCCGCGGCACGGCCGTGGATCCAGGCCGCGACCGCCGCCGCGGTCCGCGGGTCAGACATTTGGGCAAGCAAGGTGCCAGCGATTCCGGCAAGGAGGTCGCCGCTACCGCCGGTGGCGAGCGTCGGAGTGCCGGCGGCGACGACCGTCCGCCTTCCATCCGGACTGCTGACGATCGTCGGGACACCCTTTAGCAGAACCGTGGCGCCCGTCTTGCGCGCGACCTCGACGCCGATCTCGAATCGCCGGGCGAGAACGGTCTCGATGGACTCGCCCGTCAGTTGGGCCAGTTCACCAGGGTGCGGAGTGATCAGCACCGACCGGCCAGCGACAACGGCGCGAAGCCGGTCAAGACTGCCCTCGAAGACGGTCAGCGCGTCGGCATCGAGGAGGATCGGCCCGGCGTGTCGGCGCGCCGCGTTCTCGACCGCGCGACGGGTGTCGCGAGCGCGGCCGAGCCCGGGGCCGAGCACGAGAACGTCGGCCCAGTCGTCACGCGTGGAGTCGTCCGCCGCAGGCCACGCGCCGACCAGCGCTTCCGGAACGGCGCCGTGAACCGCATCGACACAAGCCGGGTCGACATTCGCCTTTGTCATTCCGATACCGGAGCGGAGCGCGGCACGAAGACCGAGGATCACGGCGCCCGCCATTCCAGGGGCTCCGCCGTGGAGGAGCAGTTTCTTGCGCGTCCCCTTGTGGGCTGACGCGTCGATAGGCGGGAGCGACGACGCGACCCAGGCGGCGTCGGCGAGGCTGATGTGGTCGTCTCCGCCCATGTTGGCGGCGAGACCGATGTCGACGACGACGATCGTCCCACAGGTTCCGCGTGCGACCAGATGGCCACGCTTGATCGTGCCAAAGGTGATCGTCGTGTCGGCGCTCGCGGCATCGTTCGCGTCACCGGTGGTGGCGTCGAGACCAGATGGGAGATCGAGCGCGACGACGAACGCCCCGCGCTTCCGCGCCACTTCGAGCACCTCGCGGGCCGCGGTGATCGCGCCGTGCGCCGGACCGTCCGCGCCCGTCCCGAGCAGCGCATCGACGACGACCCCTTCGCCGGTATAGGCGTTGCCGACTTCTGATTGGATGACCCCGGGAAACGACAGCGCCATGTCGCGCTCTGCGACGCAGTCCGCGGACCGAACGCCGGCTGGGGCCACGACCCGCACGTCGACCCCGGCGGATGCCAGCGCGCGGGCAACGACCCAGCCGTCGCCGCCATTGTTGCCTGGGCCAGCGAGGACCAGAGCGCCGCGGCGCAATGCAGCGGGGTAACGCATGGCAATCTCACCAGCCGCCGCCGCGCCGGCTCGGCCCATCAATGCCCGCGACGGAACACCGGCAGCAATCGTCGCCGCGTCTAGCGCCCTCGCTTCAGCGCTGGTGACGACCTGGATGAGAGATCGCAATCACGACACGGCGTGGGCTCCGCACCACGGATACTCGCGCTCGAAGGCCTGGTCAAAGTCAAAGACGTCGGCAAACTCCTCTCGGGTGTCGGTCGGCTGGCTCATGAGCAGGCCGAGGTCAACGAGTGCGAAGACCGCGTCGCCAAGATCCGCAGTGCTGGTCAGACCCCAGCTCTCAAGGACAACGCGAGACATGACACCAAACCGATCGAGGGCGAGGTCGCGGCAGGCGAGCGACAGCTCGCGACCCGTGATGTGGCGGCGTTCGGGCAGGCGCTGCTGGCAGAACTCGAGCGCGGACAGGGCAAAGAGATAGGCACGCTCGTCGAACCGCTGTTCGCGGAGCCGAATCCTGTCCATGATCCCGTCACGAAACGCCAGCTCAGCCACCGGTGCGAACCCCCGTCTCACATACGATGCACGGCGAGCACATCGCTCGCCGCTCCCTTCATTATGTGGGACCTCGTGCGCGACCACAACTGGCAATTTCGAGATTCTTTCTGGCTATGGGTTGGCACGCTAACTCAGACGTTGTAACCTCCGGGTCTCGCCCCGCGTACGTCCACCATGCGTCAGCACATCCCCTTGGTTTTTACGGTCGCGGTTCAGGGCAATCGATCACAAACGGGCGTCGACATCGAAAGGACGATTCGCGATGTTGTCGGAAGCGCTCTGCGGCCAGTTCGCGCCGAAATGGCGAAGGAGCTGGCGTCAGCGACGGCTGACCGCGATGCCGTTCTCCGGCTGCTCGAGACGGCGAAGTCGACACCGGAGCGCGCCGCGCTCAACCAACGGCTCGATAAAGCCAACGCGACCGTCGACAAGCTCCAGGCGGGAATCAACAAGCTTGACGCTGATCTACCCGGCATCGTCAAGGTGCGCGCCAGTTCCGCTGGATCCTTGATCCCGCCCGTTCCCCCGCCTCCGATGACCCCTGATTACATCCCTGAGAATATGATCATCTTCATCGTTGCGATCATATTCGTCGGGTTTCCGTTGGCAATCGCTGCAGCTCGGATCGCGTGGAAACGTGCCAGCCACGCGCCGGCACCGTCAACGGCGCAGCTGCCCGCCGAGAGTACACGCCGGTTCGATCAACTCGAGCACGCCGTGGACGCGATCGCGATCGAAGTGGAGCGCATCTCTGAGAACCAGCGGTATCTGACCAAGCTGCTCAGCGAACCGCGCCAAAACGTGGCGATCGGTTCGGGAAAAGAACCGCCGCCGTCGTGAGCGACTTGTCCGACCGCGGCAGGCGCTGGTCTACGAGATAATAGACGGGCCGAACGACATCAATCAGGGCTACGCCGGGCGCTGCACCGGGTATAAGGGAAAACGACCCGCAAGCACCTCGGCGTCTTTCTTCACCGCCGCAGCGACGCCAGCATCCTGCGGCGCGGTGAGAACTCGGTCGATCAGTGCGACGATCGCCCTCATGTCGCCCTCGCGCATCCCACGGGTGGTGACCGCGGCCGTTCCGATGCGAATGCCGCTGGTGACGAACGGTGATTCGGTTTCTTTTGGAACCGTGTTCTTGTTCACCGTGATCGCCGCCTCGTCGAGCGAGATCTGGGCAACTTTGCCGGTCAGTCCCTTGTTCCTGAGATCGACGAGCATGAGGTGATTGTCGGTCCCGCCGCTGACCACCTTGTAGCCTCGTTCCATGAGCGCTGCGGCGAGCGCGCGGGCGTTGGCGATGACCTGAGCGGAGTACACCTTGAAGTCCGGAGCGAGCGCCTCGAGAAAGCACACGGCCTTGGCGGCGATCACGTGCTCCAGCGGCCCGCCCTGCGATCCGGGGAACACAGACTTGTCGATGCCCTTCGCGTGTGCCGCCTTGCAGAGAATCAAGCCGCCGCGCGGGCCGCGCAACGTCTTGTGCGTTGTTGATGTCACCACGTCGGCGTGCGGCACCGGCGACGGATACACACCACCAGCGACGAGCCCGGCGAAGTGGGCCATGTCTACCATGAAGATCGCGCCGATTTCTTTTGATACTGCAGCGAAGCGAGCGAAATCGACGACGCGTGAGTAGGCGCTATAGCCGGCGAGGATCAGCTTTGGCTTGTGCGCGCGTGCCTTCGCCTCGAGATCACCGTAGTCGATGATGCCCTCATCGGTCACGCCATATGAGATCGCCTTGAACAGCATGCCGGAGAAGTTGACCGGCGAGCCGTGCGTCAAGTGGCCACCATTCGACAAGTCCATGCCGAGGAAGGTGTCGCCCGGCTTGAGAAAGGTCGCCATTGCGGCGTAGTTCGCCTGCGCGCCGGAGTGCGGCTGAACGTTGGCGTGGTCCGCGCTGAACAATTGCTTTGCCCGATCGATCGCGAGTTGCTCGACCTTGTCGACCACCTCGCAGCCGCCGTAGTAGCGCTTGCCCGGCAACCCCTCGGCGTACTTGTTGGTCAACGCCGAGCCCATCGCCTCAAGCACGGCCGGCGACACGAAGTTTTCGCTTGCGATCAGCTCGAGCCCGCGGTTCTGGCGGTCGATCTCACGACGGACCAGTGACGCGATTTCCGGGTCGCCAGAATCGAGAGCGCGACCGGGTGGGCAACGGTCCCAGTTCGACCAGTTCATTCGTGGGGCGGTTCAGTGTGAAGTTGACTCGTTGACTAGCCAGCATCCGATCGTTCGATCTTTCCGACACGACGAGCATGGCGCCCGCCTTCGAACTTGGCGGCGAGCCAGGCATCGACGATTTTCGCGGCAGTGTCGGCTGACACGAATCGCGCCGGGAGCACCAGCACATTCGCATCGTTGTGTTGTCGCGCGAGCGAGGCAATCTCGGGTTCCCACGCCACCGCGGCGCGGACACCTGGGTAGCGGTTGGCGACGTAGCTCATGCCGAGTCCTGTTCCGCAGATCAGCACGCCCTGGGCCGCTTTTCCGTCGGAGATTTGTTTCGCCAACGGATGCGCGTAATCGGCGTAGTCGGTTGGCGCGGTGCTGTTCGTCCCCAGGTCCTCGAACTCGAAACCCCGATCGCGAAGAATCCGCTCGACTTCCGCCTTGAGCTCGTAGCCGGCGTGGTCCGACGCGACGAGGATCTTCTCCGTCATTTATTCGGCCACTGCGGCCAGGTCCGGACCATCGACCCGAGGTCCCTGATGCGCTGCTCCGCCAGTCGATCTGCCGCCACATACGTCGGCACTTTGTCCGCCTTCGCAATCGCGAAGACCTTGAGCACGGTGTCGTAGATCTCGTCGGCCTTGCGGAACGCACGCGCCGACGTCCACCCGGCGAGTTCGCCATAGACGTTGATCACGCCACCCGCGTTCGCGACGTAGTCAGGGGCGTAGAGAACTCCTTTTGCCTCGAGCGCGTCTCCGTGCCGTGGCTCGAGCAGGACATTATTGGCCGCGCCGGCGACGACTTCGACCTTGAGTTGCGGGATCGTCTTGTCATTGATCACCGCGCCCAGGGCACAGGGAGCAAACACGTCGGCCGGAACGGCGTAGATCTCGTCGGTCTTTACGACGCGCGCGCCGAACTCTGTCTCGACACGCTTGACCCGATCGGCGTCGATGTCGGCAGCGACGAGCTTCGCGCCGGCCTCGTGCAGCTCCTTGGCAAGGAAGTAGCCGACGTGACCGCAGCCCTGAATCGAAATCGTCCGGCCGGAAACGCTGTCGGATCCCCACCGTTCCTTTGCCGACGCCTGGATGGCGCGAAACACACCGTGGGCAGTGACCGGCGATGGGTCGCCCGATCGTCCGGCGAGACCGGACACGTACTCCGTGTCCATGTGGACGTAGTCCATGTCGGCGGTGCTCGTGCCGACATCTTCGGCGGTGATGTACCGCCCGCCCAGGCTTTCGACAAAACGTCCGTGGGCGCGGAAGATCAACTCGCGATTGGTCGTCTTGTTGTCGCCGATGATGACCGACTTGCCGCCGCCGAGGTTGAGACCGGCGACCGCATTCTTGTAGGTCATGCCACGCGCGAGCCGCAGCGCGTCGACAATCGCCTCGTCGTCTGACGCGTAGTTCCAGAACCTCGTCCCCCCAAGGGCCGGCCCGAGCACGGTGCTATGAATGGCGATGATGCCGCGGTAGCCGGCGGCCGGATCATGGCACAGCACGAGCTGTTCGTGGCCCATGCTGGATATGGTGTCGAAAAGCTTCATTGGATAATCGGTGGGTAAGTGGGTCAATCTTTCGAATACAGCTCTCGCGCGATCACTACTCTCTGGATCTCGCTCGTGCCTTCATAAATCTCGGTCGCCTTGGCGTCGCGGAACAGGCGCTCGACGGGATAGTCGGTCACGTAGCCGTAACCGCCGAAGATCTGGATCGCCTGCGTCGTCACCCACATCGCGGTCTCGCTCGACATCAGCTTGCTCATCGCGCTGAGTTTCGTCATGTGCTCGCCGCGGTCCTTGGCCGTCGCCGCCGCGTGAAGGAGCGTTCGTGACGCCGCGATCCGTACCGCCATGTCGGCGAGTTTGAACTGCATTGCCTGAAAGTCCTTGATCGGTTTGCCGAACTGCTTTCGCTCGGCTGCGTACGCCACCGAATGACGGAGTGCCGATTCGGAGACGCCGATCGCCTGCGCCGAGATGCCGAGTCTGCCGCTGTCGAGCGACTGCATCGCGTAGACGAACCCCATTCCCTCTTTGCCGAGGACGTTCGACGCGGGGACGCGCAGGTTGTCGAAGACCAGCGAGACCGTCGCCGACGCCCGCAGGCCCATCTTGTCTTCCTTCTTGCCGATCTTGAAGCCCGGCATGTCCGGCGTGACAATGAAGGCGGTGATGCCCCGTGAGTGGCGGCGATCGCTGGGCGAGTCCGTCCGCGCCATGACGACGACGACGCCGGCATGCGTACCGCTCGTGACCCAGGACTTGGTTCCGTTCAACACCCAGCCGTCACCATCGCGGACGGCCTGGCACGACAGCGATGCGGCGTCGGAGCCGGATTCGGGCTCGGTCAGCGCAAACGCGCCGAGTTTCTCGCCACGCGCCATCGGCTTCAGATACGCTTCTTTTTGCGCGACCGAACCCGAGCGCAAGATCATCTGCGTCGGCAACGAGTTGTGGACGCTGATCATCAGCGCGACGGACGCATCGACAATCGCGATCTCTTCGAGCGCGACGAGATAGGTCAACGTGTCGAGCCCGAGACCGTCGTACTCTTCGGGGATCATCATGCCCAGAAAGCCCAGATCACCGAGCTTCGGGATCAACGACGGCTCAAAATGCGCGTCGCGATCCCAGGCGACGCTATGCGGAGCTACTTCCTGCCGCGCGAAATCGCGCGCGAGGCGCTGGATGTTGCGCTGTTCTTCCGTGAGGTGGGTGACGGTTCCGGACATCTAGCTGTGGATTGGGCTACGCATACGTGAAGAACCCCCGCTTGGCCTTCCGACCCAGCCAACCGGCAGCAACATAGGTCCTGAGCAGCGGACACGGCCGATACTTTGGATCGCCAATGCCGTCGTGCAGCACCTCGAGTATTGCGAGGCAGGTGTCGAGGCCGATGAGATCGGCGAGCGCCAACGGCCCGAGCGGATGATTCATGCCGAGTTTCATCACCGTGTCGATCGACTCCGCCGTACCGACGCCCTCCATGAGACAGAACACGGCCTCGTTGATCATCGGCATCAGAATCCGATTGGCGATGAACCCCGGATAGTCACGGGCCTCGACGGGCGTCTTTCCGACGGCCTTCGACAGGTCGATCACTCGCGCGAGGGTTTCGTCCGACGTTGCCAGACCCCTGATGATCTCGACGAGCTGCATCACCGGGACGGGATTCATGAAGTGCATCCCGATCACGAGGTGCGGGCGCTTCGTTCGCGCGCCAATCTCCGTGATCGAGATCGAGCTCGTGTTACTGGCGAGGATCGCGGTTGGCGCCACGATGCGATCGAGGTCGGCGAAGATCTTGAACTTGAGATCGCGATTCTCGGTCACCGCTTCGATCACGAGGGTCGCGTCTGCCACCGCATCCATCGACGGCGCGGTCCTGATGCGCGCCATGATGGCGTCCTTGTCCGTCGGCTGGAGCGCGCCTTTCTTGATCTGCCGGTCGAGATTCGAGGCGACGTTCTTGCGACCACGCTCGAGGGCGTCGGCCGATACGTCGATCATCGTCACATCGAATCCGCTCTGGGCGAACACGTGCGCGATGCCGTTCCCCATCTGTCCGGCGCCCAGCACGGCGACGCGTTCCGCCATCTATCCCTTCCTCTCCCCGCGGCGTTTGAGCCGCAGCAGTAAAAGTCCAGTCGCGCCGATCATCGCCAAGCCGGCGGGAATTCCACCTTCGGGCCCCCAGACTCCGCCAGTCGCCCAGTCTGGACCCGCATCAACATAACGGTAGCCGGGAGCGTCGAACGCATAGCCGCTGACGGCGGTGTGGAAGATCGCAGCCATCACCCAGTTCCATGCAAAATGCGCAGCCCAAGCAGCATAGAGACTGCCCGTGGCGATGCGGATCGTCGCCAGAAAAACGCCCGCGAGTGTGACGAGAATGACCGATCGCGTATCGGCGCCGGCGTTGCGCAAGTGCATCAGCCCAAACGCGATACTCGTCACAGCGACCGCGGCCGGCCAGTTCCACGCGTCGCGCAGGACGGTCAGGAGATACCCTCTGGTCAGCAGTTCCTCAGCGAACGCCGCGGCGAGGAGCAGTACGGTCATGCGGATGATTGGATGGCCCACGGACGATGCGCCGCCTGACGTCGAGCGCAGCCACCCCGCGAGGATCAATCCAACAATGGGAAACGCGACCGCGCCCCCACCGATCAGAAAACCGCCGATGATCAGCCGCGGCCTTGCTGCAGCGCGGGTAAGGCCGACGTCGCGCCATGGCTTTCGGTCGAGCCAGCGCAACGCGACCCACGTCGCGACGACCAAACCGAGGACGTTCACAACGGACCCGACCGTCTCCGCCTGGAGGCCGGCGACGGCGGCGATCCGCTGCGCGAACGGAGCGACCACTACGACCGAGACGAACCCGGTGAGGATCACCGCAAGGGTAAAAAACGCCAACCGCCAGGGCGCGCGTGGCGCCCCGGCGGACGTGAAGAACAGTGAGCGAAAGTTCACAACGGCCGTCCCGCGTCGCTCGCGCCGCTCGGGACGCGCGTGCCGGTATTCCTCAGGCGGCGCGCGATCTCTGTCCGCTGATCGCCGCGGCGATCGCGGCCTTCACAACGTCGAGCAGAAGGAACGGCGTGATGCCAAGACGCACAGCGTCGACAATCGATCCGGTATAGACGCTCAGGTGGGCGATACCGCCAACGAAGATCATCGCGATGCCGACGCACGCGCCCAGAAAGCGACGGGCGATGTGCTCTTGCCGTGCGCCGATCGTTCCCGCCGCCCAGGCAGCGACCGGATAGGCGACGAGATATCCGCCCGTTGGTCCGATGAAGCGCAGGATCCCGGGAGCACCAACCGGGGAAAACACGGGCAATCCAGCTGCGCCCGCGACGAGATAGAGCACCATGCTCGCTGCGCCAGCGACAGGCCCGAGCATGAGACCCGCGAGCACGACAATGAACGGTTGCAGCGTGAATGGCACCGGGGTACCCGGCAGCGGAATCGTAATCTGCGCCGCGGCGGTCAACGCAAGAGCGAACCCGAACACCCAAGCGATGGTGGACGGTTTGGTCTGCCGCAGTGTGGTGGTCAACGACGTCATGTCAGGTCTCCCGTTCGACGCTCAGGGCAACGGCATCGCCGCCGCCAAGGCAGAGTGTGGCCAGTCCGGTTCGTGCGTTTCGATCCATCATCGCGTACAGTAGCGTCGTCAACACCCGAGCGCCGCTGGCGCCGAGCGGGTGGCCGAGGGCGATTGCCCCTCCGTTGACGTTGACGCGGTCCCATTTCCAGCCGAGTTCATTGCCGTCGGCCAGCGCCTGTGCCGCAAAGGCTTCATTGGCCTCGATCAGATCATAGTGATCGATCCGGGTATTCATTTTCTTCATGAGATTTCGGGTCGCCATGATCGGCGCGAAGAACAGATCCTCCGGCTTCGTGGCGCCCGTCGAGTATCCCGTAATTTTCGCGAGGATCGCAAGGCCGTGGGCATTGGCGAATTCGCGCGATGTCACGACGAGCGCCGCGCCACCGTCATTGAGCGACGAGGCGTTGCCGGCGGTGACGCTCAAGTCGGTTGCGCCACCCTTGCCAGGAAAGGCCGGCTTGAGTTTGCCAAGCGTCTCGGCCGTCGCATCGGCGCGCGGCCCCTCATCGGTGTCGATGACGGTCGGGCCTTTGCGGCCGGCAATCGTCACTGGTGCGATCTCGGCCCTGAACTTCGCTGCCGCCTGCGCCGCGATGGCCTTTGCGTGCGACGTGGCCGCGAACTCATCCTGCTGCGCCCGCGTGACGCCGGCCTTCTTTGCCGTGTACTCGGCGTGACCCCCCATGTGCACGTCGCACGACGCGCACCAGAGCCCGTCCTTGATCATGCCGTCGACCATCTGTTGGTCACCGAGTTTCACGCCCTGGCGCATTCCATAGACATAGTACGGCGCGTTGGACATCGATTCCTGGCCACCAGCGACGACGACTTGCCGGTCGCCGGCCTTGATCGACTGCGCGGCGAGCATCACGGCCTTCAGTCCCGATCCGCAAACCTTGTTGATCGTGAGGGCCGAGACGGTGGCCGGCAGTCCGGACTTGAGCGCCGCCTGTCGCGCCGGCGCCTGGCCAGCTCCGCCCTGGAGCACGTTGCCCATGATGACTTCTTCGATGAGTTCGGCGGGGACCTTCGATCGCTCGAGCGCGGCACGGATCGCCACCGCACCGAGCTCCGGGGCGGATAGCGGTGCAAGGCCGCCGAGGAACTTGCCAATCGGGGTGCGCGCGGCCGCGACAATGACGGGCTCGCGGGAATGGTCAGACATTCGGTAGTCTGGGCTTTGGGAAGTCAGAGGCCTGAAACCTATTCAGCGGGCGGGGCGAACCCCAAGTCGGCATTCCTGCATAGACAGCCGACCGGGACTTATTGCAGCTCCGCCAGAAGCTCGAGGAGTTGACGCGCCCCTGCGGGCCGTTCGGCGCGGTTCTTCGCCATAAGCCGCGATACGAGCGCTGAAAAGGCTGGCGGTACTTCTGGGTTCAAGAGCATCGCCGGCTCGGGCACCACCGACAGCACCTTGCTCATCGATGCCATTGGCGTCAGCGCGACGAAAGGCGCCACGCCGGTGAGGCACTCGTAGAGGACGACGCCGGCGGCGTAGAGATCGGTCCTCGCGTCGACCCCTTCCTCCAGCAGCTGTTCCGGTGCCATGTAGGCCGGCGTGCCAACCACCATTCCAGCTTGCGTCACGTTCGACGTCCGCTTCGCGTGCCGAGCGATGCCAAAGTCCATCACCTTGAGCACGCCGTCGGCGTCGATCATTGCGTTCTCCGGTTTCACGTCACGGTGGACGATTCCCTCGTCGTGAGCAACGGCCAGCGCCTCGACCAACTGACGACCGAGCGCAAGCGTCGAAGCGACACCGAGGCGGCCGCGCGTCTGAAGGAGCTCGCGGACAGTAATCCCGCGAACGTATTCCATCGTCACGAAGTACTCGCCGTCGCACTCCCCAAAGTCGTGCGTGCGGACGACGTTGCGGTGGGAGATTCTCCGAGCCAGCCGGATCTCATTCTTGAATCGTTCGATGGCGGTTGGATCATCGCCGAGGATGTCGGGGTCGAGGAACTTGATGGCGATCTCCTCGCCGAGCTTGAGATCGGTGGCGAGGTGGACAGACCCCATGCCGCCGCGGCCGATCGCCTTCCCAATCGTGTATCGGCCGGCATAGACCGCGCCCGGCGGGAGTTCGGCCGCCCGTTCCTCAGACCCCGCGACTGGCAGCTCCGACGTCGCCAACGAAACGTCGGAGCGCAACTCGCCGAGCTGTTCGCGAAGGCGCTCTTCCCGCGCCTGCACGCCCGCGACCATCGCGTCGAAGACCCGGGCAAGCCGGCCGAGCTCATCGTCGCGGCGGCTGATCTCGGCGAGTAGCGTCGACGAATAGAGACCGTGCTCGACCGCGCCAGCTGCTTCGATAACGAGCCCAACCTGTCGCAGATAGTCAGCTTCGCGATCGCGGAGGCGTTTCTTTTCGAGCGCGGCGCCGATGCGGGCGCGCAACAACACCGGATCGAACGGCTTGGCGAGATAATCCTCGGCCCCGAACTCGATGCAACGGACGACGCTTGCCAGATCGTCGAGCGCAGAGATCATGATCACCGGCACATCGTGCAGCTTCGGCGTCGACCGCATGCGCGCCAACACCTGAAAGCCATCGACCTCCGGCATCATGACGTCGAGCAGCACGAGGTCGAATGACTCTTGTTCGAGTCGGTCGAGTGCGAGCCGCCCGTTCTCGGCGGTCTCAACGGCGTAGCCTTGCCTCGTCAGTCTGCGGGTGAGCACCGCCCGATTATCCTCGATGTCATCGACAACGAGTATCCGCGCACTATTGCCGGACTCGATCGCGTCGAGGTCGACGGCCTGCAACGCCTGCGTCGGCCGCGAATGCCGAGGAGTAGGTGCCGGTCGCGGGATCGTGGTCAGGCGGCCGGCGGCTGCCGCGATCCTTGACAGATCCGCGATCATCGCGTCGTCAGTGGTCACGACGCGGATCGCCTCGACGGCGGCGAGAATGCGCTGCTGTGGCGGCGCCAGAATTTCCATCAACCGGGCGAGGTCGTTCTCTGACGCGCCCCCGGTCGGTGGAAGCGATGTGTTGATCTTGTCGAGCACCTCTCTCGACGCGATGAGAACTTCCCTCAGGGCGGCGGCGCGGGCATCCTCCGGAGCGACGTCCTCGAGCATCATCTCGGTATACCCGACGATCAGATTGACCGGCGTCCGCAACTCATGGCGGAGTTCGGCGATCACCGGGTTGGCGAGCGTCGTGGTCGGCGTCACGCCGGTGTCGGCTCTTTCGCCGGTGGCAGCAGCGCCGCGATCTTCGCCAGCAATCGATCGAGCTCAACGGGCTTGGTGTCGTAATCGTTGCAACCCGCCTCCATCGCGCGCTCGCGGTCGCCGCTCATGGCGTGCGCGGTCAGCGCGATGATCGGGACCTTGGCGCCGTCAGGCGATGCGCGGATGCGACGTGTCGCCTCCCACCCGTCGATTTCGGGAAGGCTCATGTCCATGAGAATGAGATCCCAGCCTCCCTCGAGAGCGCGATCGACTCCGGCGACGCCGTCGATCGCAATCCCGACGTCAAATCCTCGCCGCTGCAGGCGTCGCGACAGCATGTCGCGATTCATTTCGTTGTCTTCGACGAGCAGGATTCGCGGCATCGATCAGCGGGTGCGTACGGGAGTGGAGTGCTGCGACTGCGACACTGGAGGCGTAGCGGCGCCCGGCCGGGCGTGCTCGAGCACGAGTTGCTTGATGTCGCGCACCAGATCGCCATGAGAATATGCGCCCTTGCTGAGCACTTCGGCCACTTGGCCATTCAGCAGCGCCCGTTCGGCACTGGTGAGGTCCTTTGCCGTCACCACGACGATCGGGATAGAGCGCCAGGATTCGATCTTGCGGAGCTCGGTCACGAACTCGCAGCCGTCCATCGTCGGCATCATCAGATCGAGGAGAATGAGGCCGGGGCGCTGTTCAGCGACGGCCTGGAGGGCGACGCGACCGTTCTCGGCCTCGACAACCTGCCACCCCTCTTTGCGCAGCGAGCGAGCGATCAACCGTCGTGTCTCTGTGTCGTCCTCGACAAGAAGCACCGGCCCGCCGCCGGCCGACGGGCGATGCCGCTCCATGATCCGCCTGAGCTGTTTCCGGTCAACCGGCTTTGAGACGTATTCGGAAGCGCCGAGGGCGAGGCCAAGCTGCTCCTCACGGAGGACGCTGACCATGATGACCGGCGTATCGACGAGAGCCCGTTCCGAACGGAGCTGTTTGAGCACGGCCCACCCATCCATGCCGGGCATCAGCACGTCGAGCGTGATCGCGGTCGGATGCAAGGCGCGCGCGATCTCGAGCCCGGCGGTTCCGTCTGCTGCCTCTTCGACCCGGAACCCCTCGGCGGCGAGCAACCGGCGAAGGAGCGCGCGCGCATCCGGATCGTCGTCAATCACGAGCACGGTCCCGGCCGAACCATCGCCCTGCGCGAGGACATTCCCTTCGTTCCGTGCCGTGGGCTCCGGAGCGCGAGCCAGATCAACGCGTGCCGGAAGAACAATCGTGAACGTCGAGCCGTGACCGGGCTGACTGCGAACGCTGACCGTCCCGCCCATCATCTCGCAAAAGCGGCGGGTGATGGCGAGCCCGAGGCCGGTTCCACCGTAGCGCTTCGAGGTCGCGGCCTCGGCCTGGCTGAACGACTCGAAGAGCCGGCCCATCTGCTCCTCCGACATGCCGATGCCCGAATCGACAACCTCGAACACGACCTCGTCGACCCCCACCACGGCCGACGTGCGCCGTGTCGCGCGCAAGGTCACCGTACCGCGCTCGGTGAACTTGCAAGCGTTGGACAACAGGTTGAGGAGCATTTGCCGGACCTTGACCAGGTCGGCGGTCAGCGGGCCGAGTGTCGCTCCCCGCTCGACGACGAGGCGGTTCTGATTCTTCAGCAGCAGCGGGCGGATCGTCGTTTCGACATCGTCGAGCATCAGGGCGGCGTCGAAGGTCTCGATGTAGAGCTCCATCTTTCCCGCTTCGATCTTCGAGAGGTCGAGCACGTCGTTGATCAAGGCGAGGAGGTGCTTGCCCGCGGTATGGATCTTCTCGAGGTCGGGGATGAAGGACTCCTGGCCGAGGTCGGCCGCCTCTTCCTGCAGCATTTCGCTGTAGCCGATGATCGCGTTAAGCGGTGTGCGGAGCTCGTGACTCATGTTGGCGAGAAACTGACTCTTGGCGCGATTCGCGTTTTCTGCTTCCTGACGGGCCGCCATCAGCTCGGTGATATCGTGATACATCCCCATGAGGGCGACCGGCCGGCTGTCGGCCGCGATCACCGGCACGCCCTGGATTTCGACGTCGACGTAGGTGCCGTCCTTTCGCCGACGCCGCCCGATGCCCTTCACCGGCCGGTCGACCGCATCGCGGCTGTATTGCATCGCTTCGGCGAGTTGGCTCGGATCGCTGATCAGCTCATCAAGATTGAGTCCTTTGGCTTCGGCTTCGCTGTATCCAAAGAGCAGCTCGAAGGCCGGATTGCAGGCCGCGACCCGGTGGTCCGGATCACACTCGACGATCGCGACCGGACTGTTGTTGAGCAGGCTCCGGAAATACTCGCGCTGATTGGCGGCGTCCTCGTACAGCCGCGCGCCTTCGATCGCGATCGCCGCCTGGGGCGTGAACAAGTTGAGCAGTCGCAGATCGTTGGCCCCGAACACGCGCGCCGGGTCGGCATGAACAATGGCGATGCACCCGACGAGTCGATCACTGATGAACAGGGGTGCGGCGACGACGGCTTCCACCGCGACGTGCGAGTATTTCCCCGATTTGCCAAGCCAGTCATGGTACGACGGAATGATCAGCGGCTCCTTCGTCTGCGCCACCGTGCCCATCGCACCCTCGCCGAGCTCGAGTCTCACACCCGTGGTATCGGCGCCGACATTGTGACTCGCCGCGATCACAAGCTGATTGGTGGCGTGATCGTAGATCGCAAGTTCACCGCCGGTGACGTCGAGCAGCGCCACGGCTCGCTCGAGGGTGGCCTGGAGCGTCTTCGCGAGCTCGCGCTGTGTGAGCAAGTCGGCCATCGTGTCGAGCAATGCCCGCTGCTCGTCCGCGCGGCGGCGTTCGCCGACAATCAGTCGCGCTCGGGCGATCGCGATGCTCGCCTGATTGGCCGCCGCGGTGAGAATCTCGAAATCGCTGTCGTCGAATGCGTTGGGCTCGGTACTCTCCACGGCAAGCACCCCGACGACCACGCCATCGATGATCAACGGGACGTCAACTTCGGATCCGCTGTTGAGGGTCGGTTCGTAGCTCGATTCGCCAAGGACCGACGGCGAGTAATGGAGCACACCGTCCTTGATCGGGCGGTCGCTCAGCCCCTGGCCGGGGGCGAGCCGCGTTCCAATGGCCAGGGCGGTCCAGCCAACGCTCGCGCGCAGGACCCGATCCCCCGTTTGCTCGTCGACAAGAAAGACGCCGAGGAAGTTATAGCCCAGCGCCTTGTCCTGAAGACCGGTGACGACGCTGTTGCAGATCTCCTCCTCGTCGCGAGCCGCGGCGATCGCCGAGCTGAGGCGTAGCAACGCCGATTGGCGCCGTGCCATCGGGCTGCCGGTGCCGGGCTGCGCGTTCGCCTGTCCGCTCCGCGCGATCATGTCAACTGGAGAGGTGCGCGGTAGCAGGTCCGAGTGCGACCCGCAGTTCCTCGATCAGGACTTCGGGAGCATACGAACCCTTCTTGAGGATTTGCTGAACTCCGCCGCTGAGTCGGCGGCGGTGCTCGTCGGTCAGCTCGAGGGCGCTGACGACGATGACGGGAATGTCCTTTGCTGCGGGGAGATCGCGGAACGCGGACAAAAAGGCGAAACCGTCCATCTCCGGCATCATCAAGTCAAGCAGAATCACGGAGGGGAGTTGCTCCGCCACGCGCTCGAGCGCGACGCGGCCATTCTCTGCCTCGACCGCCGCCCACCCTTCCTGCTCCAGCGTCCTGCGCAGGAGGTCGCGGGCATCGTTGTCGTCCTCGACGATCAGCACGCGCGCCTCGGCGGAACCGGCGTAGCGCCGCATCAGGCTGACGAGGCGGCCGCGGTCAATGGGCTTGGTGATGTAGTCAGACGCGCCAAGAGCGAGACTGAGTGGACGTTCGTCGAGGACGGTCGCCATGACGACAGGAATGTCGGCGATCAACGGGTCGGCCTTGAGCGCCGAAAGCACTGCCCATCCGTCCATTTCCGGCATGAGCACATCGAGCGTGATCGCAGCCGGCTTGAGCTCACGCGCGAGCCGGAGACCGTCGACGCCGCCGGCCGCGCCGTATGTTCGGTAGCCGGCACGAGCCAAGTGGCGCTGCACCAACTCGCGCGACGCCGGATCGTCGTCGATAACAAGCACGAGGCCACCCGTTGCCCCTTCAGCCTCGATGAGCGCGGTCAGCCCGGGCACCACCGGTTCGTCGGCGTCGGCCACCAATGCCGGAACGCGAACCGTGAAGGTTGATCCGTGGCCGAGCGCACTGACGACCGTGATGTCACCGCCCATCAGCCGGCAGAACTGGCGACTGATCGCGAGCCCGAGGCCCGTTCCCCCAAAGTTCTTGCTCGTCGACGCCTCAGCCTGGGCAAACGCTTCGAAGAGTTTCGCCGATTGCTCCGGGCTCATCCCCATCCCGGAATCCTGCACTTCATATATGAGGTCGTCGCCAGCGCGGCGGGCCGTGAGCCGGATTTCTCCATGGTCGGTGAACTTGCTGGCGTTGCTCAGCAGGTTGAGCAGCACCTGGCGCATCTTGGTGACATCGGCTCGCCCACTACCGTCAGCGGCGGAGACGTCGGTGATGAGCCGATTGCCATTCTTCTCGACGAGTGGCTGCACGGTCGTCGCCACGTCATGCACCAGCTCATCGATCGCGAATGGCTCGAGAAAGAGGTCCATCCGGCCGGCCTCGATCTTGGACAGGTCGAGGACGTCGTTGATGAGCGACAGCAGATGTCGGCCAGCGGAGCGAATTTTCACGAGGTCGGGGACGTAGGCGCTCGATCCGTCCTCCTCCGCCTGCTCCTGCAACATCTCGCTGTATCCGATGATCGCGTTGAGCGGCGTCCGGAGTTCGTGGCTCATGTTGGCGAGGAACTGACTCTTCGACCGGCTCGCCGTCTCGGCAGCGCGACGAGCGTCGAGCAGTTCGCCGACATCGTGATACAGCGCCATCGCGCCGACCTTCTCCCCGGCGACAATCACCGGAATGGTGTAGTGCTCCACATCGACGAGCGCGCCATCCTTGCGTCGCCGTTGCCCCATCCCGCGAGAGAGGAGCCCGGATCTGGCGGCCGCGGTATGGCGCTTCGCTTCGGCGCGCGTCTCCTCGGTTGTCACGAGGTCGTCGAGGTTACGCCCCGCGACCTCGGCCGACGCATAGCCGAACAGCGCCTCGAACGCGGGGTTGCACGACGTGATGTTGAAATCGAGATCGACATTCGCGATCGCGACGGGGTTGTTCACCACGAGAGCGTCAAACGACTGCTGAGCCGACGCATACAGACGGGCGTTTTCAATCGCGATCGCCGCCTGCGGCGCGAACAGCTGAAGGAGCCTCAGATCCTGCGGTCCGAGCTTCCGCTCCGGATCAGTGTGAACGCTGGCGATCGCGCCGACGAGCCGCGTGCCGATGAGCAGCGGAACCGCCATGACCGACCGCACCGTCGTCTCTTCGTACTTCGATGACCGGCCAGCCCATTCCCGGTAATTCGGGATGATCAATGGCTCGTGGGTTTGCGCCACGTACCCCATCGCACCCTCACCCAGCCGCATCCGCGTGCCCGTCGAGTCCATGCCGATGTTGAGGCTCGCGACCACCGTCAGCTCACGCCGCGTTTCGTCGTACGTCGCTAGTTCGCCGCCCGACACACCGAGCAGACCGATCGCGCGATTCAACACCGCGTGCAAGACGCGCGTCAACTCGAGCTCACCTGACAAGTCCGACAACGTGTCAAGAAGGGCTTGCTGCTCTTCGGCGCGCTTGCGCTCGGCCGTGAACAACCGGGCGTTCTCGATCGCGATCGCCGCCTGCGACGCGAAGAGCTTGATCAGGCGCATCCCTTCGTCACCGAAGGCGTGACGTGGGTCGGAGTGGACGGCGGCGATCACACCGACAAGGCGATTGCCCATGAGCAAAGGCGCCGCCAGCACCGACTGAAAGGTGCTGATCGTGTATTTCTGGGAGCGGCCTGCCCATTCCTGATAGTGGGGAATGACGAGCGGTTCGCGAGTCTTTGCGACGCGCCCCATCGCTCCCTCGCCGCCCTTCATCCGCGTATTGAGCGAATCGGAACCGAGGTTGTGGCTGGCGACGATCACCAGCTCGTTGGTATCCTCTTCATAGATCGCGAGCTCGCCGCCGGTGACGCCGAGCAGCGAGACGGCGCGATTGAGCACGGCATCGAGGACTTTCGTCAGCTCCAGCTCGCCGGAAAGGGCCGACAGCGTCTCGAGCAACGCCTGCTGTTCTTCGGAACGGTGGCGGGCTTCGGTAAAGAGCCGCGCGTTCTCGATGGCGATCGCTGCTTGCGGCGCGAACATTTCGAGGAGCCGCAGGTCCTCCGGTCCGAACGTGCGCCCAGGATCCGAGTGCACACTGGCGATGGCACCGACGAGCCGCTTGCCGATCAGGAGCGGCGCCACCATCACGGCGAAGACCTCACCCTGGCTGTACTTGCCGGACTTGCCAGACCAGGACTGATAGTCGGGGATGATCAACGGCTCGTGGGTCTGGCCGACAAGGCCCATCGCGCCCTCACCAAGCCGCATGCGCAGCCCGGTGGAGTCGGTGCCAAGGTTGAGGCTGGCGACCATCACCATTTCGTTCGTCTGCGCGTCGAGAATCGCCAGTTCGCCGCCGGTGACGCCGAGCAGGGTGATGGCGCGCTGGAGAACGGCCTGCAGCAACTGGGACAGCTCGAGATGCCCTGAGAGATCGGCGAGCGTGTCGAGGAGGGCCTGTTGCTCCTGGGCGCGCCGTCGCTCCGAGTCGATGAACCGCGAACGCGCAACCGCGGCCGCGACATGTGCGGCTGCGACGGAAAGGAGCTCTCGGTCGATGTCATCGAACGCGTCACCGGCCGGCCGCTCGACCGTGATGATGCCGGACGTCCCGCCTTCGGGATCAAACGGAATCTCGAATCGCGCCGCGTCAGGCGCGAGATTCCCCGCTTGCACGGCGGATGCGTTGTCTCCGATGACGCGGACATCAACGCCCGAAAAGCCAAAGCACTGATCCATCATCCCAAACGCCAGTCCGCCAAAGATGTCCTTTTGGCTCGGGGCGGCGGCGATGCGCGTGGTGAGCCGCAGCATCGCCGATCGTCTGGTTTCGTTCGTCGACTCGTGGGGTGGGGTCATGACGTTGGTCTAGGGGCTAGGCCAAAATACTGGTGCGCCGTTAGCTCAGATAGGGTGAGTACTGACCCGCTCAGATCTCCGCGCCAACAGCATCGCGCCGAGGTAGAGCGCCGCCGCCAGCAGGTAGAGCCCCTTGATGCCAATCACCATCGAGCTGTACTCCAACACCCCGCCGATAATCGCGCCAAGCAGGTTGTACGCGAGCGCCCGCGCACCATCCATGCGTCGCCCGAGCAGCGTCGAGAAGATCAGCGCGGCGAAAAACACCGGCAGCGCAACCATCAGTCCGCCAAGCACCCACTGCCCGACGGTGCCGAGCATCAACAGGCTGCTTGCCGGCACCAGATAGGCGACCGCGAGCGACGCGAAGAGCGCGCCGAATAACGGCGCTGTGCGCCGGACCGGATTGGACATCACCCACAGATTGGCGGCGAGGACCATCACCATGATCGACGCGAAGACGAGCAGGTTCACAGTCCACGTCGAGCCGAAGAGGAGCGACATCTCGGTCACGCTCTTGGTCTCGACGAGCAGAAAGCCGGCGCCCATGAAGAACATCGCGCCGTCAAATCCGCGCGCCATCACCTCACCGCCGCCGATCACCATCATCCCCGCCGCGATGACCAGAACCGCGAGCAACGCGGCGAGGTAATGACCCGGCAGCGTCCGTTCGCGCAGGTACAGATACGGCCAATCATCATGCGCAAGCGCGTACGGCGCGCGCAGCTCGGCCAATGTCGCTGGGCTGGCTGGTGGAACCGCACTCGCTGCCTTGCCCGCGACGAAGACGAAGTTGAACAGGTTCATGTGGCCGGCAAACACCCCCGGCGGACTGCCAAATGCGTCACCAAGCATCTGGTAGATCCTGCCCGCGATATACGGCTGGGCGGACATGTGATACAGGATCAACGTTCCGTTGTCGGTCAACCGGCTCCGCGCCGACCTGAGCGACTCGACCGTGTAGACGTAGTTGTCGAGCCGCACCGAGCTCATGCCGGAAAGCAGGGTCTGGCTGTCGAGCGTCCCGAAGACAATCACGTCGTACTTCTGTTTCGTCGTGCGGAGAAAGGCACGGGCGTCGTTCACGTGCAGGTGCACGCGCGCGTCAGAGTACGGTTGCTGCGGGTGGAGAACCTGGCCGATGTCGGCGATCCGTGGGTCGATCTCGACGGCATCGACGTAGCTGGCGCCCCGCATCAGCAAGAGCGAGAGGTCATTGCCGGTTCCAGCGCCAACAACCAGCGCCGTGTCAATTCTCGGTAGCAGCCGGTACGGCTGGAGATACCCGAATCGAGCGACCCGCGAATACTCGAATTTGGCGGCTGTGGTGCTGTCGAGGTTGAGCATGAACTGGTGCAGCGACCCGTTCACGTCCACCTGGTAGCCGAGTCCAACGGGCGCGACGGTGATTCGGTAGTACGGCGACCAGAACGAGCGCAGCCCGGAACTCCCCATCCAACTCGCGATCGCGAGGACGACACTTCCGGAGAGTGCAAGCGAAGCGGCGAACCGGCGGTCGCCGATCGACACGATCAACCAGAGCCCGAGACCGAGACTGAACCAGACGAACGGTTCCCGTCCGGCCGCGCTCAGAAGGCCAAATGCGCAAATGCCGGCGAGGCCGCCGGCAATGTCCCACGAGTAGGCATGGAGCGCGGGCAGCTTTCGGAATTCGGCGCCGAGCAGGGCCCCGAGCGGAACGAAGAAGATCGAGCAGAGCGCGAACAGACTGGCGGCAACGACGAGCAGGGGAATCCCCTTCTTCGCCCCGTCGCTGAAAATCCCCCACAGAAACTCGTTCGGGTCGGCGGGGACGGTGATCTTCGCGTTCGCGAACAGCGCGATGGTGACGAACAACAGCAGCATCGCCGGCACCGCGATCCACTTCAACAACCCCGCGTGCTCGGCGCGAAGCAGTCCGACGCCCATTCCCAGGAACGTCGCGATGAGCACGAAGTTCAAATAGAAACTGAATACGTGGACGTACCCAGCCGCGTAGCGGATCAGCGCCAATTCGAAAAACAGGATCAGCGCCGAGTACGTCGCGAGTCGCAGACCGGTACGGAGCGGTGACGCCTGTCCGTAGACGGGCGGCGCGCCCTCCACGACCGGGATGGGCGCAGCGGTGTCAGGATTGCTCAGACTATTTCTCGGCCAGAATCTTCTCGATGAGGGCGGTCAGCCGTTGCCCGTTCCCCATGTCCCAGCCGACGACGGTGGCGCGAATGATGCCCTTTTTGTCGACGACGACGATCTCTGGAATTCCGCTCACCGCATAACGACGCTCGGCGTCTTTGGTCAGCGTATCACCACGCGCGAGCGGCGGGTTAATCGCAATCTTGAATGGCAAGCCGTGATGCTTCGTGTAATAGTCGCGGTCTTCGGCGACCTCTTGCTCGGGCGTCAGGTTCTGTTTGTCACCAATAAACCCGTAGAGGTACGTCTCCATAACGCTTTCGACAGGCTGGCCCGCGAAGTGCTTCGTCATCTGCAGCATGCCCGGATAGCTGTTCTTGCACGGCACGCACCAGTGGGCGGTGAACTGGATCAGCGTGACTTTCGAATTGCCCGGGACAAGCGTCGAGCCGTCCCTGGCGTTGATCCACCACTTGCCTTCGACGGGCGTGGCCTTGGTGCCGACGAGGCGATACATCGTCCGCTGGCTATCGAACGCACCGTGGACGGCCGGATAGGCCATGCCGAGCACGCGCTCCGCCTCGTCGAGGATCATCAGAGCGGAATCGGCGTGGAGAAAATCACCGGCAGCGCGCGCAAGGGACCGGTAGGCCGATACCATCACGGGGTACGCGCCATTCACCGATGGCGCCCCCGCGCGCGCGTTGGTCATGCCAAGCGCATTGGTACGGAGCGCGCGCTGGCCGAGCTCGAGGAGCTTGCGGGCGTGATCGCGGAGGCCGTCATCGATGTCGGCGTACTCGTAGCGACCGAGGAGCGATTGATGCGCCCGCACCTTTTGCGCAAACACCGCGTCCGACATCTCGTCGAGCTCGCGGACGAAATGCTCGGCATCCGGATTGATGCCCGCGAACGGATCGAAGGTCGCGAGGGCCAGTTGCTCGGCGGCCAGGATCGCGTCGGCGCGATCGACGTCGGTCATACCCGGCTTGGCGAGCACGAGGGCGACGGCGGTCTTCGCCTTGGCCGTATCGGCGGTATACATGTAGAGGGACGCGAGGGCCGACAGCTCAGCGGCCGACGCCCCATCGGCGGAGATCTTGTCCGCGCAATCGCGAGCGATCCGCCGCGCCTCAGCAGTCACCGGGTTCACGAGAACGGCCGTCAACGTCTGACCGGCGGCGCGGAGTTCTGCGAGCCGCTTGGCCTGGTACGTCGACGCGTCGAGCCGGCATTGTGCGGCCGCGGTTTGCGGCGGCATCGAGGATTGGACTTGGGCCTGGGCGACGTGAACGAAGCTGCCCACGATCAGTCCGGCCGCCACCTTGTATTTCGTCACAGCGATTTCTCCGCGGAAATGAATGTCATGCCTGCGAACCTACTTGATGCCGCGCGCGCCAGCCAGAAACCTGATGAACTCGTCGGCGTCGCGCGTCATTCCAAGGTATGTCGCCCGTGTGTCGCCATTTGGGCCGATCACCGCGTAGAGCGGAAGCGCGACGGTCTTGAACTGTTGCTCCTCGAACGCCTGTTGGCGAACATTGCTTTCGCTGCGACCATCGGTAAACAAGCGGACGCGCACGAAATGCTCCAGCTCGCGACGAACGGCCTCGCGCGGAAACATGTTGGCCTCCATCCACCGACAATTCGTGCACGTGTAGCCGGTGAAGTCGATGAGCACTGGAGTGTTCTCGGCGCGGGCCTTCACCAGCGCGGCCGGGTAGTCATTGAGAATCCACGTCAGCTCGTCGGCGTTCGCGACCCCAGCACCGCTTGTGCCCGCGGGCGGAAGAAACGGCTCCAACTCGCCAAGCCGCCGCCCTGCGAGGCCGGACGCGAGCCAGGCGACGGCCAGACCAGTGAGCAGCGCAGGAGCAGCGTGCATCTTCGATCGGGAGATTCCTTCGCGCTTGAGGCGAAGCCCGAGCAGATACGCGAGTAGTGCTGAACCCAGTACAACCCATGACGCGAGCACCACGTTGCGGGTGAAGACCCCCCAACCCTGAACGAGATCGGCGTTGGACAGGAACTTCATCGCGGCGGCCAACTCGACGAATCCAAGCACGCCTTTGATCGTGACCATCCATTCACCGCTGCGGGGCAATCGCCCAAGCGCCTCGGGCACGAGCGCGAGCACGACGAACGGCAGCGCGAACACGGCAGAGAATGTCAGCAGACCGAGCGCCGGCCATTTCCAGTTGCCCTGCGTCGCCGACACGAGGAGCGTGCCGAC
>Ga0315281_10001701_pt1 | contig 32615 bp, 32 predicted proteins | sample YL17G07_0_MG_FD_204540 | JGI IMG/M metagenome (GOLD analysis project Ga0315281, IMG submission 204540) | Sediment microbial communities from Yellowstone Lake, YNP, Wyoming, USA - YL17G07_0 | ecosystem: Environmental > Aquatic > Freshwater > Lake > Sediment | place: USA: Wyoming | collected...
CTGTCCGGCATTCATCTTGTGGGACGGGATATCCTCACCGGTCAACCAGCCACCCGCCTTGATCAGCCAGCGAAGGTCACCCGCGCGCGGCAGCGCCTCTTTCACGAAGAGCACGACGAAGAACACGATGCTCAGGACAAAAAGCGGTCCAACCAGGTTGTGCAGATTCTTCGCCAGGTCCGCAAGCCAGCCAAAAAGCGTGTAGCCGATCACCGGCAGCAGCACGTACTTGCCCGTCATCATGATGAGACCGCTCACGCCGAGGATGCAGAAGCTGATCGCCAGGCTCCAGTGCGCCACGCGCTCGATCGGCGTGAAGCGCTCGATCAGGCGTCCGGTCGGTTTGGCGCGTAACTTCCAGGGACCGCGCATCCGGTAGTACAGCCCGAGAACACAGGCAAAGACAACGAAGAACCAGCCTGCAATCGGGACGATCCAGCTGTTGCGCAGCTCTCTCCAGGTCTCACCGAGGGTCTGGATCAGAACGCCGGTTTCACGGCCCTTGATCGACGTGTAATGTTCCTGGCCTTCCTTGCGCACATCGCGCCACACCGGGGCGTTGTTGCCAGGCTGGTCCTGCTGGCGCTGCGCCTGCGTCTCCTGTTGTGCCTTCGTGTCCTGCTGCGCAAGGGCTGCGCCGCCGCCCCCGAGCACGAGCGGCACCCCGAGCAGAAGTCGCCCCAGCCACGACGCCAAGACCGAATACACACCCATGCGCCTCTCCTTCATTCCGTCCGGCTGTATTCGTTCTGACTCTGATTGCGCGTTCTGAGCGCGGTTTCCCAGCTCGCCATGTCACCGCTCGTCCACTTGGACGTCGTGTAGAGCGCGGCGCCCGGACTGTTCTCCCAGGGCTTGGTGTCGGGTTTGCCCTGATATTTGCCGCTCTTGTAGGCGACCACCTGCGAGCGCTCGCCGCAGGCGGATAACAAGCTCGCGGCCAGAACGAAGACCCCCGCCAGCAAAACTTTGCCAGTCGTCTTCATGATTTTGCTCCTGTCCCCTGGGGCGGCTGCGCCTTCGGGTTATCCGGCTTGCCGTAGGCCGTGCCCCAGCCCCAGATTTCGGAGCCCTTGCCGCGCTTGAGCACGCGGTGGCGGAAGATATCGGCAACGGTGTCGGCGTCCCCGGCGAGCAGCGCCTTGGTCGAGCACATCTCGGCGCACGCGGGCAGCTTGCCCTGGGCCAGCCGATTGGAGCCGTACTTGGTGAACTCCTCCTTGGAAAAGTCCTTTTCCGGGCCGCCGGCGCAGAACGTGCACTTGTCCATTTTCCCCCGCATTCCGAACACACCTTCCTGCGGGTACTGCGGCGCGCCGAACGGGCAGGCATAGAAGCAATAGCCGCAGCCGATGCACAGGTCCTTGTCGTGCAGGACCACGCCCTGGTCGGTGCGGTAGAAGCAGTCCGTGGGGCACACCGCCATGCACGGCGCATCCGAACAGTGCATGCAGGCGACCGAGATCGACTTCTCGCCTGGAACACCGTCATTGATGGTGACCACGCGGCGGCGATTGACTCCCCAGGGAACCTCGTTTTCCTGCTTGCAGGCGGTCACGCAGCCGTTGCATTCGATGCAACGCTCGGCGTCGCACAGGAATTTCATTCTGGCCATGGTGTTCTCCTTGTCCTCGCTCCGCTATGCCATCCGTTCGATCTGGCAGACGGTCGTCTTGGTTTCCTGCATCATGGTGACGCGGTCATAGCCGTAGGTGGTGGCGGTATTGACCGCCTCGCCGCGGACGATCGGCGCCGCGCCATCCGGATAGAAGGGCAGCATGTCCTTGCCCTGCCACCAGCCGGAGAAGTGGAACGGGATCCACGCATGATCGGGCCCGACCCGCTCGGTCACCATCGCCTTGACCTTGATTCTCGCGCCGGTCGGAGTCTTCACCCAGACGAACTCGCCGTTCCTGATTCCGCGGTCGTTCGCCGCCTTCGGATTGATCTCGACGAAATTGTCCTGCATGAGTTCGGCAAGCCACGGGTTGGAGCGCGTCTCCTCTCCGCCGCCCTCGAACTCGACCAGGCGTCCGCTGCTGAGGATGATCGGAAACTGCTTGCCGATGTCCTTGTTTTTTTCCTGCACCGACTTGAACAGCGTCGGCAGCCGCCACAATGTCTTGACGTCGTCGTGGGTCGGATACTTGTCGATCAGATCGGCACGGATGCCGTAGAGCGGCTCGCGGTGCAGCGGTATCCCGTCCGGGAAGTTCCACACGATGGCGCGCGCGCGGGCGTTGCCGAACGGGTGGCAGCCGTGGCCCTTCAGCACCACGCGCTGGATCGCTCCGGAGAGGTCGGTCTTCCAGTTCTTGCCCTCGGCCTCCTTTTTCTCGTCGTCGGTCAATTCGTCCCACCAGCCGAGTTTCTTCATCAGTACATGGTCGAACTCGGGATAGCCGGTGGTAATGTCGGCGCCCTTCGAGTGCGAGCCGTCGCCGGCGAGCAGGTTGACGCCGTCCTTCTCGACGCCGAAGTTGGCGCGGAAGTTGCCGCCGCCGTCCATGACGTGCCTGGAGGTGTCATAGAGGTTCGGCGAGCCGGGATGCTTCAACTCCGCGTTGCCATAACACGGCCACGGCAGCCCGAAGTAGTCGCCGTCGCACGGGCCACCCTTTGCGCGCAGCGTCTTGACGTCGAAGGTGTGCATGTTCTTCATGTGCAGCTTCAGGCGCTCAGGCGACTGGCCCGTATAGCCGATGGTCCAGGTGCCGCGGTTGATCTCGTTCCTGAGGATGTCTTCGGGCACTAGGTCGTCATAGCCGCCGGCGGCCTTGACCACGTTGATGTTCTGCTTGCCGTCCTTCTTGCCGAGCAGCTGATCGCCGAAGCCGAGCTTTTTCGCGAACGCGTACATGATCGACTGGTCGGAGCGGGCCTCGAACAGCGGCTCGATCACTTTCTCGCGCCACTGGATCGAGCGGTTAGATGCCGTCACCGAGCCGGAGGTCTCGAACTGCGTCGCCGCGGGAAGCAGGTACACGGCGCGGTTCTTGTTTTCCTGCACGCCTTCGACCGGCATGTTGGCCATCGCCGCGGTGGCCGAAGGATACGGGTCGATGACGACCAGCAGGTCGAGCATCTTCATCGCCTTGACCATCTCCAGGCCGCGCGACTGGCTGTTCGGCGCATGTCCCCAGAAAAACATGGCGCGCAGATTCGAATCCTGGTCGATGTTCTCGTTCTTTTCCATCACCCCGTCAATCCAGCGCGAGACCGTGATGCCGGGCTTGGTCATCATCGCCGGCGATGCAAACTGGCCCTGCAGCCACTTCAGGTCCACGTTCCATACGCGCGCCCAGTGCGCCCAGGCGCCCGGGACGATGCCGTAGTAGCCGGGCAGCGAATCGGGGTTCGGTCCCACGTCGGTTGCGCCCTGCACGTTGTCATGGCCGCGGAAGATGTTGGCCCCGCCACCGGACACGCCGATGTTGCCCAGCGCCAGCTGCAGGATGCAGGACGCGCGCACCATCGCGTTGCCTATCGTGTGCTGCGTCTGTCCCATACACCAGACGATGGTCGACGGCCGGTTCTTGGCGAACATCTCCGCCACCTTGTGCAGCTGTTCGGCGGGCACGCCGGTCACGTTCTGCACTTCCTCGGGCGTCCACTTCTTCAGGACCTCTTCCTTGACCTTGTCCATGCCGTAGACGCGATCGGCGATGTACTTCTTGTCTTCCCAGCCGTTCTTGAAAATGATGTGCAGCAGGCCGAACAGGAACGGAATATCCGTGCCGGAGCGGATGCGCACGTACTCGTCGGCCTTCGCCGCGGTACGCGTGAAACGCGGATCGGCCACGATCATTTTCGCGCCGGTTTCCTTGGCGTGCAGCGAGTGCAACATCGACACCGGGTGCGCCTCCGCGGCGTTCGAGCCGATGTACAGCATGCACTTCGTGTTCTGCATGTCGTTGTAGGAGTTGGTCATCGCGCCGTAGCCCCAGGTGTTCGCGACGCCTGCGACCGTGGTCGAGTGGCAGATGCGCGCCTGGTGGTCGCAATTGTTGGTGCCCCACAGCGACACGAATTTCCGCAGCAACTGGGCCTGCTCGTTGCTGTGCTTGGACGAACCGACGAAATACACGGCGTCCTGGCCCGATTCCTTGCGCAGCGCCAGCATCCTGTCGCCGATCTCGGTGATCGCCTGGTCCCAGGAGATGCGCTGGTACTTGCCGTTCACCAGCTTCATCGGGTATTTCAGCCGGTGCGAATTCTCCGTCATGCCGTGCTCGCGCACCGATGCCCCTTTGGCGCAGTGCGCGCCGAGGTTGAGCGGCGAGTCGAATACCGGCTCATGGCGGGTCCAGACGCCGTTCTGCACCACGGCGTCGAGGGCGCAGCCGACCGAGCAGTGCGTGCACACGGTGCGCTTGACCTCGACCTTGCCGCCCTGCTTTTCATCTGCCGCATCGGCCTTGCCGATCATCGAGAACGGGAGCTGGGACGCGAACGCCCCGCCGCCAACGGCGAGCCCCGAGCGCTTCAGGAACGTGCGGCGATCGATCGTTTTCGCGAGCGCGCCGGACAGGGTGCGGGAAAGACGGGCGCGCGCAACCGGCACGCCGCTGGTTTTGCGGGTGAGCAGCATAGAGGCCTCCGTTCTCAGACCTGGGTAGTGCGGTAGTAATTGCGGACGTGCGCGGTTTCTTCGTAGCCCTTGCCGCGACGTTTGCCGGTGCCCTTGGCCGCAGCCGCAGGGTTGGGCTGGGACCCGACTCGCCCGGCGACCGCCGCCACCGTGGCAGCACTGCCGGCACCGACTGCGATCAGGAAATTTCTGCGATTGAGCTTCGCTTGTGCGGGTTTCATCCTTGTGGTCTCCTTCCCGGCTCGCCTGCGATCTATTTTGACTTTCTGCCGTTCTGCATTGACGATTCTACGCTCTCTGATTTGACCTAAAGCATTTTCATCGCTTCCTTTTCGACGTCGAGGAACGCCCGGGTCAACAGCGCGACCCGGCCGTAAAATTCCGCCTGTCCGCTTGCGGCGACGGCACCGCAGAACGCGATGTAGGATGGCTCGATGAATTGGCCGAAAAATCGGTACTGATCTTGCAGCGCAGCATCGGCAGAACCACGCTCGACGAGGTGCCGCATGACGTCAAACAGACCGGCAATGTGGTCTTCGGGTTCGCGGGATATCTCCTTTCGGGACAATCCCATGCCTGCGAGTTCGCTGCGCAGATTCACGAGGATTTTCTCGCGCCCGGTTTCGGCAAGGTAGTGGGTAGCGTAGAGACTGACCTCCGCCCTGCCCGTGCCCACGAAAATATCGTCATACTCCTGCTGCACCGCAGCAGGAGTGGCGTTTGGAGACTCGGCCGCCAGGGCGCGCCATGCGGCGGCAAACGGCGAGCCGGTCTCCAGCGATATCCCCGCCCCCGCCTGGGCGATCGATGCGAGCAGGCCCGCATCCGGTCCCCGGTAGTAGAGCTGCGCAAGCAACGCGTACCAATCGGCGCGCGCCCGGTCCTCGTCCTCCAGCTCCGGCCCGGACGCGATCGGCTCCGGACTCACCGTTTCACCTGGAAAATGTTGGCCTCGTCCTTGTTCTCCAACATGTCCACTACGCGGCAGTCCGCGCACATTTTGAGGCGTTGCAGCGCCTCGCCGGTGGCGAACATCGAGTGCGACGCCAGGCGCCCCACCATGCTGTCGATCATTACCTTCACGGCGAACGGTTTTCCGCAGCGAATGCACTTGAAAGCTTCGGCTTCGTGGATCGTGATCGCCTGCTTGGCAGCAGCCGTGAGCAGCAGCCGCGGCTTGAGTGAAAGTGCGTTCTCGGGGCAGGTGTTCACGCACAGCCCGCATTGCACGCAGTTGCGCTCGATGAAGCGCAGTTGCGGCCGCTCCGGCGAATCGAGCAGGGCCGATTCCGGGCAGGCGCCGACACAGGACATGCATAGGGTGCAGGTCTGCGTGTTCACCTCGATGCGTCCATAGGGCGCCCCGCGCGACAGGGCAATCTCGTCCCTCGGCGTCGGTGCATGGCGGGCCAGATGCTCGATCGAAAACTCGAGCGACGTGCGCTTTTCCGGCGACAGATTGAACGTGGCCGTCGCCGGCACCGTGGCGGCAGGCGCCAATCCCCAGAGTTCCTGCTCCATCGCCATCATCGGCTCTGTGGCCCCCACCACGATGGTGCGCAGGTGGACTCCGCCATAACCCAGAGCGTTGAGTATCGTCTGCGCATAGCCGAGTTGCCGGCGCATCGCCTCGCCGTAATCGGCTTGCTGCTTTTCCGAAACCAGCAGAACGACCTGGCTTGCCCCGTAGGCAATCGCACCGAGCAGAACGTCGATGCCTACCGAAGCCGGATGAAACACTTCCAGCGGAATCATGCGCGCCGGCAGTCCGCGGCCCCGGCGTGCCGACTTCATCAGTGCTTCGAGGGTACCTTCTCCGTCATGGATCAGGATGCAGGCATCGCCGCCCCCGGCCTCGCCATAAACGCGAAGCAGCCGCTTGATTCTCGCCCCCAGATCCGTAACCCGCGGATAAGCATGACTCATCGCGCCGGACGGACACACCGTCGTGCAGCCACCGCAGCCAGCGCACACATGCGACTCGACCACGACCTTCTCACCGGCCGAGGAAATCGCCCCAGTCGAGCAGGTATCGATGCAGCTGGTGCAGCCGAACTTGCCCGAACGCCCATGTGCGCAGATGCGCTCGTTATAGGTGACGAACCGTGGCTTTTCGAATTCACCGACCATCGCCTGCAGCTTTGCGGCCGCAAGGGCCTGCTCGAGCGGATCCGCGCCGGGGGCGAGGTATCCCTGGGGCAGATGAGGAACGCGTAGCAGCGGCTCAGGCGACAGGTCGAGCACCAGATCGAAGCGCTCGATGCGTGCATTGTCCGCGCGGCTGAAATCGATGGCGCCGATCCCCGCGCAGGCCTTGACGCATTGCCGGTGCGAGCGGCACTTGTCCATGTCGATCTGATAGGAATAATCGATTGCGGATTCGGGGCAGGCGCGGATGCAGCCGTTGCAGCGCGTGCACAGGTCAAGGTCGATCGGATTGACCTGCTCCCAGGCAACATCGAAAGCGCCCAGCCACCCGGTCACGGACTTGGGCTTTCCCGACCAGACAGGATAGCGGCGCTGAGCCGGCAATTCGCCGCCCCTTGCGCGCGTGATCAACGCGCTCACCTCGAGTTCATTGGACAGTCGCTCGGCCCAGTCGAGCGCCGCTTCGGCCGGGCCGATGATGAGCAGATGACCGCCGGACTTGAACGTTATGCCCGGCACAGGATCGGGTTCGGGGGAATCGGCAAGCGCAAGCAGCGCGGCCATCTTGGGCGTCGCCCGGGCGCCTTCGGCGGACCATCCCGCGGCTTCGCGGACGTTCACGAACTTCAGCGCCGCTGTCGCACCTGACTGCTCGGCGAGTTCGGAGAACAGGGGCGCCTCCTGCGTGCAGCCGATGATGCACTCGTCGTCTTTCAACGCCGAGCTAAAGTGTTCGATCTCCTTTCGGCACAGTTCGGTGTGAACCGCGATCGGTGCGGCGACGTTCAGCGCGCGCGCAAGCGCCACTGCGTCGATCGGAATGGTCTTGTTGCAGTTGCAGAGCTTGAGCGTCTTGTATTCTAGCGCCATGTCGCTTCAGGTCGTGGTGGACGGAGTGTCCGGGCCGGGCTGCGGGGGGTTCCCGTCTTCCTTCGCCTCCGGGATAGAGCGTTTTGGTATCTCAACCCCTTCGGAGACCTCTTCGGTAACATGCGGCGACCCATCTGCTGCATCCACGGCGGCAGGCTGATCTGCACCCGGGCGGTCCTCGCGGTCGAAAATCAGGCCTTTGGCCTGATTCAGCGTCTTGAGCATGGCCTCGGGAATCGGGTCCTCTTTGCTGTAATCGTCGATGTACGTATCCAGGCCGTCCATGACGTTGAAATGCGGATCCTGGAACAACTTCTTCAACGCGGTGCGACGCAGCGTCTCATCCACGCCGGGTTGCAGGAAATTGCGGTATTCGGATTCCAGGCCGCGCAGTTCCTCGATCGCGGGCAAGGGCGCGGGTGCCGGCGCAGGGTTCTCGCCAGGGCCCGAAGGCACGGCCGGCGCAGCGGCCTCGGGCGGACCGGCCGGCTTCGCCTCCTCCTCGGCACGGCGCGCCTCGATCTTGCGCCGCGACCAGCGGGACAGGAACTTACCCTGTTCTTCGCTCATCGCTCATCCCGCCGCGCACCCTTGAACGAGGGGGGACGCATGCGCTTGGTCTTCGTCTCGGGTCGATAGTGGAGTGCCACGAAGGCATCCAGCGGCGCGCGCCATTGCTCCGGCAGCGGCACGCCGTCGACATGCTCGTCTGCGTCCATCATGCGCGCGGCCTCGTTGTAGCTGAGCGTGAGGATGCTCGGTCGCGCCATGCCATCCTCCAGCCGCCACATCACGAAAACGAAGGGCTGCGGGGCACTCAGGTTGAGGTAGTAGCCCTCTGCTTCGTCGCGATGAAGGTTCAGCGTGTATCCGGGATGCAACCAACGCGCACGGAACTGGTCATTCATAAGCTGGGTTGGAGCCACGTGCGTGCCCTCGTCCTCGATGACGGCGATGGCCTCCCACTGCTCGGACTGCCAGCGGTCGTTGAGCCGCGTCCACTGCATGAGCACGGCGGCCGGAAACCTGGGGTGCTGCATGATTGACGCTATACTTGAATGCGATAGTGGATGCAGTATGATGCGCGGCGCAGCGCGCTATGACAAGCTGAACTCCGACCCATGACAGACCGCATAATCGCCATCGCCGAAGGACGACACACAAAACCCCTGCCTGATGTAGGGTCATCGGTGGGGTCATTGGTGAGGTCATTGAGTGCGCCCGGTACCGTCCGCGATACGCTCGGGCGGCAGATCCGGGACCTGCGCATTTCGGTTACCGACCGCTGCAACTTCCGCTGCACCTACTGCATGCCGAAGGAGGCATTCGGACCCGACTACGAGTTTCTTGCGCGCAGCCAACTGCTCAGCTTCGAGGAAATTACGCGCCTTGCGCGTGCGTTCAGGAACCACGGTGTCGAGAAGATACGCCTCACGGGCGGAGAACCGCTGCTGAGGAAGGATCTCGAGCGCCTGGTTGCGATGCTCGCGGAAATCCCGGGGATCGACCTGACGCTCACGACCAACGGTTCGCTGCTGGCAAGAAAGGCCGCCGTGCTCCGGGCGGCGGGCCTGAAGCGGATAACGGTGAGCCTGGATTCCCTCGATGACCGCGTGTTTCGCGCGATGAACGATGTCGACTTCCCGGTCTCGAAGGTCCTCGAAGGCATCGACGCCGCCGCAAGCGCAGGTCTCGGACCCATCAAGATCAACATGGTCGTCAAGCGCGGCGTCAATGAAGACTCGATCGTGCCGATGGCCCGCCACTTCAGGGGGAGCGGCCACATCGTGCGGTTCATCGAATTCATGGACGTGGGTGCGACCAACGGCTGGCGTATGGACGCAGTCATGCCGTCGGCCGAGGTGATCCGCAGAATCGATGCCGAATTGCCTCTCGCGCCGCTCGATCCGAATTACCGGGGCGAGGTCGCGGAGCGCTGGCGCTATCGTGACGGCTCGGGGGAAATCGGCGTGATCTCGTCGGTGACGCAAGCCTTCTGCAACGAATGCACGCGCGTGCGCCTGTCCACCGACGGCCTGCTCTACACCTGCCTGTTCGCGACCCAGGGCTACGACCTGAGGGCGTTGTTGCGGGCGAGCGCCTCCGACGATGCGCTTGCCGCGGCGATCGGTGCGATCTGGAGCGTCCGCGCGGACCGCTATTCGGAGATCCGCACCGCTGAAACCGCCGCCTTGCGCAAGGTCGAAATGTCCTATATCGGGGGCTGAGAGGGTTCCGAGGATGAGCCGCCCCGAAATCACGCACGCCTCACGCCCTCTCACTTTCGAGGTCGAATCGATCAACGAGCGCGGCGAGGCGCTTGCCACGGCCATAGCCGGCGAGCATCCGCTGACGCTGTACCTGGACAAACGCGAGATCGTGACCCTGATGACGCTGGGCCAGGCACCCGAGGCGCTCGCGCTCGGCTATCTGCGCAACCAGCGGCTGGTGACGCGTATCGAGGACATCTCAGCCGTCCAGGTCGACTGGGAAACCGACTCGGTCGCCGTCACGACGCGCGCGCGCCGCATGGACAGGAAGACCCGCGCAAGAATGGGCAGGCGCACGGTGACCACGGGCTGCGGCCAGGGAACGGTGTTCGGCGATCTGATGGAGGAAATCGATGCCATCCGCCTGCGGGATGATGTCTCGCTCACCGAGGAGACTCTCTACAGCCTGCTCGATGCGGTGCGGCGGCACGAAACGACCTACAAGGCCGCCGGCGCCGTGCACGGCTGCGCGCTTGCCACCAACGCCACGATCGCGCGCGGGGGATCGGAGATCCTCTACTTCGTCGAGGACGTCGGCAGGCACAACGCGGTGGATGCGATCGCCGGCCGGATGTGGCTCGATGCGGTGGAGGGCTCGGACAAGGTCTTCTACACCACCGGCCGGCTCACTTCCGAGATGGTGATCAAGGCGGCCCAGATGCAGATACCGTTCCTCGTGTCGCGGTCGGGCCTCACCAAGATGGGCCACGATATCGCGAGCCGTATCGGAATCACAATGATCGGGCGCGCGGTGAACAAGCATTATCTTCTGTTCACCGGCAGGCACCGGTTCGTGAAAGCCGCTGCGCCCACCATGGTTGCGTAATGCGGGAGATCACCGGGCTGGTCCTGGCCGGCGGACAGGGGCGGCGCATGGGCGGCGTGGACAAGGGTCTGGCACCCCTGCGCGGGCGGCCGATGGTGGCGTTGGTGCTGGAGCGGCTCTCGCCCCAAGTCGATGCGATCATCATCAACGCCAACCAGAACCTCGAGCAGTACCGCTCCCTGGGGTACCCGGTGGTCACAGACGAAATCGGGGGATTCGCGGGCCCCCTCGCGGGATTGCAGGCGGGCATGCGTGCCGCGCGCACGACGTTCGTGCTGACCTGCCCCTGCGATTCGCCTTTCCTCCCGGCGGATCTGGCCGCCCGGCTGTTCGCCGCGATGGTTCCCCAGGACACCGACCTCGCAGTGGTCAAGACCGGCAACTGGCACCAACCGGTATTCGCCCTCGTCCGCACGGCACTGATGCCGAACCTGACCGCTTTCCTGGAGAAAGGCGGCCGCAAGATCGACGCATGGTACACAACGCTAAGATTCGTCGAAGTCTGCTTCGACGACGAGGAAGAGGCGTTTTCCAACATCAACACCCTCGACGAACTGAAGAGTTTCCAGTCCCCTGCATGAGCGCATTGAACGACATCATCAGCTGCATAAGCGACTACGATCCGGACGCGCTGCCGGTGGCGCGCGCGAACGACGTCATCCGGTCGTTCGTTGCGCCGATCACCGGAGTCGAGACGCTGCCAGTGCGCGAGGCGCTCGGCCGCGTGCTTGCCGAGGACATCGTGTCCCCGATCAACGTCCCGTCGCACGACAACTCCGCCATGGACGGCTATGCGGTCCGCTCGTCGGACCTGTCAGGCGGCGAACCGACCACGCTGAACGAAATCGGCGTCGCGTTGGCGGGAAAGGAATTCCTGGGCGGGGTGGATCCGGGTCAGTGCGTTCGGATCATGACCGGCGCGGTGATGCCGGCAGGTACCGATACCGTCGTGATCCAGGAAATCGTCAAGGTCGACGGCAAGCACGTTTCCGTGCCACCCGGGCAACAACCCGGCCAGCACCGGCGCCTTGCGGGCGAAGACCTGCAGCAGGGGAAGCCAGCGCTTAAGGCGGGGACGTTGATTCGCCCGTCCGAGCTGGGGCTCATCGCCTCGCTGGGCATCGGCGAAGTGAACGTGCGGCGGCGGCTGAAAGTCGCGTTCTTCTCCACCGGCGACGAACTACGTTCGATCACCGAGAAGCTTGGCCCCGGCGACGTCTACGACAGCAATCGTTATACGCTGTACGGCATGCTGACCCGGCTCGGATGCGAAGTGATCGACATGGGCGTGGTGCGGGACGATCCCGAACCACTGGAGGCCGCATTCCGCACGGCTGCGGCGAGCGCGGACGCAGTGGTCACCTCGGGCGGTGTGTCCGTCGGCGAGGCCGATTTCACCAAGCAGATGATGGCCAAGCTGGGCGAAGTGGTGTTCTGGAAAATCGCCATGCGCCCGGGGCGGCCCATGGCCTTCGGACGCATCGAGACCCAAGCCACGGGAAAATCAGCCTACCTGTTCGGACTGCCCGGCAACCCGGTCGCGGTGATGGTCACTTTCTACCACTTCGTGCGCGGCGCGCTGCTCACCATGATGGGCCGCAGCGACACCGACCTGCCGCTGCTGCGCGTAAAGTCACAGACCGCGATACGGAAAAAACCCGGACGCACGGAATATCAGCGCGGCATCCTGCAGCAAACGAATGGCGAGTGGACAGTGTCCCTCACCGGCGCGCAGGGCTCGGGCATCCTGCGCTCGATGTCGGAAGCCAATTGTTTCGTCGTGCTCCGCCACGAGCAGGGCAGCGTCAAGGCAGGCGACTTGGTCGACGTGATGCTGATGGACGGGTTGGTCTAGCGGCGATTCGTTTGGCCATGGCGTAACTCCTCTTGCAATCCTGTTGGTCGTGTTCTATATGACGACCTTTGCCTTGCAAGTTCCTCGCCCTAGTGGGAAATGTCCGTTAACGCGCGCATGGACTCCCTTCAAGGAGGAATATCGCGCCTCGTGCACTACGGGGGCACTCGAAACGCAAGCGCCGACATCGCGGCACGACCATGCGGCTCACTCGGCGCGGATTCCGGCCTCTATGACCAAGCGTCCCCATTTCTGAAATTCCGCCTGGACGAACGTCCTGAAATCCTCTGGTGTACTGCCGAGAGGCTCGGCCCCCAGTTCGACCAGCCTCTTGCCGATATCGGGCGCGGCAACAGCCTTTCGGATTGCGTCCGACAGGTGGTCAATGATCGGCTTAGGCGTCCTGGCAGGCGCAAAAACGCCAAACCAAGCGGTCACCTCGAAACCGGGCAGGCCGGACTCGGCCACGGTCGGCATATCCGGCAACGCAGCGACGCGCTTGGCGCTTGAAATGGCAAGGCCACGCAGTTGACCACTTTTCAGGCGCGGAATCACGCCCAAGGTCGTGGCGAACGCCATGGGGACCTGCTTCGACAGCAGTCCCTGAAACATCGCACCGCCACCTTGATACGGAACCAGCGTCAAGCGCAATCCGGTCATCAAGCGAAAGGTCTCGATCGAAAGATGCGGTGTGCTGCCAAGGCCCGGATAACCGACGGGCGTATCGGGGTTTGCCTTGAGGAAACCGATCAGTTCCTGCAGGTTCATTACGGGTACCGTCGGGTGTACGGTCAGCACATCGGAGGCCGCGGCGACACTCGACACCGGCGCGAGCTCATCGAGAGAAAAGCTCACCTTCATCAAATGCGGGTTGACGGAATTGACAATCGATCCCATCAGGACCGTATATCCGTCCGGGGCAGCTCTTACTACTGCCTCGGATCCGATGTTGCCGCTTGCGCCGGGACGATCCATGACCACGACTTGCTGTCCCAGCTGTTCGGTGAGTCCGATGGCGAGAATGCGCGCCAGCACGTCAGGCGTACCCCCGGCGCTCGAGGGCACAACCAGCGTTACCGGCTTCGCAGGCCACGCCTGGGCGAGAGCAGCCCCGGAAACGACCGCAACGGCAAATGCGATAACAAAAGCGGGTAACACGCGCATGGCTCTCCCCCGTTATGGTGACGGCTGGCGCCCTGCCGAGAATGCCAGAGCTTTTCATAGTAGCATCCGCAAATCTTCATTGCGACGCTTCTCTCTCTTGCGCAACTCCACTCTCGTCGTCACCAATGAGCAAGCCACCGGTCTGGTCGGGATGGCCGAGGCCATCCGGCTGGTGGAGGAGTCCTATCGCGATCTGGGCGCTGGGCACGCGCAGGTTCTGCCGCGCAGAAGAATACACACGCCGATCGAGGGGTACGACGAGCCACGCTGGTCATGGCTCAACGTCATTGCAGGGGTCGTCCCGGTCCAAGGGGTCATTGCGCTTCGGGCGGATGCTGCCCATATTGCAATGCCCGAGCGCAACGGGCGGAAGCGCCTGGAATTCCGTGGCGACGTTTCCGGCTTCGTGCTGGTTTGGGACATGCACACCAACGAACTTCTCGGCATCGTTCACGACCACGCGATCTCGGCGCTGCGCGTCGGCGCGACGACGGGCATCGCGGCCAAGTACCTCGCCCGGTCGGACGCAAAGACCCTGGGCATTCTCGGTTCCGGCAAGCAGGCCGCGGCACAGGTGGAGGCGCTGGTGGCGGTGCGCCCCACGATAAGAAAGCTGCGGGTATTCTCCCCAACCCGGGAGAACCGCGTCCGCTTCGCCGAATCCATGGGCGCGAGATTCAATCTCGAGACGACTCCTGTCGATAGCGCCGAAATCGCGATTCGTGGAGCCGACATCGCAGTCTCCGCGACGAATGCCGCAGGGCCGATCCTTTTTGGCGAATGGCTGTCGCCGGGCGCGCACGTGATGGGCATGCTGTCGCCCAGCCGCTTCGACCCACGCCGGGAGCTCGACGACGAATGCGCGCGCCGCGCCGATGTCATCGTCGTCAACCTGCGCGAACAGGTGGAACTCGACGACCAGCTCGAGCTGATGGGACCGATACGGGCCGGACTGATAGGCTGGGAAAAGATTCACGAAATCGGAGACCTCGCGACCGGGCGGCATCCCGGACGCGAGTCCGACTCGCAGATTACCTACCACAACAACAACGGTGGAATGGGCAACCAGTTCGCGGCGGTGTGCAAGCGCGTGCTGGAAATCGCACGCGAAAAAGGCCTCGGCACCGAATTGCCGATGGAGCTTTTCATGACCCGGCGCAAGGGCGACGTCTCCGCGCCGTAAGCCATGATCGAGCTCTACCACGAATGGAATTCTGTCCACTCCTTCAAGGTGCGCACTGCGCTCGCCGAAAAGCGCCTGCAATGGAAGGAACGCACCATCGAGCTGCTCAAGTTCGAGAACCTCCGCCCCGACTACCTGAAGCTCAACCCCGCTGGCGTGGTGCCGACGCTTGTTCATGATGGCCGGGTCGTGACCGATTCATCGGTCATATGCGAGTATCTGGAAGAGACTTTTCCGGAGGTGCCGCTGCGGCCGGCCGATGCGTTCGCCCGGGCGAAAATGCGCAACTGGCTGAAGTACCACGACGACGTGGCGCATCCGACCTTGCGCAATGCGAGCTTTCAGCTTCTTTACAAGCCGTTCTTGGCGGCGATGCCGCGGGAGGAACTGGTGAGGCGCGTCAATGTCCATCCCCGACCCGAGCGGCGCAGCAAATTCCTCGACGGCGCCAATGAAGAAATCGACTGGAACGTGCTGCGCGAATCGGCGGTGGCCTGCCGCGAAATCGCCGTTCGTATCGACCAAGCGCTGGGCGGTAACCCCTGGCTCATCGGTGAGCGCTTTACGCTTGCCGACGTTGCGATGGCACCTTTCGCGGAGCGCATCGTGAATCTCGGCATGGAATTCCTGTGGCAAGGACTGCCGCAGGCCGAGGCGTGGTCGGCGCGGCTGCTGGCGCGGGAAGGCGTAAAGCACGCGTGCGCGCCGGAGCTTTACCGACTGCCCGTGCCGGACCAAGCGGTGCGATCAAGGTTTGCGCGATTGTTGACCGGGCCAGTTTGAAGCGGCTGGAAGTGCGAGCCCGGCTTGGCTCCGCAATCAGGGCAAGAGTGAGAACTCCTGGCTGCTGAGGGTACCGCTGGGCTAACGGATCGCCATGGAACATCCTGACGCGGCGGCGAGCCTGCGGGAAGGGTTCGAGGAGACCTTCACGGTGAATCGGCTCAAGCTCACGCCCGCGCTTCCGGCGGGGCATAATGCAGGCGGTGCCGACGACGCCGGCCGCACCACGAGAGGAGCACGATGTCGGAAATCGTTCTCGAAAAGGTTTCGAAACGCTTCGGCCGCGTGCGCGCGGTCGACAACATGAGCTTTCGCGCCGAGTCGGGAAAATTCGTGGTGCTGCTCGGTCCCTCGGGCTGCGGCAAGTCGACGGTGCTGCGGCTGATCGCCGGGCTGGAAGATGTGACCGAGGGGAAGATCTTCATCGCCGGGCGTGACGTGACGCGCCTCGACCCGGACAAGCGGCGCGTGTCGATGGTGTTCCAGTCCTACGCGCTGTTTCCGCACCTGACGGTCGCCGAGAACATCGTGTTCGGCTTGAAGGTGCGCCGGCTCCCGGAGACCGAGAGGAACGAGCGGCTCGAGCACGTGGCGCAGCTCGTCGGCCTCACCGAGCAGCTTATGCGCAAGCCCTCGCAGCTCTCCGGCGGCCAGCGCCAGCGGGTGGCGCTCGCACGCGCCGTCGTCGCCGAGAACCGGATCTGTCTGATGGACGAGCCGCTCTCCAACCTCGATGCGCAGCTGCGCCACGGCATGCGGGTCGAAATCCGCGCGCTGCAGCAGCGCCTGGGCATGACGGTGGTCTACGTCACGCACGACCAGATCGAGGCGATGAGCATGGCCGACCGCGTGATCCTGATCCGCGAAGGGCGCATCGAGCAGGCGGGCTCCCCCGAGGAACTGTATGCGAAACCGGCGACGGTGTTCGCCGCGCGCTTCATCGGCACGCCGGCGATGAACCTGGTGGCGCTCGAAGACGGCGTGCAGGGCGCAGTTATTCGCGGCGCGCCTGGCACCGCGGTTCTCCCCGGGCGCGGCGCGGGGCTCATGCTCGGCATCCGGCCCGAGCACATCCTGCTCGCGGAGGATGAAGGCCGCGTGCCGGCGCTGGTGACGAGCGCTGAATACCACGGCGCGGATACCGTGCTCACGATGCAGGTGGGGCAGGAATCGCTGCTCGTGCGTACGCCCGGGCAACTCGCGCTCACCGCCGGGGCGCGCGTGCGCCTGAGCTGGGCCCCGGAAGCGGTCCACCTTTTCGACGCGAATACGGGCGTGCGCGAGGCCGATGCGCTGCAACGCGCGGCCCGCGTGACCGCCGTAGCCGCTTGACCTGAATCAAGGCGGCCGGAATCCATCCAATCAATCTGTAACATCGATCTTTCAGACTTCCACCACCCAGGGAGAGCATACTCATGAAAGCGTTCCTCAGCCTCGTTTTTTCCACACTGTTCGCCGCACTTCTCGCCGCCGCTTCGCCCGCGCGCGCCGACACCGAGCTCACGTTCTTCTACCCGATCGCGGTGGGCGGCCCGCTCACCAAGGTGATCGACGGCCTCGCCGCCCAGTTCGAGAAGGAGAACCCGGGTGTCAAGGTGCATCCGATCTATGCCGGCAACTACGACGACGCGCGCATCAAGGCGCTCGCCGCGCTCAAAGGAGGGCAGCCGGCGCAGCTGTCGGTGCTGTTCTCAATCGACATTTACGAACTGCTCGAGCAGGACGTGATCGTGCCCTTCGACGATATCGTCACCTCGGCCGAGGACAAGGCCTGGCTCAAGTCCTTCTATCCGGCGCTCATGGCCAACGGCATCTACAAGGGGAAGGTGTACGGCATCCCGTTCCAGCGCTCCACCATCGTCATGTATTGGAACAAGGACGCGTTCAAGGAAGCCGGGCTCGACCCGGAGAAAGCGCCCGCCACGTGGAACGAGATGACGCAGATGGCGGCCAAGCTGGTAAAAAAGGACGCGAGCGGCAACGTCGCCCGCTGGGGCGTAATGGTCCCCTCCACCGGCTACGCGTACTGGATGTTCCAGGCGTTCGCGCGCGAGAACGGACAGGACCTGATGAACAAGGACGGCAACCGCACCAACTACGCGCATCCGGACGTGATCGCCGCGCTGCAGTACTGGAGAGACCTCGGCGCGAAGCACAAGGTAATGCCCGAAGGCACGGTCGAGTGGGGCACGCTGCGCCAGGCCTTCACCGAGGGCAAGACCGCGATGATGTGGCACACCACGGGCAACCTCACCGCGGTGAAGGACACGGCAAAGTTCCCGTTCGGCGTCGCCATGCTGCCGGCCTCCAAGCAGCGCGGCTCGCCCACCGGCGGCGGCAACTTCTACGTTTTCAAGAAGACATCGCCGGAAGAGCGCAAAGCGGCGCTCGCCTTCATAAAGTTCATGACCACGCCCGAGCGCACCGCCGAGTGGAGCATGGCCACCGGCTACGTCGCCACGCGCCCCGACGCCTACGAGACGGCCAAGCTGAAGGAGTACGTGAGCGGATTCCCGGCGGCTGCGGTCGCGCGCGACCAGTTCAAGTTCGCTACCGCCGAGCTCTCGACCTTCCAGACCGGCCGCGTGAGGAAGCTGCTGGATGACGCGATCCAGGCTTCGCTCACCGGCGGCAAGGCGCCCGCCGAGGCGCTCAAGGGGGCACAAGCCGAGGCCGACAAGCTGCTGAGGCCCTACCGCTGAACCGCTCGACCCTGCGGCAGGTCTACGGCTGGCTGCTGCTGACGCCAGCCGCGATGCTGCTCGTCGGCTTCACGCACTACCCGGCGGCGGCGACGCTCATCGACAGCCTGTTCTCCACCGGCACGGCGGTGCGACCGTCGCGCTTCGTGGGGCTCGCGAACTACGCCGCGCTCGGCGACGACCCGATCTTCTGGCAGGTGCTGGGCAACAACTTCTGGTTCGCGCTCGGCACCATCCCGACCTCGATCGCGCTCGCCATGCTGATGGCGCTCTGGGTCAACGACAGGCTGCCGGCGCGCGCGCTGGTGAGGATGGCGTACTTCACGCCGACCATCCTGCCGATGATCGCCGTCGCGAATATCTGGCTCTTCTTCTTCACGCCGCAGATCGGGCTTCTCGACCAGCTGGGCGGCCTGTTCGGCGCGGGGGGCCACAACTGGCTCGGCGAGCCGCAGACCGTGATGGGCTGCCTGGTCGCGATGACGATCTGGAAGGAAGCCGGATTCTTCATGATCTTCTACCTCGCGGCGCTGCAGTCGCTGCCGCCGGAACTGGAGGAGGCGGCCAAAATTGAGGGCGCTTCGCGCTGGTACTTCTTCTGGCGCGTGACCTTTCCGCTGCTGATGCCAACCACGCTTTTCGTGCTGGTAAACGCGACCATCAACTCGTTCAAGCTGGTGGACCACCTGTTCATCCTTACCAAGGGCGGGCCGGACAACGCTTCGAACCTGCTCCTCTACTACATCTACCAGGTGGCGTTCAGCTTTTTCGACACGGGCTACGCCGCGACGCTGACCGTGATCCTGCTCCTGCTCCTGGCGACGCTCGCGCTGGTGCAGTTCCAGCTGATCGAACGGCGGGTGCACTACCGATGAGGGTTTTCGAGAAGCAATTTCCGTTTCTGGAAACCAGCGCCGCCTGGCTGCTGGCGGTCCTGTGGCTCTCGCCGCTGCTCTACGCGTTCTGGGCCGCGTTCCACCCGGCCGCGCTCGCCACGCACTTCGATCCGCTTTCGCCGCTCACGCTTGCCAATTTCGAGAAGGCCTGGACCTACGCGCCGTTCGCGCGCCACTTCGTGAACACCGTCATGCTGGTGACCATGATCCTCGCGGCGCAACTGGTGCTGTGCACGCTCGCCGCCTTCGCCTTCGCGCGCTTCGATTTCGTCGGGCGCGACATCGCCTTCGGCCTGGTGCTGGTACAGCTCATGATCATGCCGGAGGTGCTGATCGTCGAGAACTACCGCACAATGAGCCGGCTCGGCCTGGTTGACACCATCCTCGGTATCGGCCTCCCTTACATGGCGAGCGCGTTCGGGATCTTTCTGCTGCGCCAGACTTTCAAGACTATCCCGCGCGAGCTCGAAGACGCGGCGCGCGTCGAAGGCTGCTCGATGCTCGGCGTGCTCTGGCGCGTGTACGTGCCGCTGGCGCGGCCGACCTACATCGCCTATGCACTGGTGTCGGTGAGCTACCACTGGAACAACTTCCTCTGGCCGCTCATCGTCACGAATTCGGTGAACACCCGCCCGCTCACCGTCGGCCTCGCCATCTTTGGCGCACCCGAGTCGGGCGTTGACTGGGCGGTGATCAGCGCGGGGACCATTATGGCGGTCGCGCCGCTGCTGGTGGCGTTCCTTCTGTTTCAGCGGCAGTTCATGCAGTCGTTCATGCAGGCGGGCATCAAGTGAGCATCAGTCCGAGGTGCGCGAAAACCTTACCTGAAGAGTTGGGCTTGCCGCCATGCCGACCGCGGATCGACGACTCTGGCGCTCCAGCCCATGATGTATCTGCGTGTGGATACTACGGAGCGGCCACGGGGGCAGGCCGGCAAATTGAGATCAATGGTGTTGGCGCTTTCTTGAGATAGTAGAAGGCGCCGGGGTGGAGGGACCTAATTGGCTTTCTGCCATGGAAAGATGGACAGACGCGGGGAGAATTCTCCCACCCACACCACCAACGTCGATGAGGAATCTAGCGGCAGGGTGTTCAACCCACCCTGACCACCGATTTGACCGCAAGCTTACGTCGGTGTGTCTCCACCCCAGCGATCTGAATCTAAACCCGGAGACTCACATCATGCAAACACAACCCATCCCGCTCAATATCGGAGCCGATGTCGCCAAAGACAAAATCGTCCTGGCCTGTGCAGAGCAAAGCTTCGCTCCGCGTGCAATCGCCAATCGCCGTGTCGACCTGCTGGCCGCTCTCAAGAACCTGCCCGCGGGCAGCCGCATCGGCATGGAAGCCACCGGCAGCTATCATGAACTGCTGGCCACACTGGCCCACAAGCTGGGCTTGCTGGTCTATGTGCTTAACCCCAAAGATACCCGGCACTACGCCAAAGCCATGGGCCAGCGCGGCAAGACCGATCGGGTCGATGCCCAATTGATCGCGCGCTATATTGCCCACGAGCACGCCAAGCTGCATCCCTGGATCGCGCCCAGCCCACAGCAGCACCAACTCGGCCGGCTACTCAGGCGCGGCGCCAAACTGAGCAACATTCAGGCAGCGCTGACCCAGTGGCTCAAAGGCCTGGCCGGATTCACCTCCGACCTGAAAGCCCTGAGGGCGCGAATTGATCTCACGATCGCGCGTATCGACGCCAAGATCAGAACCCTCATCGAGGCTTCCGCCCCACGCCAAGAGGCCTACGCGCGCTTGCAGAGCATCCCCAGCGTTGGCCCGGTGGTGGGCAGCGGATTACTGATTCACCTGGAGCGCTTGCCGTTTCGCAATGCCGATGCCTTCACGGCCTTTACCGGCCTGGACCCTCGCCCCGACGATTCCGGATAGCACCGCGGTCGACGTCGACTGAGCAAACGGGGCCCCAGCGAGCTGCGCCGACTGCTCTACATCGCTGCCATGTCCGCCCGGCGCACCCCGGCCTGGAAACCCATCTACGAGCAGCACCGGGCCAAGGGATTGGCCATCACGGCTGCGCTGGTCATCTTGGCGCGTCGCATCGCGCGCACTGCGTGGTCCGGCTACACCCACAAGACCCAATTCGTTCCGCAGCGGCTAACGACAGGCTTGACTTGAACCATAGAATCTCCCCGACCGGGGCCAAAGTGGGAACTCTTGGTTGGTTAGGGTGCCGCTCGCTTAACGTTTGCCATAACCGCCAGCGAAAAGTGGCGCGTCGAAGGAGTGACGCTTTTCGCTGTCCGTGTTGATGGCGTTGTTGGGCGTCACATTCCTGATCGGAGGCTAGAAAATGGAGGTGAAGAAAGGGATGATCACGCGGTAGAGCGTAATGCCTGCCAATATAGGTGGCGCAACAACCCCAAAGAACGCCAAGAACCGCTCACGACCATGGCTGGCACGATACCCACGCAACCATGTCACGAAGACAAAGATGTTGATCACGATTTGGACTAGGCCGGACACAACATTCAATCCTACGAAGAAGTCCGTGAGATTGGCGATAAGGAAGAAGGCGATCCCAGTCGCTGCTGAAATCGCCATCCATCGTCGATTGTTACGCATAGAAAGAACTTCCTTTCTAAGCACAATTCATTTCCGGCTATGAAGTGCAATATGATTGCCTTCAGTGTCCTTGAAAATTGCCATAAAGCCATGCTCGCCAATACCGGTTTTCATTTTGATGATTTTTCCACCCGCAGCTTCGACGCGCGCCAGAGGTGCAGATAAATCTTCCCCTCCGTTGAGGTAAATCATCGTTCCTGCAGTGCTTGGTTCACTTTCCTTACTCTCTTTCAGAGAGCCAGATGCAACGCCTGGGACAAAGGGAAACGTAGCCTGTTTGCTAGTACCCATGTCCATAGATTGCAATTCAACAGACATCACCTTGGAGTAGAACTTCGTTGCTCTATCCAAATTATTAACCGGAATTTCAAACCAAACGACAACATTATTCATAGGAGTCTCCTTTTTTACATCTAGGAACTTTATGCTTGGTTAGACGCACGCCGGACCCGTCTGTGACAGAAGGGCCGCTCTTATATCTAAGAACTTTCCCATCTCTAAGGTCCAATATCCACAACCCTATTCAAGCCAGTGTTACGTAATAGACATTATTGCCACTCGGCAAATTACCGAAACCGCTGAAAATGGCTTCGTAAATTTACAAACAATCATGCGCACTTCCGACATCCGTATACGCATGGCCCTGCCTCCCGCCGCGTTCAGTCGAGTTCCAACGTCGATCGGAACTCCGGCCGGTTCATCAACTCCCTCAGGGCAGCCACGAAATCCGGTGAGTTCTGAAACGGGTGATCGCGATAGACATCGGCGTACGCTTCATCCAGTCCCGTTATTTCGGCGCTCACGCGTGCTGCAACATCGCGCACGTGCGTCACGCGTTCCCGGGCGAACCTCAAGTTGTTGGGGTCGATGTGCCCCGCCGTGATGAATCCCCGCGTCTTCTTGGCGCAACGGCAGGGGTTGGCGGTGTTTACTAGCCCGCACTTGTCCTGCATGAAGTTCTGCAGGTCGCGGCGGGCTCGAGCGAGTCTCTGCCGAAAGTTGTCCCGACTCAGCTCCAGCAGCTCTGCGCCGACAGCGTCGCTGACGCCGAAAATGCTGCCGAGGATAAAGATCAATCGCTGTCGCCGATCCAGGCACAGCAGCATGCCCGACGTGCACCCGATTTGCGCCTCCGCGACGAGGAGCCGCACATCGGCGGGAACCGCCTGCGGGTCCGGCAGTTCCGCGTCTGGCGTGTCGTCGAGGGCCCGTCCGTACTCTGCGAACGTGATCTCCCTCGACTCGGCGCGGTTGCGTTTCATATTCAGGAGGTGGTTGATGACGATTCGGTAGAGCCACGTGCGAAGGCTGCTGCGTCCGTCGAACGTCGAAAGTCTCGTGAATAGCTTTATCAAGACCTCCTGTGTGGCGTCTTTTGCGTCCTCCGGGTGGTGCGCCATTCGAAGCGCGAGGTTGTAGATCCACACTTGATGGCGCACAACCAGTTCCTCAAGGGCGGCTCGACTACCTCCCTTGGCCAACTGGACGAGTTCTTGGTCTCGCCCTTCACCTGCAGCGACGTCCGTAAGCGGATTGGGGTTTCTTACCATACTCTGTTAGACACAGGCGGAACGCGCCTGTGACAGTAGATTCCGATCTAATGCAGCATTCCACGTAACGCCCGCCCCACAAGCGCCCCGCTTCCTTTGCGGTGAGACCAAGAAGCGCGTCCGGCGGAAGATGCGTTTGCCTGTAGAACGCGAGGATCCCACCGAGATCGTCGACCACGAAGGGAGCGCTCGCCGCAACGTCCTCGGGAAGGCGCGCTAGTACCTCAGCGGATCACGCATCGCGCCCGCCCAAAGTCACCGCTCACGCGCCGCGCCTGAGCGCGGTCATGTGGAGCGGTTTGTAGGGCGAGACAGGATTACGCATAGGCTTCGACATCGCGTCCGAGTAGGACACTGGTATTCGCAATTACTTCACTTCGCGAGGACGCCAGTTTTCGAGTATCTGGGTCTTCTTGATAGGCAATGAATGCAGACTCATCCGGAAAGCTGACGACGTGAATCTCGAACGGATGATCCGCATTTCGGGAAGAGTCATCGAGGCGTATCGCACGCTCGATCCGTCCGCCGTATTTGGCCATGCCACGCGCGGCCTCACGCTCGAACGACTCGAACCGCGCGACATTGGCGTCCTTCAGCCAGAGATTTACAACCAACACCAGTTTTCCATTCATCATCTGGGTCTCTTTGACGCCCAACGTTTAATGATTCGCCGAAAAAAGTCTTATCACAGCGAACCAGCTTACGTTGATTCGAAAACGCTTACAAAATCATTACCGTAGCGATCACGCATAAATCATATCTCCGTGATAGATCGTTTGGAAAGGTTACGTGTTTGCCATAACAGACCGTAAAACTTCGATTGGCCGAAATCCGCAGCTTTTCAAGGCGCGGTAGCGACGGGTCGGGCCCCGTTGCAGTAACTCCGGAGCCTACAAATCCGGCATCAGCATAGCCCCGTTTCGCGTTTGGGTCGATTCGGCGATCGCATACGCCGGCGCGCCGAGCAGCGCGAGCGGGCATTTGGGCCAGCGCTATGCGCCCGCGACGCGGCAGCACAAACCCTCGCGGTCGTGCTTGCATGATTTTCCGATGCGACGAACCTATACGCTACGCAATACCAACAGCATCTTTGCGTGGCCTATGCGTTGAGGAACCTCCCTCACCCTGCTTCCTCCATTCGCCTCGCGAAATGTGCGCGCTGACGCTAAACGACGCGAATACCGTCCCAGTAGCGCGCGAGCAGCGCGTCGTTGGTCAACAGCGTAAGCGGCTCCACGATGCTTTGCGCAACCAGCAGCCGGTCGAACGGGTCCCGATGAATGTTCGCAAGCTCTGGCACTCGCGCCGCATGCGCGCCAGTCACGGGAAGCTCGACGAAACCCATCCGCGGCAAGGCCACCAGCAAGGCCGGTACATCGACGCGGAAATCCTTGCGCTTGAGCGCGCTCTTGATGGCGATTTCCCAGATGCTTGCCGCGCTGTAGTACACCTCGTTGGCGGGGTCCTCAATCAGCGCCCGCGCCCCGCGCGGCAATTGGCTGCTGCTCGCCACTGCCCATAGCAGCAGGTGCGTGTCGACCAGCAACCGCACTATTTGCCGCCCTCGAACGCGCGCAGCACAGACGCAGGCAGGGGCTTGTTGAAGTCGTCCGGAATCTTGAATTTTCCGTCGAGTAGCCCCAACCGGCGCGGCGCGCGGGACTTCGTCAGTGCCACGAGCTTGGCAACGGGCCTGCCCGCGCGGGCGATCACGACCTCCTCGCCTGCTTCCGCGCGCTCGACCAGCTTCGATAGCCCGGTCTTCGCCTCGTGAATATTGACTTGTTTCATCGGGGGAATCCTGTCAGCGATTTTTCGATTAGCTAAGTTTAGCTAATGTCGCGCCAAAGTCAAGAATCTGAGCGCCGGCGCAGGAAAACGGTCACGACCTCCAGGCAGCCGGGGCCATGCAGTCGGTGGCTGCGGTATCATCCGAAAACAACAGGACACCCGTACACCATGGACATTCGCTCTCTCATCCGCAAGATCCCCGACTATCCCAGCCCCGGCACCACGTACTACGATCTCACGACGCTGCTCGCGGATGGCGCCGGCTTCCATGCCCTGATCGACGAACTCGCGGCACGCTATGCGCAGCGCGGAATCCGCAAATTTGCCTGCATGGAGTGGCGAGGCTTTGTGCTCGGCTCGGCGATCGCCTACCGGCTCGGCGCCGGCTTCGTGCCGATCAGAAGGCTCGGCAGGCTTACCGGCCTGACGATCAGCCGCGCACATGAATTCGGCCATACCTCCGAACCGCTGGAGATGAGCGCGGATGCCATCGCCCCGGGCGAAACGGTGGTTCTGGTGGACGACATGCTGGCCACCGGTGCAGTCAGCGAAGCCGCGGCACTGCTCGTAAAGGACGTCGGTGGCAATCTGGTGGAGTGCTGCTTCGTCCACGAACTCGCTGCACTGGGCGGCCGCAAACGGCTGGAGAAACACGGCCTCGCCGTGTTTACGCTCTGGGAGAATTAGCCGGGCTTTTCCTCGATTCCGGGCGACTCTTCGATTCCGGGCAGCTTCTCAATATCGACGGTCTCGATCTCCGCGGCCTCGATCCTCGCGAACTGCTGCGAAATCTTGCGGCTGCTGGTCTGCACGTCCTCCGCGTCCTGGTGGGCGAGGCGTATGTGGTCGGCAAGTTTCTTCATGCGCTCGTCGAAGCGCCGGAAGTCCATGCCCAGGCGGCCCAGGGCCTCCTTGATGACATGCACCTGCTTCCTCGTCTCCACGTCCTTCAGCACCGCGCGCGCGGTGTTCAGCACCGCCATCAGCGTCGTCGGCGAGACGATCCAGACGCGCTTCCCCATCGCGTAGTCCACCACGTCGGCGTGATAGGCGTGTATCTCGGCGAACACGGCCTCGGCCGGAACGAACATCACCGCGCCGTCGGAGGTCTCGTTGGCGATGATGTATTTCCCCGCAATGGCATCGACGTGGCGCCGCACGTCCTGCTTGAATGCCTTCTGCGCCAGGCTGCGGTCGGCCTCGTTTGCCTCCGGGTCGAACATGCGGTGATAGTTTTCCAGCGGAAACTTCGAGTCCACCGCGACCAGCCCGGTCGGATCCGGGAGCCTGAGCACGCAGTCGGCGCGGCTGCCGTTCGAGAGCGTGTACTGCATTTCGAAGGCCGAGGTCGGGAGCACGTTGCGCACCAGCGCCTCGAGCTGGACCTCCCCGAACGCGCCGCGCGAGCGCTTGTCCCCGAGCAACTCCTGCAGGCTGACGACGCTGCCGGTGAGGCTCTCGATCTTCTTCTGCGCCTCGTCGATCGTCGCCAGGCGCTGCATCACGCTGACGAAAGTCTCATTGGTCTTCTTGAAGCCCTCGTCCAGCCGCTCACTCACCTTGCCCGAGATCTGCTCGAGCCGCTCCTCGACCTTTGCGGTCAGCGCCTGGGTGGTTTCGGCCAGCTTCTGGGCCATCGCCTCGCGGCTCTGGCCAAGGTCCTGCGCAAGCGACAGGCGCAGTGCGTGCAGCGTGTCGCGGGTCTGGCGCAGTTCATCGGCCACCACCGTGCGCAGCCGCTCGCCCGATTCGGCGAGATGGCTCCCCACGCGGTCGCCCTGCTGGCTCAACCCCTGGTGCAGATCGGTCAGCATGAGGCGGTGCTTGTCTTCCATGGCCTGCCCGAGGCCTGACGAAAGCTCGTCCAGGCGCCGCTCCAGGCCGGCGACACGCCATGCAAGCCACGCGAGCAGCAGCACGGCGGCGACTGCAACGGCGAGGACGACTTCAATCATGGGGTGTGTGCACGGTTGCGACGATTTTCACATGGTCATTGTCATCGCAATGGGGTAACGCCGCAACGCAAAGTGAAGGACGGCGCGTTCCGCATCGCGAATTAGATCTCCCGCAGCGCGAGTATCGGCGGCTTGCGAAGCGCCGAACGCGCTCCCGCATAGGCATTGATCGCAACGCACGCGAGGCCCAGCGCGGGTCCCGCGATCCAGATCCAGTGATTGATATGGAACGGAAACTGGAACACGAACGCAGCGATGGCATAGCCGATCGCGGTCGCGCCAGCCGCGGCAAGCATGCCGGCAATCACACCCAGGGCGACAAATTCCGCACGTTGCGCGGCCAGCACCTGCGAGCGCGTCGCCCCGAGCGCGCGCATGACCGCGGCTTCCTGCGCGCGCTCGTCCTGCGTCGATAGCAGCGCCGAGTAGAGCACGAGCAGCCCCGCGCCAAGGGCAAACAGGAACACGAACTGCACGGCGCGGATGACCTGGTCCATCACTCCCTGCACCTGGCGCATGATGGCGCTCATATCGACCACGGTCATGTTCGGAAAGCGCTGCGACAGCCGGTTATTGAGCGAGGCCTGCGCTGCGGGCAGGTGGAAGCTGGTGATGAACGAGGTCGGCGCGTTCGCGAGCAACCCCGGGGTGGCGATGACGAAGAAATTCACCTGCATCGAGTCCCAGTCGAGCTTGCGCACGCTGGTGATGGGCGCGGTGAAATTCAGCCCGGCGATCTGCCAGGTGAGCAGATCTCCGATTTTCCAATCGAGGGATTTTGCAATGCCCTCCTCGACCGACAGGGCGCCGCGCGCTATATCCTCGCTGGCGAATCCGCGGCCGGAAACAATGCGATTGTGGCCGGGCATCGCCTCCATGTACGACAGGTTGAACTCGCGCTCGACCATCCTGCGATTGCGTTCGTCGAACCGATCCACATCGACCGGCACGCCATTCCTGGCCACGTAGCGGCCGCGGACCATCGGGTAGACCTGGGGCTCGGCGATCCCGTTGTCACGGAAAAGCCCGAGCAATGGCGCGCGCTGCTCCGGCTGGATATTGACAATGAAGCGATTGGGCGCATCCACGGGAATCTTTGCCTTCCATGTCGCAAGCAGGTCATCGCGTGTGAAAGTGAGCAGCAAAATGGCAGTCAGTCCCAGGCTCAACGCCAGTATCTGCACGGTGTTGGTGCGCGCGCGACGCGCCAGGCTGGCCAGACCATAGCGCCATGCAAGACTTCGGCCACCGGCGCTGCGGCCCGTGCCGCCATGCGCGGTGCGGCCCAGAAACTTCAGTGCAGCGAAAGCAACTGCGCTGAAGACTGCGAGCGCCGCGGCAAAACCGCCCATCACTATCATTCCAAGCCGGAACTCGTCGGCCTGCCAGATGAGCAGCGCACCGATGCTCACGACCCCGGCCGCATAGGCAGCGAGCGTGCTTTCACGCGGCGGACCGACCTCGCGACGGATGACGCGCAGCGCCGGCACGTCCTTCAACTGCAGCAGCGGCGGCAGCGCGAAGCCGAGCAGAAGCACGATCCCGATGGCGAATCCCTGCAGTGCCGGCAGCAGCGACGGTTGCGGGAGCGGCACCACTACCAGATCGGCCACCAGCAGGGCAATCACCAGCTGCGCTACGTAGCCCGCGGCGCAGCCCGCCGCGCAGGCAACCACCCCGAGCCCGGCGAATTCCGCGCTGAACAGCGCGAATAGCCGCGGCTGGGTAGCGCCCAGGCATCGCATCACCGCATAGCCGTCCAGGTGGCGCTGCGTATAGCGGCGTGTGGCGAGCGAAATCGCCACGGCAGCCAGGATCACCGCAAGCATTGCCGTCAGGCCGATGAACTTCTGCGCCCGATCCAGCGACGCGCGGATCTCCGGGCGCGCGTTGGACAGGCTCTGCAGCGACTCGCCGCGCCCGAGGCGCGGCGAGAGCCATTTCTCGAACGCATCGACGGCCTCGCGCTCTCCCGCAGCAAGCAATTGGTAGTGGACCCGGCTTCCGGTCTGCACCAGGCCTGTGGCCTGCACGTCCGCCAGATTCATCATCAGCCTGGGCGCGATGTTGAAGAACGAAACACCCCGGTCCGGCTCCAGCGTCAGGATTGCGCCGACGGTGAAACGGGCGTTACCCAGCTCGACCGCATCGCCCACTTCGGCGCCGCCCTTTACGCCCCCGTTGATCCCCTCGGTCCCAAGGGCGAGCGCCATGCGCTCGTCGACCCACACCGTGCCTTGCCGCGGTACCTTATCGGTCTCGGCGTCGGGCGCGTTCAATTTCGCTGCCACGCGCAGCTTGCCGCGCAGCGGATATCCGGGGGAGACCGCCTTGATGCTGGCGAGCTGGGCTTGCCCCGCCCGGCGCGCCATGCTGACGAAACCGGTGTTCTCGGCGAGCGCGAGGCCGCGGCGGACGATCTCCTCGCGTACCGCGCCCGGCCACGCATGGTCGGAACTCATCACCAGATCGGCGCCCATCAGCTGGTGGGCTTCGCGCGCGAGTGCCTGGCGCACACGATCGGCGAAAAAACCCACGCTGGTGACGCTCGCCACTGCGACCACGAGCGCAAGTGCGAGGATGCGCAATTCCCCGGCACGCCAGTCGCGTGCGAGCATTCTTGCGAAAAGCGGCACCATGGCCTATGCGCCTTCCACGCGGCCGCCGGCAAGCCGGATCTGCCGCGCGCAGCGGCGCGCCAGCATTTCATCGTGCGTTACCAATACCAGCGTTGTCCCGCGTTCGGCATTCAACTGAAATATCAGATCGATGACCGCGGCTCCGGTCGCGGCGTCGAGATTGCCCGTAGGCTCGTCGGCCAGCAGAAGTTTGGGTTGCATGACAAAGGCGCGCGCCAGCGCCACGCGCTGCTGCTCGCCGCCCGAAAGGTGCTTCGGGTAGTGCCGCAGCCGCTCACCCAGGCCTACACGATTCAACATCGCCACCGCGAGCCCCGCCGCGCCCGCGTTGCCGGCGAGCTCGAGCGGCAGCATCACGTTTTCCTGGGCGTTCAGTGCCGGCAGCAACTGGAAGGACTGGAACACGAAGCCCAGCAGCCGTGCGCGCAGCACCGCGCGGCCGTCCTCGTCCAGGCTGAAAAGGTCATGGCCATCCAGGGACACCGTGCCCGCGCTCGGCACGTCCAGTCCCGCCAGCAGTCCGAGCAGGGTTGACTTGCCCGACCCGGAGGCGCCCAGCACGGCGAGCGCCTCCCCGGGCATGACCTCCAGGTGGATATCCTGCAGAATGGCGAGCGTCTCCGTGCCGTTGGGCACGATTTTGGAAAGGCCGGCCGCCTTGACGATGGGTCCCACGTTACTTGCCGCCATGCTGCGTATTCTCGCCCTTGTACTGGTATTGATGAGTGCCGGGCTCGCCGGCCGTGCAGATGCCGGCGCTATCCTGCTCGTCTACGGGGACAGTCTCTCGGCGGCGTACGGCATCGCCCAGAAAGAAGGCTGGGTCACGCTGCTCGAGCAACGGCTGCGGCAGAAGCACCTCGATTATACCGTGGCGAACGCGAGCATCAGCGGCGAGACCGCGAGCGGCGGCGCCTCGCGCGTCGCAGCCACGCTCGCGCAGCACAGACCCAGGATCGTCATTCTCGCCCTCGGCTCCAACGACGGCCTGCGGGGACTGCCGGTCGCGCAACTGCGCGACAACCTTGCCGCCATCATCCGCGCCGCGCAGAAGGCCGGCAGCCGCGTATTGCTGGTGGGAATGAAGATGCCTCCCAACTACGGCCCGCAGTACACGCGCGAATTCGAGCAGGCATACGCAGCGCTCGCGAAGCGGCACAGGACCGCGTTCGTACCGTTCCTCCTCGATGGTATTGCGGGCAAGCGGGACAATTTCCTCGACGACAATCTCCATCCCACGGCGCGGGTGCAGCCACTCATCCTGGAGAATGTGTGGGCGGGGCTTGCGCCGCTGCTGAAATGACAATGCACCCGAGCGATGTTGGGTTCCGCCCCAGGTTAGGATGCCTGCTTTCCCAGGCAACGCTCGGGGGAGGGCATGATGGCACCAATCCGCATTCGCTCTATTTACGTAGGGTGCGGAGTCGCATCGCTGCTGAAAGCGGAGTTCGCGTTGAAGTAACGAATGAGGGGGATGAGGTTGTGCGAACTCTCTGTGCCGTTGGTCCTGGATTACAGACCGTTCATCGGCAGCGTTTCTGATAGGGCGCGCGGCTGTCAGCCCGTTGAAGGTGTCATCGGCTCTTCCTGAAGCAATTTGTCACAGACTGGCAAGGCGGCATCGTATATCTTATTCAATCAGCGGACGCGCTGCGTTCGATTGGACTTTGCGAAGGAGGGATAGGCAATGATGCGCAAACCTGTATCGGTTCTGTTCTTGGCTGTAGTTGCTGCCTTCGGGGGTACGGCTTTCGCTCAGACCACCCCGGCGACCAGCGCCATCAAGCCGCTCAACTTCACCAGCCCGTGTCCGGGCGGCGGCACCCGCGCCGCAACGGGTTCATGGAATTCGGGCACCGGCGCGCTCAGCATGAGCGTCAAGGTCACCAACTGCAAATGGGACAACGACGAGTTGCAGAGCGGCACGCGCACCGTCAATGGAACATTACTCGTAGGCGCCCTGCGTGACATCAAGATCGACCTGACCATGCAGGAGGACTTCACGGTAACCCGGGACGGGACCACCAAGCTCACGCATTCCTGTACGGTGACCAAGAAAGGGACACTGGATGACCCGGGTGACCGCTTTACCGGGACGATAACGCGCAAGTGCAGCAGCAGCGGCGAAGTCTGGGATCCGGATCACTGGGTGGAGAACATCATGCGCCACACGCTGGCGCTGGAAGTGCCCAAGCAATCCCAGGGCAAGACGCCGTCTCCCAGGGGGCCAGGGAATGCCTGCGGCAAGCCGGCGACCAACCCGGGTCAGGGCAACGGCAAGGACAAGGAATCGGGCGGGACCAGCACCACCGCGGCGACCGGTACCGCTTCGACGCCCGCTGAAGGCGAAGTCTGCGGAGATAACTAGAGCCCAAGCCAGCCACAGCTGCATCGTCTCCGGGAGCCCGCGCAAGCGGGCTCTCTTTTTTGGGGTCCTGGGCAAGGGGCGCTCACTGAACGGTCGCTTACTGGAGAATCGGCAGACCGGTAATGGCCAGCGGCGGTTGCCCATACTCGCCGTAACCCGCCCTATCGGCCAGCTGCGGACCTCCGAGCCTGGTCCCCAAATTCACTCCAAACCAGCCCTTCGCGCCGATCGTCACTAAAAGGGCGATAATGATCCGGATATCGAAGGAGGGCTCATGCCGCTCGTCCGCGCCGCCTCCGCAGCTGTTCTGATGTGGGTCGCCTGCGCTTTCGCGCAGGACGTGCCGCCCGTCAACGACCTCCCCAACCCCTACAAGACCGTCGCGCCCTGGGCCAGGCTTCCAGAGGGCCGGACCTGGGGCGCGCTTAGCGC
>Ga0315281_10001702_pt1 | contig 32606 bp, 57 predicted proteins | sample YL17G07_0_MG_FD_204540 | JGI IMG/M metagenome (GOLD analysis project Ga0315281, IMG submission 204540) | Sediment microbial communities from Yellowstone Lake, YNP, Wyoming, USA - YL17G07_0 | ecosystem: Environmental > Aquatic > Freshwater > Lake > Sediment | place: USA: Wyoming | collected...
CGTCCGTATTCAGGGTTTTTTTAATCTTGATAAATAAAAATCCGCAATCCCTGTTTATAATTGACCGAGTAATTGTTTGTGCGCCAGACGGCTGATAAACCTGAACGCCCTTTGTGCCTTCATAAATCGCAGAAGCGTTCGTTGTCACATCAACTTCCGTGCCACCACTCCACCCGTCTTGTCCATTTAAATCACCGACAGTTAAATCATTGAATTTTTGCTCATAATCAATGACAAAACCATAACCGCCGTCCAGAATTAACTTGCTGATAAAATCAAATTCCCTCGGCGAAAATGCTTTATTAAATTCGTCCTCTGCCAGCAAATTTATAAAGTCAACCACAGTTTTTTGGTAATCCAAATCAACAAAACTTTCCACACCGCCACTCGCAACCAAACTGACCTGCGGTATGACATTAACCCGTTCTACAAAATCTGTTATCGCAAAACCTGCCGACCTGATAATCGCAGGCGTGAATGTAATTGTCGTATATCCGCTCGCATAAACAGGCGAACCGCTTATCGTTTTGCGTTCCCTAACTGTATTATCTGCCGTGTAAATATCAATTTTATTTGTGTCAAAAAACCTTGCCGTCATATCGCCTGTGATTGTCAAAGTCGTATCTGTCACCGCTATCGCTGACAATAAATTATATTTTTCGTATGTCCGCTTTGCCCAGTCATAAACCAATCCAATTTCCTGCTGAAACGCTTGAAGTTTTGAACGATAAACTCCCCTTGTCAATCCAGTTTTAATTTTTATCTGTTTATTTACGGTATCTACATCAACGCTTGACCTGCCTAAATAAGCACTTGTGCCATAATTATTAGCAAAATTCGTGGTCATCGTGATTTTTGTCGTATCACCAATAACAATATAATCGTAATAATGTTGCGAACTGCCAGCAAAAGATTTAAGCGTCAAATTTACCACGCCCGTTTCTGTTGCATTTTCGCCATTCAGTTGCGCCGACCAACTTCCGCCATTCACCCTGACTTTAAATTTTCGTTGCCCTAATCCTTCAAAACCGCCTGCGGTATATTCAAAAGCAACTTCAATAAAATAATAATTGCCAAATGTATATGGCACTAAATTTGTCCAGCCACCTATTCTATCATATGCCTGAATGTATCCGTTAGTAGCACAAGCAATATCAATATCCATTGTTCCGCTTGCCTGTCCAGTCAACCAAACATATGGCGTAGCATCGGTTTGAAGCATTGGTTTTAAAGCAAAAGCAACTCTACCGTAGGTCATAACTGAAAAAGTTTTTGTGGCTTCTGCGTGCGTTCCAGTATTTACAAAAGCAAGATGTTTTGCTCCCTCGTATGGCGTGCCTGTTGCCATAACTCGCAATTCGTTTTGTGTTTCTGTCCAGCCATTTTGTCCATTCAAAGCACCATCAACTAAAGTATTAAAATCCTCAATCCAGCGAAATGGACTTGTGCCAACTGTGATTGATTGGATAATTTTTGTTTCAATTTTCCCTGTGGTCACATCAAAAATATCAACTTCCTGCCCGACTTTTGCCCACGAAGGAATTGTTGAAAAATAAATATCTGCCTGACCTGACGGCACGGCAATAGTTATTGCGTTGCTACTGCTGTCAATTTTTGCCGTGTCCGAAAAGCCGTCAAAAAACAAACCCTGATATGGCGTGTATTTCGTGGCAAAGTAATTTTCTAAATATAACTCAAAAATATTGTGGGCGTTCGTCGTGATTGCGTCCACCATACTATTTACATCATCAGCAGGCAAAGGGTCGCCTGCAATATAATCGTTTCGCATAAATTTGTTAGCGATTTAGATTGTCTTTTATATGAAACGCTTTGTGTTTTTTCTGTGTCATTACAGCCAAATTCACAAATCTATTATCGCTTTTATTATAATTTTTATGATGCACTATTTCGTTTTTAAACAATTTTCTGCCCAAATGTTTCTGCATTATCAGCCGTTCCTGCTTTATCCAGCCATTTTTTGTTTTAACTAAAGTGTAATCGTGACTAAATCTTTTTGAACCATACGGTTTCCAGCGAGGATTTGATTTGCTTCGCCAACGCTTCCCACTTTCCCGCCAAACTTTTTTCATATGTGCCATTTTCCCCGACTTAAAAGCATTTTTTATTCGCTTTGATTGTTGTTTTTTCCACTTTCTACTCCACTTTTTTCCTAATCTATTTTCCCGTGATATTTTTGAACGCAATCTGAAACAGCATTTTTTACTTCTACAAGTTTTTACTGAAACCCAACTCGGTCTGATGTTAAATTTTTTTCCGCAAATTATACAATGTTTTATCATATACATTCATCGTATAACAGCGTGACTTTATAGTCAATTGAATGTAATGGTATAATCAACGGTAAGCGTATCTAAATTTGACTTTGTAATATCAATTGCCACGCGAGAAAATAAAACGCCGCTATTCGGCGCTCCAGTTCCGTTTATATGCAAACCTGCCTCTTTGAACGCTCCCGTTGTCTCAACTGCCGTGTAAAAAGCCGTGCAATACAGAACATTATTCGCGTGTGTTGCGCTGGCAATCCCTTTGCGATAACTTTCAGTTTCTAACTGTGTATCGGAATTTTGCGGCGCGGTCACTCCAGTTCCTAATGAGGTATAATTTATTTTTATCTCATTGACGCTGGCAATGCCACCCTCAAGCGCTTTTGCAATTTGCGCGCGTCCGACTGTCGGGATTAAATTGCAATACTCATACACGCGCTTTTTGCCTGTCAAGATATTCTCAAGCGTAAAACGCCAGACACCTTCCGCAAATTTGACACTCTCTTTTTTTTGTATCCTTTTGTTTGTCATAAGTTTATTTTTAAAAATCCTTTTGTTAGAGGACAGATTTTTTTACTGTCCTCAATTATGTTTTATGGTTTTTGGCAATTCGTTTGGCGGCGCAATACGGACATTCCGTAAAATAAAATTCAATATCCGACACTTCAAATTTATAAACGCGTTTCACAAAACTGGAAAACGCAACATACTTCCATTGCCAGTCGCCGCACACGCGCACCAAGCCGCACTTGCACACATACAACATAACTTTGCGCATTTTTCTACCCCCTTCTAAAAGGAATTTTAAAAGGACAATTACGCTAACGCTCCACCATCTAAAGCTAACTCTCTTTTGTATCCAGTCGGAACTGGAAACGGCGCAAGGACAAATTCTGTCGGATAATTCAGCGCTCGCGGCGTGACTACTTCCGTTGCCGTGATGATTTCGTATTTTCTGTTATGGTCTGATAAAACTACAACGCTCTCGCTGATTGTGATTTGCTCAATCGCCAACTCAATTTTGTCCAACACTTCGTCCGCATTGATTTGAATTTCCTTGTCTTTTTGTATTAACAATTTTTGAAGGAACTCTATGCCACCCATTTTTTCTGCTATCTGCGCCGTCACATTATATTCTAACTCATCTGGCGTTTTTAAATACGCGCTGATACTCCTGATTATAAAAAAATCATCTATGTTTCGGACTGTGCTTTGTATCCTGATTTTCTGACCAACTTCCAATCCGCTTTGTTTTGTCTTGAACTTTGCCTCTTTTGTCGCTTCTGCCCATAACAGAACTTCAGATTTTGCCTTGTCGCGCGCTCCTTCCTTTGAATTGATGCTTTTGTCTATGACTTTATGCTCGTATGCGCCATACTGTCCGATTGACACATTGTCTTTTGTTTTAATTATAACAGGAATATGCGGCAAACCGCTAACTTCAACTTCCTGTCCAATGGTCGGCTTGTTATCATCGCGCCACTTCACCGCCTTCTCTTGAAAATTATAAAGACAGTCGTAGCTGGCAGGGTCATCAATGTTATCAATGCCGACATTCTGAACAACTGTCGCCTTTTTGACTACTATGCTGGAATATCTGAAACCTTGTTTAAAAACTTTTGCCACGCCGTCTGCTGTTTCCTTCTCAATAAAATTCGTGCCTTTGAACTCGCCACCTCTGACATAAATCGTATTGCGCAGATTTTTTATTTCTGATTTGACCACTAACGAATTGTAAAAATAACTTTCGTTGGTATCAGTCAAATCAAAAGGCGCAACAGCCGCATCTTTGCTTTTAAAAAAGATGTCCTTATTCTCATCAACATACCATTGATAGGCAAACAACTCGGCTAATTGCTGAAAACATTTGCTCGGCTGTTCGTAATTAAAAGCGATATAATTTACCAACTCTGGCGCGTCAACCTGTGTTTGTGTAAATCCAGCAGGCAGGACAGTCGTCACAATATCGTTGATAATAAAATTTACAGTTTTATTTTCGTAAATTTTTATCACCAATTTCCTATCCAATTCGTGTGTGTGGTCTTTGCAGGCAACTCTAATCAATTGCATTTTTGCCCTTGCGACTTCCTCACGCTCAACGACTTTACCGCCAAAAAGTTTTGTTGAATTTTGAAAAAACTCTATGTCATCGCCTAACTCTGGCTTATATGTTTTGCCGCCATACAGTTTGATGTCAAAATTTAGCGTGTCAACCTGATTAGTTATAAGCGAATTAAAACGGACACTCTGCCAATCAATCAAACTCGTTTTATCAACGCTATTTATTTTAATTTGAACTGGCATTTTTTTAAATTCTCATCTGCAAATTTAACCGCCTTATCAGCGCATCGCCAATTACCATTGCGGCTTCGTCTGCATCAGACGCAAAAATTGTATTGCCATTGACAAAAACATTATAAGTATTTCCAATTGCGCCTGCGCGGTTTAACGGGACAACTGCCTCTGCGCCTTTTTCACCCAACATACCTATTGTCGGGCGCGTTATAATCCCACCCTGTTGAAAACCAAGCACCTTGCCAACCTTACCTGCCGCACCGCCTATTGCACCCGTCACAGTCGTCAAGGGTGTAGCCAGTAAAGCCGCCGCCGAATTATAGGCGTTTATTGCTACCTGAACTTTTGCCTCAATCCAACTCACAACTTCCTGTATTTTTCCTCTTATCGCGTCCCAGATTGCAAATGTTGCCGCTTTGATATTTTCCCAGTTTTTAATTATCGCTATTGCCAGCAAACCAACTCCGCCTGTTAGCAAAATGACGATATACTCCCAGTTTGCCGCCAGAAAATCTTTTATCCAACTCCAAACTTCTAATGTTTTTTGCTTAACTAAATCCCAGTTATAAATTATCCAAACTATCGCCGCTACCAATGCGATAATCCCAGCAATTATCAAAACTATCGGGTTAGCGGCAACAAAAGCCAGAACTACGCCAAACGCCGTAACCAATGCCGTGATGGTCGGCATAATCAAAATCAATCCGCCAACGACAGTCAGTAAAACTCCTAACCCTGCGCCTAAAATCACAATCCACTTTGTCAATTCGGGGTGTGCCTGTGACCACGCCACAATCGCTTCAATGACTGGCTTTATTGCTTTAAGCACATCTATTAAAATTGGTATTAAAATTGCGCCGATATCCTCTTGAAAATTTTTAAACTGCTCCTGTGCCGCTTCCATCTGGACAGAAAAAGTGCTGGTCATTTTTTCTGCCGTTCCGCCAAAACTTGTTGTCAACGCATCTAAAATTTCTGTCTTTGTTGCGGTATCCTCTAACTCTATGCCATATTGCCGCAATAGTTTTGGCATACCTTGCAACGACATATTGACTGCGTATGTCGCTGTTTCTAAATCAATGTTTTTTGCTCTGGCTAAATCCATTGCCAAACTTGCACCTCTCATTCCAACTTCCGCATCGCCAGTCGTTTTTGTTAGCCGCGCGACTGCCAATGTCACCGCTTCGTTATCAAAACCTAACTTTGTTGCTACGCTCCCAGCATCAATCATCTCTTGACGCAAATCCGCCAACGACATATCTGCTTTTTTTGCCGCGTCACCTAAAGTGCCGACAATCGCATCAAATTGCGCCATCTGCTTCTGTGCATCGGCGGCGGCTTTTACGGCAAAACCAAAACCTGCGGTTATTGCACCGCCAACTGCGGCAAAAGTTATGCCGAGCGTCTTGATACTTTTAGAGATATCCGCTACCTTCGCGCTTGCCTCATCTTTTGCGGATATTACTATGTCCAATGTTGCGGCTGTTGGCATTTTTTTGCTTCAGTTTGCGCTCTTGATAGTTAGCATCAATGCTAAACTTCAAAATCAGCAACCTGACAAACCAATCTGGCTGGCTCATAAAAGTCCAGAAGTCCCAACCCATTTTTTCACAGACCATTACCATCACTAAATCCTCATCAATTTTGCCTTCGCCACGCTCCAGAAACAGATTATAACTAACGGCTATATCGTTTTTTTTTCCTCAAACTTTGCGGCATTGATGATTTTATAAATTTCCCTCACGACAAAATCATAATCCTCTGCGCGCATTGCCAGAACTATCTCAATGATATTATCTGGCTTGCCATCAATGCTAACGATAACAGTCGTCAACGCTTTATTTTCGTAAAGTTCAACGACATTTCCTTTTAGTCCTTCTAACTGTGGGACATCACCCATTGACTTAATCTGCATCTCGCTGGTAAAAATGCCTTGCAACGCTCTTTTTTCTGAACCGATTAAATATGTTTTTATGACAACGCTTGAACCCCCCATCGGCGTTGTTATCGTTTTTGTTTCGCGTTCCATTTTTTTAATAACTTACAGTTTCGTTAGTTAGTTTTGCTGTCGCCATTTTCGCGTCCGCGATGGAATAATACGCGGTCAATGTCAACGCCTGACGAACCAAATCATTGTTTGCGCCGCTCCGTGCGAACTCCGTGATTAACACTTTAGCTAAATCAATCTGAAGTGTCGGATTGCTCGCTACGCCCAGCGTGATATCTGTATTTTTCAACTCCAATCTCATCGCCTTTTTTGTGCCTGCCAGCGCCAGCGTCTTATATGTCGCGTCATCATAAAGCAATTCAACCGACCCTTCCAACCTGAACTCTTTGTTTAGGATATCATTCGGCTCTACGCTTCCGATAACATCGTCCGTCTCTATGTTTTTGCTAAAAGTAAGCGTTACTGTTTTGACCTTAACAGGTGTTGCCGCGCCTAATCCAGCCAAATCATCGGCAAATTTAACTATGCAATGCTGTGCGACAAATTGATTTTCCGCCGTATATCCAGCCGTATCTACTGCCGTTCCGCCTTTTTTGCCGATAAAATTAACCGCATAGCGGACAAAATTGCCCAACTCGGCGGTTATCTCTAAAGTGTTTAACATACTCATCGCAAAGCGGACATTCTCGGCAGGGTGTTTCAAAGCCAAAGTCAAAGACGGGTGCTGAACTGATTGATTGACGCTGAAACTATGGTCATAAACAATCGTTTCGCCTGATGCCAGCGCGGAACTGATTGAACCAAACAGCGCCAAAAGTAAAAGTCCAAAACTCTTATCTCTGACTAACCCCTCTATGTCGCCCTGTGAGAATTTTTTGACAACCTTTGCATCTATGTCGCCTTCAATCACACAGACAGTTTGCTCATCTGTCGCCATCTCAATTGTATCCTCAACCCCATTTGAAACAGCAGGTATCCAGAATGTCGGCGCGACTGCCGTGCCTCTGGCTGTCTCTTTGCCAATGCCTAAATTTACCTGCCTACCAATAAAACTTGGCATAAATTTATTTTTTCGGCTTCATCGCCTCAAGTTTTTCTAACGCCTCTTGGAGCGACTTTGCCTTAATTGTTATTTGATAATCGGGAAAAAAGTAATCATCACCGACCTCTGCTGTTGATGATTTTATTTCCTCTTTTTTTACTGTCTCTTTTTTGCTCATAATTTTTTACATTATATCCGCTAACTGAACGCAGGTTAGTTTGATTTCCGCCACTCGGATAACTCCACTTTCTCTGGTTTGATAACCCCAGACAGAAGGAGTGGCAAAACTTAACTGAACTGCGCCATTGAGGGTATATTTTTTATCAAAAGCATCAATGATTAAATCTAAAACTTCACGCATTACTCTGTCCGCTTTTTCGTGGTCTGTCGCACCTGTTGCTTCCATCGGAATATGCACTCGCACAGTAAAAACATACTGCCTGCGATTTTGGCTTGTCGTTTCAAAGTCATTCCTGTTCTCGCTCGGATAAACAACAACCGCAGGATAGCCAGTAAAAGTTCCTTTGTCATAATCCCAAACTTCCTGTATATCCGTGATGCCTTGCAGGATTGACTTTATTGCGGCGATGATGCTTACGAAAGACATAATTTTTTTTCCTTATCAAATTGGCAATGGCACTTAATACAAAATTCAACCCAATCTTTTCTATCCCTTTTATACTTATGGTCTTTATTCGCCCATTGTAATTTTATTTTTGTGCCACAATTTTTACATTTAACTGGACTACCAAAATGTCTATAAACCCAATCGTGTAATGCACGATATCCAACTTTTGCGCCTTTCCAAAAATGATGCTGTTCATTGTGGCGTGCCATTTTTATTTTTGTTTCCTCGCTATGTTTTTGCCCTAATCTTAATGTTTTTAATAATGACAAATGTTTTTCTGTCCTTTTATATTTTCCAGATGGAACGCATTTCCTACTACAATAAATCGGATTTCGGTTTTGATATTCAGTTCCGCAAGTTTTACAAATCATAAAAATTTATCGTTATTGTTTTTCCTTTTTAAATACCAGACATAAATCATCACTAAAATCAAAAGCAATATCGGCAACCATAAACTCTTGACAAAACTCTCGGCTAAATTCATAAACCACAGAATAAAATGTTTTAAAAGATGGACTATTACATTCCACAAACGATACAGAGCGTTTAATATGTTTGACATTCTATTTTGATTGTGTTGCTATTCGCTCCACAATTTTGCCTAATGCTTCATTGAAAAATCTGACGATATCGCTTTTGTGCTTCTCAACTGATGATTTTAAAAATGGCTGTCCTTTTGTGCCTCGCCTTGATATCGCGCGCGCGATAGGAAACGCCAAATTCTCATCGCCTAATTTTCTGCGCGCCCAATCTTTTAACGCTCTGATAGGCGGATAATGCGGACGCGTTCCTTCGTGAACATACGGCGCATATTTTGCAATTGAAAAAACTGATGCCTCAAGCGGTCTCAATTCGTATCCGATGCTATCCCGTAAAAACCCAGTCGCGCCGAACGGCGCTTGCCTTATCGCCTCGCCTTCCACAATCCGCGCCGATTTTTCTAAAGCATAACCGATTTCCTCTATGGTGATGCGCGGCGCTTCCGCAAATGCCTGCTGAAACCGCTCAATGTTTTCTACCTTGAACACCATTTGCGTTGGCATAATTTTAACTTAAATTGTCAACAATGATTGCTTTTTTATAACTGATGTTACCCATATTATAACTCTTAACGCCCTTAACTGTATATTCCTTCGCGTCAATTGTCACTCTGTCACTTTCAATGATATCCGATGCCAACGGACAAAACAGATTAAAAGTTTTGCCAAAAACTCCTTCAACCAACGCCGCTTCCTCTGGCGTTGTTTGCTGGACATTGCAGGCAATTGTGCTGGCGGTCTGATAATCGCTTTTATCCGTATTGCCGACAACAACAGTCAACCTTTTGATTGCCGCCGATTTTGTAAAATAGTGAGTTATACTCATACGCGATATCTTTTATATCTGGACAAAGTATTGTCAATGAATTTATCTGTCTCTGTCTCTGCGCTTTTATAATTATAACTGACCGAGTATTCACCCAAACTCTCGCTGGACACTTCACCGCCGCCGCCGCCTGTTTGCCTCTGATAAAATTCGTTGGCTACCATCTGCGCGCAAGCCATATCTAAATCAACTGGCACAGTCGCATAACCACCTTTGTATGTTATCTGATAATTGTTATTGCCGATTGTCGTGAAAAAATCTGTCTCAACAATTCCTGCTTCCTTATCCGTGTAGTATTTTGTCACGGCGATTTCTACAAAAGTGACCGCATCAGTCCGCTCCTCAATTTTGCTCAAACTGTCAACGGGATAATTTTTGACAATTATCATTTTTTTGCCCGTCCCGTCATACAACTCCGTGATTTCGTTAGCAGGTTTTAAAAATGTCCTGCCGCAATATGTCTCAATCCACGCAGACACGGCATTGATTAAATAGGTTAGCAAAGCATCTTGACTGCCATCAGTTATATTTAAAAGCAACTTGACATTTGCCAATGTTGTTAGCATAGTTTTATTTTTTAGTCCTTACTTTTTTACTAAACGCCTTCGCTCTTGGCGCGTTTGCCATCATCTTATTTTTTGGCGGCTCTTTTATCGCCTTTGTTTTATAAACCTCGCAAATGCCAGCATCAATCAAAGTGTTTGCCTCTGGTTTTTCTACGCCTCTGATATCGCCAATCGCATAAGGACAATATGGTCTGATATATTTTACGACTATCATAAATTTAAAATTTAATAATTATGCGCCGTGTCCTGACTACCGACTTGCGCCGATAATCAGAGACGACCCACAAGTAGTCAAAATTTTTACTTCACTCCAGTTAGCAGATTAAACGCTTCTGCCAGCAACATCTGACCATCAAGGCGCTCAATGACTTTCAACCACAATTCGTGATTGATGAACGCATCGCCGCCTTCAGTCGTTTGCTCAACTTCCATTGATTGTCTGTCGCCGATGGCATAATAACTCATATCAGCCAGCCAAATCTCACTCTCATCTGCACCAGTTCCTAAATTGATAGGAATGTCATCGCACTCCACGACAGGACGACCAAAGATTGTTGCAGGCGCTTCGCCAAACCCATCAGTCCACAGATAACGACCCAGCGTGCCGTCCTTCAAAGTGCGGCATAGCTGGATTACGCTATTGTGCATCAGCCAGATTGCATTTTTCCGATACTGAACAGGCAAAGCATAATAAAGCGCTATCAAGTCATCGCCAGTCAAGTTTGCACCTGCCTGCGGTATGCCCGTAATGCTGTATTGCCTAAACCCCTTTGGCTCGCCAGTTCCCGAACCACCAACAAACGCCGTGTCCTCTGATGCCGCAAATGCTTTTGCAAATCTGCCAGCAACATAGTTGACTATGTTGATAGCGCTATCCGCAAACAACTCTCGGCTCATTTTAGACAATCCAGTTAGTTTGTTTGTGTTTAGAATGACCTGACCCCAGTCGGGATTACTCTCAACCAACGGCGCGCTTTCTGCCTTCCAGTATGCCGTCACAGCCGCGCCTTCAACTGGGATTTCCAGTTTGTCGCGACCCATCGGCAAAATCTGCGCGTATGGTCTGATTGCCGCCGCCTTCAGTAATTTTTCCGTCACAATCGCTCTAAATTCTGCTGGCACAAGGTATCCGCCATCTGCACCCATTCCTTCGGATAATGCTTTCACAGTTCCGAAATCGCGAGCCGCAAACGCTTGTAACCATCGTGCCGCCTTCTCAATGCCGACTAAATCCTTGACTTCCTTCGGCACTTCAGCGCTAATTGCCTTCCGTTTCATTTCCTCAATTAGCGGCGCATTGCTTTTTTCAACAGCTTCGTTGATAAAAGTTGCCAACTCCTCTGGCGTAACTGACAAATCCTTTTTTTCGTTGTCCATTTCTATTTTGCGACTTGGCAAGGATTTTTTAAACCCCTGCCAAATCACAAATCAATTACTATTTAATACTATTTTGATTGCGCGGTTAGCGGCTTCAATCCGTTTATCCGCGTGCTTCAACGCCGAACGAGCAATTATAAGTGCCTGTTTATGCTCGCTCACATTGTCCGACCCAGCTTTAGGCACACCGACATTATCCTTACTGGTTTCGCTATTTTGTAGCAAACTTTGCAAGGCATCTGCGGTAATTTTTATATTGTCTAACGCTAATTTTATTTTTTCACGATTAACCTCGCTTATCATTTTTGGCTCTGGCGGCTCGGCTGGCGGCTCTGGTGTCGCCTCTACTGCCTCTACCGCCTCTGGCGCGCCTTCCGTGACCTCTGGCGTGGCTTCTGGCTTTACTTCCCCTGCCTCGCCGTCCTTGCTTTTATGCTCATTTACCCAGTCAACGGCTTCCTCTATTGACCATTTTTCCTTATCAAACAGATACTTTTGGACGACTGTGCTTCCGTTCGGGTCTGATTTTAATTTTCCGATAACGGCTTTTATACCCTCGCGCTCGCTAATATCAATTGTCCTAAAACTATCCTCAACAAACAAATTCGGGTCTCTAACTCGGATATGTATAAAATCGCCAATTATCTCTGGCTCTGGCTTCAACTCGGCATCTACATCATCGCTGTCTTTTAATTCAATGCCTAAACTGCGCGCAACCACCAACGCATCTGGATTGGCAGGAACAGGAACGCCAGATATCTCAAGCAATTCTACATCAGTCCACTTGCCGTCTTTGAGTTCAGACAACGGATTAAATCCGACAGAAAACGCGTTTAAAAATCCTTCCTTATACATCTGCCAGACCTTTTTTGCGAACTCATCAATCTCGGCGGCAAAGCGCGGTTTAAACATCAACTTATCGTCAATGATGCTGATTTCCTCAATTTTTCCGATTGGCAAATTACTATAATTATGCGCCCATTGCAAAACTGGATTTCGTTTGAAGTTATCAAGCCGCCACGCTGTCGGCTCAATGATTTCGCCTTGCCTGTCTTTTTTGCCTGTTGACGCAACAGCCACTTCCAGCGTGTAATCATCATTAACCTTTGTCACTAATCCTTTTAAAAATTGTTTTATCATAAATTTTTGTCGTTTTACTCTTTTAGTTTTGAGGGTTTTTTATTTTTTATTTTATTACAGCAATCACTTTACATCTGCAATTTATTATATTGCCTGCGCTACCAACTGGGTCTCTGGGATATTGCAAACTTTCGCCAGAAATTTCAAACCGATTATTAACAGGGACTATCTGCCCGTCCGCGCTGATATGGTCATAGTCATCGCCATAGCCAGCGCCGCGTGTCCTGTCATCAATGACGCTTATCCACTCCTTCTCATCAACGACTTTTGATTGTGTCATTCCTTCCCAACTGCCATAATTTAGCGCCGACCCCATCTCTGTCCGCGCCATTCGCTCGGCTCTGTATCCAGTCGCCATATCATAAACATTCTCAACTCTGGTTTTTAAATCAGCAATACTCTCGCCTTCCAATAATCCAGTTTTTAATTCACGCCGCAATTGCCTAATAGTCGCATCATTCACCTTCAGCGCAAACTTACTGCTCTGCTTCCTTAAATAGTTTGTGATTGTGACAACCTGTAAATCAAAAGCAGAAAAAGGAACGCCGACTAATTCTAAACTTTCTGCCGCGCCGTCCATCAAAGTATCAGTCAAAAGCGGCTTCTCAAATTTTATGAACGCCTGAACTGCCTCTTTTTTATCAAACAACACATCGTCAATCTTTTTCTGCAAATAAAGTTTCATCAATTGTTTTGGCGCATTGATTAACCCTATTTTATGCAGAACTTCCTCTTTTTGCGCCTCAAACAACGGCTTTATTTTGAGAACAAAATTTTTTTCCTTCCTATCAAGGTTTTTTAAATACGCCTCAACAATCTGCTTTTTTCGCTCGGCATCTAATTTATTTTTACGCTCAATTTTAATCATAAGCCGATATCCTTAACTAAAAATGCAAAACACTTTGTTGTGCTATATTGAAAAATGAAAACCAACCTATACCCTTTTTCTAACTGGACATTAAGCAAATCCTCAATCTGGTTTTTGGTTAGTCCTGACGCTATCTCAATGACTTTTACTTTTTGCTTCATAATTCGGTTTCACTAATTAAATTTAACTCATACCTGTCGGCGTTTTGTAAAAACTTTACATCGCTCCACAGGATATTAACTCCGTCAATTTTTCCTTCAAACTGGCTATAACTCAAATCAGTAATAACAGTCGTTTCGGCAATAATAATTTCGTCAACTTTCGTTGCCGCCGTCTTGTGGTTTGTGTCAAAATCGGACAAGTCCGCATCATTCTGCGTCTTTTGTGCATCGCTTAAACCAACGATATTGCCATAACCTCTGTAAATTGTTTTTTTGTATAAATACATAACTTTAAACTACTGCTGTTTCCGCCCACAAAACTGTGAGCGCGTGAACTACATTAACCTTTGTGCCTTGAACTGTCACCAGCATATTTTCATTTTCCTCTAAAAATCTGGCTATCATCAAATCTCTGTTAAATACGCCCAAACCAATCTGAAACACCTCTAACAAAGTGCCTCTGGCTGATATGGTCGGGGTTTTAAAAATAGTCGCTACTGCTGTATCTGACTGCGACTTTTTCAATTTATTCGCCGCCAAACTTGTGCCATTTGCCGTGATAGTCGGGTCGCGATAAAACCTGACAATTGAACCTTGTGTTGTTGAACTGTCAATTGAAAACAAAAACTCCTTGAAACGGACATACTTGCCCGAACTGGCTGGATTTTTTAAGAGCATAAAATCTGTTTCAGTAGAACCAGTTACAGTCAAAGCATCAGAAGTCGCCACAAAACCCTTGCCGTCTTTGACTAAAACACTCCAACTATCCTCTTGCAATTCAACTGGAATTATTAAATCCTCTGGCAAAGTAACCAGTAACGCTTTTTTATTCGTCAAAACAGTTTCAACATCTATCGGGTTGCTATCTTTGTCATAAATTGAAACATCTTGCGTGGTCAACGGGTCTGCCATAAATTAAATCCTTATCGGACGGCTTTTGTATTAAAGCCGTCATTAAAAATTCAATTATTACGCCGCAATTTCTGCGCCATTCACCCAGCCGTATAAATCGGCATTTGCCATATCTCTGTTTGTAATTTGAAGCGTTATTTTTTCTGCCGCAGGAACTTCAATCGGATTAGGCAAGGTCACATCGTAATTCGGCATAGATGTTGAAGTAAAAGCCGTTGCCACTACCGCTTGGCTTCCGACTGCACCAGTCAATAATTCAATTTTTGCTCTGCCGCTACACGCACCCTGAAACTGTTTTATCAAAAAAATTGTGCTGGACGGCACGGCATAATCAATCACTTTTGTCGGCGTATTCGGCGCAATACCAGTTTTAGTATCGTATAAGTGTTTTTCTACTGCCGATGCTGTTTCGCTAAAATGCACTTCCCAAACATCGCCGCTTTTTTGCGCAACAGCAATTGCGCCATCTGCATCAACCGCCAATTGTTGTGTCGGCGTTGTCGGGTCAACGATTACCGCTTTCACATCGCCGTCTGTTTCTGTTCGGACTGGCAACGAACTATCAAAATCTGGCATAATTTTTGGTCGTTTTAATTTTTAATTTTAATTTGCTCCTCTGTTTTATTTATTTCTATTTTTAAACTGGCAAGCGTTTTTTCTAATTCATCAATCCGCTTTTTTAGTTTCAACACTTCAACTTCCGCGTTTTTATAAGCATTGTTTTGTGCATACAACCGCGCCTGCAATTCCATTTTAAAAATTTCCTCATCATAATTCATAGCCGTATAACCCCCCACTAAAAATTCTATTAACTGGTTTCAAATTAGTCGCGCGCAATTCAACTGTCTGTCCGCTCGGCACTCTGATATCAAAACTCGCATTGATGCCGCGCTCTGTCCACGCATTGCGCCATTGCCATTTTGCGGCAGTCCCGACATAAACCTTGAACAATCCGTCATCAATTCCTTCACAGATAATCCCGTTGATTGTTAGCGTCTTGCCTGATGTCGCGGTCAAGGTGGCTAACACTTTTTCTGTCGCTGGGACGCAAGTTTGCTCACTCCAATTATGCTGATAAATTCCTGCGCCGCCACCAGTTATCGCGGCTAATATCTGGTTTAATAAAGTAATGACCTGCGTTAAATCTGTTCCGCCGCCGCTTGCCGCATAAACAACCTGCTCAATAGCGCGGTAAAACTTCTCGCCATCACTTAACCTAACGCTTATCGGCTTTGTCGGGTCGTTGCTCAAATATCTCAACGGACGCAATGCCGCCAGCAATTCCGCATCTTGTTTCACGGAAATCTTTTTTAGGAACTCTCGTAACTCCTCAATCTGTTTTGTGTTTTTAAAATGCTCCTCACCTACTAAACTTTCTGCCGCTCTTATCATCGCGCTCAAATCCTCGCGCAACGGCTCTAAACTAATTTGATTTTTAACCTTAACTTCGTCCAGAGGATTTAAGACCTCAACTTTTTGAACTTCCTTTTTAAAATCATCGGGATTATCTACCTTGACAATTCCTTCAATCCGTTGTTTCGCTGGCACTTCCAGTTTTATCGCTTCAACCTTCTCGCCTAACTCTTTTGTATGGTCAATTAACTGCTCAAACGCTTTTAATAACTCTGCAATTTTTACTTCAAAAACCACTCCGATTTTATCGGCGATTTTTGTCGCGATTTTATTTTGTTCCACTTCCAGTTTTTTTGCTTCAATCGCGCCACGAATTTTATCACTATTTAGCGGTATCATTTTGTTTTAACTCAAGCGCATCTGCCGCTAACTTTTCTGCGATTTCCTTTTTTTCCTCAACTATCATCAAATCCTTTTTCGTTTTATCCAGTTCGCTTTTATAAAAATCACGCTCCAACTCCAACCCCGTCTCTGTCAAAATCGCAACGGCTTCCTGCTTCGCTTGACTGACATCTTTTTGCTCGGCTGATTGTTTTTTCTCTACTAACAATTCAATTTTCCGTCTCATCGCTTCAATTGCCTTGCGCTTTTTGTTGCCAGCCAACAATTTTTTTCTGCTTATCTTATACTTTTTGTCTGCCTTATAATTCCTCGCCTTCGGCGCTTTTAAAACCACCATATCGGCGTTTATCCCTTCCGTGCCTGCCTCTGTCTCATCTGTTGTCTCGCCATCAGCACTTACCTCACCAAACGGCATCATCGCAATTGACTGATACAAACTGTCGCCGCCGTCAACTGGCGGCAACCCTTCCGCGCTTCTGATTTCGTTTGTTGTTAGCCAGCGATTAAATCCCTGAACATACTCATTGATTTTTTCCACTCTATTTTCTGGGGTCGGGTCGTCAAAATCTAAATACAGATTATCGCCATAAAGCGGCATCAAAAATTCATTCAGCGTTTCAACTAACGCCTGCATTTTAGGTTTAACCACTCTTGAACTGAACACATAGTTTGTCGCTTCCGCGTTTGAAACAGTCACATCTTGAGTTATGCCCAGCACAGTTTTTGGCACGCGCCATATTCCTAAAATCTCATCACGCGTCATTTCCTTTTGCCTCATAAAATCCATATCCTTTTGACTAATCTGCATCTGTGTATATTCTAAATCACCTTCTAAAATTGCAATACGATGCGCTCTGTCCGTGCCTTGATGTTGCGCTTCCCACTCTCTTGATAAACGCTCATACTCATCATCTTTCATTCCGCCTTTTGCTATCAACACTCCATCGGGACGCGCGCTGTTATAAAAAAAGTTTCTATTCCACTCTGAACTGTATCGCTCCGTATCAATTGACAGCGCCGCCGCCTGAACAGGCGACAGTCCGCGATACGGATTTATCGGATTAGGATATTTAAAATGAATTACCTCAAACGGCTGGAATGTTAGCGTCTTTTGCACCATACGATAAATATACCCTTTGATAAAAGTGTTTGCATCTGGCACGACATCAACTAAATCTGGTCGCAAAATCCACAACTCTTTTATCGGGTCTGTCGGCTTCGGATTTTCCTTGCCGCGCTCCAGAAACCAAAAACACTCACCCGTCAACTCCATATAGGTTTGATGCAGTTTCAAAAAATCTGCCTTTGTCTGGAACGGATTGACTTTATAAAGCAAATCCAGCGCATCGCCTTCCTCAAGTTCCACAATCTCGCCGTTAGTCATCTGCATCAATTTAAAATCTACATTGGCGATTTCCTCTGCGATGGCAGAAACGCAGGCATAAACCCAGCCCTGCATTGCTTCCAACCTTTGTGTAACATTGGCGGCTGGCGGCGCATTGCCATAAATAACTGGAAACGCGATATGATGCGCCTGTTTTCTCATTGCGCTGAAAACTCTTTGAAAAATGTTAGGCATAAAAAAATAAAACTCCTCAACTCTACGCTTTTACAAGCGCTGAAGTGAGAAGTTTAGCATTACGAAAAATTAGGCAATTCACCATTTAATTTTGGTCGTGCTTCCACTCATATTTTACAACTAACGGCAATCAAATGTCAACAACAATTTTTTATCCACAACTCATAACCACCTTATTCGCGGCTCAACTCGCAAACCAATTCCTTTTTTACCGATTAAAAAAGCATCGCTAATATCATCGTGCGAACCGCGCGGCAACATTAAAATCTCATTGATAAATTCCGTCATATTGTCCAGCAAATAAATTTTTCCGTTCTCAAACAACGGCGCTAATTCCTCTGCAAATCTTTTTGTCTTGTTTGTTGTTGTTTTAATTCCTTCAATCGGCAAATTAGTTTGCTTTATTAAAATCTGAACTGTATCCGCCTGAAACGCATTGTCCTCAATCCTGATTTTTTTCAGTCCTTGATAATACTGCGCCGTCTCAACAATCTTTTTTAATCGGGTCGCAAAATCAAATCTGCCGCGCACGACATTTCGGATATAGTAGTCGCCGTTTTGTGTCACGCGAAACACTACCCCTGCAAAAAAGTCGCTGTCAAAATCTTTGCCAACGCTCAAATCAAATCCTGCATAGTCATCGCCGTCTGGCAAATCCTGCGGCTTGTAAAACTTCAACCATTCCTTTTTAATCATCTCGCCGATAATTTTTATCGGCATATTGCAATACTCCTTCAAAAAAAACTTCTCGCCAAACTGATAACTGATTTCCTGTTTGCGCTCCATCAATTTTTCCCAACTCCATTTTTCTGGAAACAGCGTTATCTTTTTTTCCTCATCAACGATTGCCGAGTATGTTTTGAGCAACCACAATTTCGGGTCAAGCGCTTGAAACAAATCATCATCGCGTTGCAAAGTGCCAACCACAATGATTTGAGTTTCTGGCTCTGCCAACGGCAGAATATCGCCAGCATAACGCTCAATTGATTTTTTATTTTGCTCATCGGAATATAAAACCGATGTATCAATCGGGTCATCTAAAATTATCAACTTCGGGTGTGCGCCTCTGATGGCACTCCAAAATCCCTGCGCGTAAATCGTTGAACCATTGCCACAACGCAATTCTGTTTTATTCCAAAAATCTACGCCTTTGCCTTTGCCCAAATCCTCTAAAAACGGACTGCGATAAATTGTTTTTTTTATCCTGTCTAAAATCTTGACTGCCTGTTTGTCTGTTTTTGAAAAAATGTAAATCTCATCGTCGGGGACATAATGCAGGCGCAATAACGGATAGCAGATTGAAAAATAAAAAGTTTTCAAATGGTCGCGCGGCGCTAATATGCGCAGGCGCGTTTTACTCAATAATAAATCCCACTCCTTGTGCAAATCGCCTAACTTCCAATCCTTGCCGTCTGGCTCATACGGATAAATCTGCTCGGCGATAAAGTCCGACAGATTGAAACGATAGCGCGCCTCATCAAGTTCCGACTTCGGGATTTTTGCTAATTTTTTCAACAATTGCTCTGGCATCGGCTTCTGGCATCTTTTTTAATAAATCATAAAAACTCTCGCCGCCTTCAGTTTTCAAAGTTCCTAACTTTCGCTCAAAAATTCCAGCGTCCATTTTTCGCTCAATCAATGAATTACGCGTATCAAAAACCGCTTTAAAAGCGGCTATCTTATCACGCTGACTGCTGGTTTTGTCCGTGATGATATCCCACATATCCGTTACCAACACATCAAAAATTCTGGTTAAATCGCCTAAATCCTTTTGTATTTCCGAACGATTGATATTTTCAATTGCCTGCCTGTCAATCTTTTTTTTCAGTTTCAGAATGAACGCTATGTCGTATCCCAAAACGCTCGCCAAACGACTGCCTGATATTCTCGGCTCACGAACCATTAAACGGCGCATACGCGCCATAATTAACTCTTTTGCCTCATCGCTGAACGCTGGCATAATCTTATGTTATTTTTTGTTTTATTACGCTTAAATAAATTTAAAACAATTCGTTTTGCTTCGGCTCTTTTTGCCGCAAATCGTTTGCCTCATCTGCCCAGACATTGATATTTATATCGTGGTTTTCCAATTGGCAACCTTCCTCAATCCAATGCTTCCAGCTACGCTTCAAAATCCTGCCGCGTTTCGTGTGTTTATCCAGCGCATAGTCGGGTATTGTCAATCGCCAGTTTTTTAAATCGCGCCTCAAGCGAACAACCCCTTGCAAATCATCGGCGGCTCGCGTCTTTTTGCTCTGCGTCAAATATAAAATCGCGTTAGCAAGGCATAGCCGCGCGCTCCCGTGACGCTCATCTTTTAAAAAGTCATCAAACTCTCGCGCCAGCGTATCAATTAAAATTATCGCCTGCGGATTGGCAATGCCGATATCCTCATTGGCGATAACCTTCAATCGCTTCCAGAGATAGCGCTGAAAATTACTCTCAAAAAGTTCCAGCGCCCAGTAAAATGCTTCCTCTGTTTTGCCACGCCTGATTTCCTTTTGCAAGGCGCTGATGACCTCATCAAGGGGGTGATTATTTTTTGTGATGGCTTCAAAGCGCTTTTTTGGCTCTATAAAGCCGTTTGTAGCGTTTATCATATCCTCAATTTTATCACCCTTTTGTCTCAATGTCAAGCGATTGTCAACTGTCGCCGATGTCTAACAACTGCTGTCGCGGCACGCTAATCTTGATTGCGATTGTGCCTTTTTCCTTTTTAAATCCGATTGCGCCGCGCCACCGCTCTTTTAAAACATTCAAATCAATCCTGTCGCTCGCTTCTGTCCTGATTGATGCGCTTCCGCCTGCATTGTTAAACCGCTCAATGATAAACGCAAATCTATTGTCAACGAACAAAAATCTTTTTTTCGCCAGCACCTTCAATGAAAAATCAATGTCCACTCTGGTTTTGCGCTCCGTGTCAAATCTGATATCGCGCCCGATAATCCCGAACGCACTCCCGACCCAAGTGTTTAGCACAAACGGCTTCTGCGGCATAAACTTCCTTGTATCCCACGCCTGACTGAACCCATAAGCGTATGCGCCGATGTCCTCTGCTATCTGATGGCAATTATAAATCACCTGTTTAATATCATCTGGCTCTGATATTGTGCGACCTCTCATTCCGACATTGCACCACAATCTTGTTGTGTCATCGTCCAGAAAAAAAATATCACCCTCAACATTATCTAAAATCCATTGGCGTTTTTTTCCTAATCCGACCACATCGCTTTTATGCAAAATGATTTCCTCATCTCTTAAACCCCACGCTTTGTATTCGTCCGCTTCGTCCTCGCCGATACAAAAATAAAATCCGTCCTCTAAAAGATTGCGCAAATTTCCAACGCTATGCGGACGCTTGCGGCTCGGCACGATTATCTTTAACATAATTTTTTTCCACTAATTCTAAAAATCTTTTGCCGTCAACGCCGCGTCCCAACCCGACTTTTTTCCTTTTGCCGAATACAAACGCCTCTTTTTTTAATTCCAGCAGTTCCGCCGCGCGCATAAAATCAAATTGATTTTTAAAAAAAAGCACTACATAATCGTAATGCTCATACGGCAACAATTCCAACTCTTTTGGCAATATGTCTGCCTCTGCTAAATCATTTTTGGCTTCGCCTTCTAACCTGCGCCTGATTTCGCCTAACGCCAGTTTATCAAATAAATCTGGCTCTTTTATCTCAATCCTTGTCAAAATGTCCAGCGCATTTTTATCAAACTCGCCTCTGATGGCAGGATTGTTGATTGCCAGCATCAACTTTTGCTCATCGTCCTCGCTCAACTCAACTACGCTCACCTCAATTTCGTCCTCATCTTTTAGCTGGTTTTTTAAAATTTTCAATCGCTGATTTCCGTTTAAAACATTGCCCGTTGTCTGGTTATAAATTATCGGCTCAACATAGCCAAACTCATCAAGGGACGCTCTCAATCCTTCCAGCGCCAAATCTGATATCTGGCGCGGATTTTCCGCGTTGACGACCAAATCCTTCATTTTTAATTTAGTTATCTGCATACATCAAATAAAATATGATAAAAAATAAAAGCAACTGTCGCAACTGCCGCTCCGAACAGGAAAAAAAACAGACATCTTTGAATTTGGGTTTTCTCTGACATTACGCGAGGGCAGGAATTGAACCTGCCTAACCTCGCCTTGCTCGCGATGGCGGCGACACTATTTTTTCGTGGTTTCGTGCCGCCGTTTTAAAATTTTAGTTAGGCGGCTATCTACTCTGGTTTTTTTTCGCCTTCCTCTGCTTCGCCGCCTTCCTCTGGCGCTTCGCCTTCAACTGGCGCTTCGCCTTCTGGTTTTTTTTCCTCATCAATCATTTTTTTTATTACTTTTATTTTAACTTTTTCCTCTGGGATACCACCGACCTTTTTGCCTAATAAGACAGACAAATACTCTTTGTCAATCTGGCTATTTTCGTAGTATCCTTCCAGCATCGCTTTTATTTTCTCATTCTGCGGATTTTTTTTATTGCGCGCTTTTATCCTCACCTTCAAATACTCAACTGGCGGCTCGCTCACCAAACCCAGCACCCAATTCAGAGTATAACCAATGATGGTAAAAGTAGTCGTGTCCTGCGCTTTTAGCAACATTGATGCCGAACTGTCCTTTGTCCTATCAATTGTCACCAACCGCAAAACCTTCCTCTGATGTAGTTTTTCTAATTCACGCCTAATCTGCAACAGATTTTTTGGCTTCGTCCTTAACCTGCCATATTTATAATCGTAAATTTTGGCTCTTAACTTATCAAAAAAATTCATTTTGCGATTAAATTTATTTATCCAGCCATTGCAAAATAACTCCGATGACTAAAATTATTGCGCCTGCAATGACAAACACTTTGCCTAACTCAAATACTGGCGCAACTAACATTAACGCTAATCCTGTCCACGATAATTTTGTTCCAACGCTTCTCATAATTTTTAAAAGATGTTTATTTTATTTTTTACCCGACCTTTATTTAATGACGATATACTCGTCAATTTCCTTATGCTCTGGCAGATACAACGCTTCCAACAACTTCCTTTTAATCCTATAAACATCAGTTTCAATCCCTTTTGTTTCCTCTAAAGTTATTTTGCCATCGGCATACCACACTTTAAAATCGCAATAGTAGCGGCAAATCTTGATGCCATTGGCTATCAAGTCAATTGGTATCTGCCGTTCCCACTTTACAACCTTGCCTGCTTTTTTCAGCATATCCAGATGTTGCGCGTGTCCTGCTTCCAGTTTTGACGCGTAATAATAGCCATCATAAACAGAACTCTTGTTATGGTATTTGCTTTTTGTCTGAAACCAAGTCATTCGCGCGGCGCGTATTCGTGGCTGTCCGTTCCGCCGTGATGGACGCAGTTTGTCCGCCCGACCACCATCACTCCCTTGCCTTCCAGTTTGTCGCTTCCGCAGGCAGGACAATGCAAATCGCCTTTTTTCCCGTTAGTCAAAAAATCAAAGCCGCAAGTCGGACATTCAAAATCCATCATTTGCAGACAATTCTGCATCTGATAAAATTTTTCCTTGTATGCCATTTTTTTATTGTTAATTTTATTCTACCGACCAAATTCTATCCATCGCCATTTGAAAAATGGCAAAACTTTTTGCTTTTAATTCCTGACCTTTTTCCTTTGACTTCCTTAAAATAAAATCAATATCTCTTAAATTTTTAATATCTTTGTTGTGGATAATCAAATTATCTCTGAACGCACCACCCTGCGCGTCCTCATCGGGATAAAAACTGACAAAGTATGTTGTAAAATTTTTACTCATAAAGTATCTTTTATTTCCTCTGCTATTTTTTTTGCCTCATTCATTCGTTTTATAAACTGTGCCTTTGTTTCCTTTTTTCTAAATCTATCGGCAAACGGACAACCTGCCCAATGCGGCGAATATCCTTTTTCTGTCCGCCCGTCCTCTGTCACAATCGTAGTGATTTTTAAATCAACTGGCATCTGTTTGTTGTTTTTTGTTTTTATCCAGCCGATTTTTTCACCGCACGCTTGGCAATGTCCTTCTGTCATAGTTTTAATTATTAAAAAGATAATCAGCCGACAGCACTTCCGTAAAATCTCTGTGTAGCTTATCAAACCTGCAAAAATGCGCTGGCGCTTCACAGTCCGTCCTGATTGGCAGGCGCTTCACTTCCTCGCCAGTTAGCCAACCCTTCAATTGCGCCTCACCATAATACGGCGCATCAAAAATCAAAACTGCACAATAAAAATCTTTGTATCCGTATTTTAACGCCTGCTCTTGATTATAAAAAAATCCAGATGACGCACACTTTTTAGCGTCCCACACTTTACCCCAGATATCACAATCGCCTTTGTCTGGCTGTCCGACATCGTTTGTTAAATCAATGAACGGAATTTTTTGCTCATTCAGATATTTTTGAAAAATCAACTCGCACAGCCGTCCGTCAAACCATCTGTCTTTTTTATTGAACTTTGTATAATTCCGCTCATCAATTGTTGACCCGAACTTGGCGCGGATTTTTTTATCCCACGCGCGCGCCTCTGCTATTATTATATTATCAAACTTGACATACGGCAAGTAAAAATTAGTCATATTGTCCACAGTTTATCAATTTAGTTTTTTGGTAGCGGCAACCATATCCGTTCCAGTCCTTCGTGGCGCTTGCTATTAACATACAGATAAAATCCTTTTTGCTTTTTTCTCTTTTTTTTCCTCATCGGAATTTTTTGAAAAATGTTTTGACAAATGTCTTTGTCCGATAATGCACATCAATCTTTGACACGACCCACTCTCGGCATTTTATCAGTTTTTCTCTGTCATATTTTTTAAACATTCTGGCAATGATTGAAAAATCTTTTTTGAAGTTCCTGAAGTCCTGAAACGCCATCATCGTATCCAGCGCGTCCTGCTGATGCCGCGTGCTTTGCAAATTTTTTGACGCGGCGATTTTTAATTTCAATTTCTCTAAATACCCACTAAATTCAATCATCTTTTAAAATTCAATTTAGGTAATGGTTTTTTATTTTCTAACGCCTGTTCTAAATAAAATTCTGGCACTCCCACTCCTACCCCTTGATTTAGCATACTTTCTAACAATATGCCTGTATTTGCATTTCGCCTAAACTTAATTTTTTTCCCTTTTATATTAAGTATTATCCACTTTTCATTTTTTTCCACTTTTAATTCTGTTTTTTTCATATTTTTATTTTTTAACGATTTAGGTTAGAGCCGAACACAGATTACCTTCAAAGCCGTCTGAACGACTTTTTATTTAGGAATTGATTGACCGCTTTAAATTGTCGGCAATTCCTTTTTTGTCCTGTAAGTTAGGTTGCTTCACGCCCTAACCCCTATTCTCAAAACCGAGACAAAAATTCAATTTATCGGCTTTGACGATTAACGATTTAGGTTGTCGCTTCGCACGAGTTACCTTCGTTATCCAACATTTAATTTACGGCAGGTAGCTGTTGGTTAGCCACTATATCCTGCTATGGCTTTATAAAACAAAAAGTCGCGTCCGACAATTGCAGTTGTTTCTGGACGCGACCCCTTATATCATACTGCAATTGTCATAGTAATTCAATCTGTCTCAATTTTATATTTTTCCACAATAGCTGTCAAACACTCAATTCTACACAGTTTGGGGATAATAAGTGGATAAAGTAAATCCCCGTTGCGCAATTATGTAAAAATCACACTACGGGGATTTGACTTTCCCGTCAGCCACCACTCCGAACAGAATTTTGAATTACTGTGGAGCATAAAGGATTTTATTATTGCAAAAATCCAGAACTCGGACAGTTTCACCAATCCTGCCGCAAGTTCCAGCCGACAGAGCCGCCATTGCTGGCTCGCTTTTATTTTACTCTGCTTTTTGAGTTTTGCGAACGCTGATAAATTCCGTTTCAACTAATTCCGTGCCAGTCGGGATTTTCCCCTGCCGTGCCAATGCTGGCGCGGCGCTAACCTTAAAAACCTGATTAACTCGCGTCTCAACATATTCGCTTGCCATCTTTTGCGACTTCAACCACTTTATCAGTTTAGTTTCGTCAACGATTGATAGCGTCTTACGGCTGGACAACGAAACTGTCGCATCATCTTTTTTGATGCTCTTGATTTCGCTTTGTTTAAAAGCGGCTAACAGTTCCGCTTGTTTTGCATCGCGCGCCAATGCCAAACTCTGATAGTCCGTATATGCCGCGTTCGTTTTTTCACGACACGCTAATAAATCGCTGGTTAGTTTTGATATTTCCTCTATTGTCATATTTTTAATTTACAGTTATCGCAACTGGCTGTTCTGCCATTTTTTCTGATTTTTCAGCGCGGTATTTTTCATTCCACTTTTTGCGCCACGCCCAATTTCGGCACTTAATTGAACAGAACTTCATTTTGTATTTCGGCAATGGCGAACCGCAAACAACACAATTAACTGCGTGTCGTTTTCCATTATTATTGGCAACTTTACCTTCCACTAATCTCTGCACGACAGTATGTTGTTTCTCATCGCATATCTCAATGGTTGCACCATCGGATTTTATTGTGATGTTTAACTTCATATTTTTGTTTTGATTTTAATTTTTATTGCTCTGTCTCTGGCGGAATTGCACTCTCGGCTTCCGCCGCGCCTGCGACCTTTGATTTTATTTTTGTGTCAAATTCCTCAATCACTTCGCTGGCTTTTACCATCGTCAAGTTTTCTAACTTGCCGACATATTTTTCTAAATCGTCCTTTGTCCTGCCTAACTGGTTTAACTGGACATATAACTTCCTCAATTGCGCGCCCGATACCCGTTCCTGCTTAACCTGTGGCTTCAGATTTGGCGCTGTGGCGACCTTCTGCGGCTTGGCTGGTGTTTTATCTGCCTGCGCCATATCCTCTAAATCCTGCGTGAAAAAATCAGACAGTCCGCCCGTCCTCAAAACCGCATCAATCTGCGCTCGCTTCTCGGCGATTTTCAGCGCATTATTGACACTCCAATTTACCTTCTCTGCAACCTGCGCCGCGCCTCTACCTTCGCCGATAATCTCGCTGGTTTTTCTGTTCAGCAATTCGCACTTCAACACAAAATATCCTTTTTCAAAATCCTGATGCTCATAACTGAAAACTGGACGCAAATTAAAAAGAGAGCAAAATTTTTCCGACCCTGCTTTAAACAATGTCGGCTTGCTCTCATAAATTGCGCCCGTGCGCGACTTCATCTCAATTGTGCCATAATCAATCCCTTCAACCATCTGGTCTTTGATGTATGCCGCAACAATCTGGCGTTTCTCTTTTTCTAATTTTACAAACTCCTCTAAATCTTTTGGCGTTTCAGTCCAACCCTTGACAACCTCATCTGTTTTTGCCATACTCAAATTAGGTTTTGTTTTCATATTTTTGCACGAAACCGCTTGTCTCTCTGGCAGGCGGTTTTGTGTTTTTAATAATTATTTACTGCGCTTTAAATTAAGCACGATATTCCTGTGCTTGTTTGGGACGACCTTCACTTTGCCCTGCCGCTCCAGTTCCAGCACTAATTGCCTTGCCCACTCGCGGCAGATGTCAAACCTCTGTGCTATCTCAAACAATGTCGGCATATAGCCGTTGTCCTCAAAATAGCCCAACAGGTAACTCCAAACATCTAAAGCGCTCTTTTGTCTTGGTAACATTTGCTTTATCATATTTTTAATTTTATCCTTTTTGTCTATGGTTTGTCAAGTCCAGAACGACCATTGCTCGCGACTTTTGCGGATATCTAAAAATGTAATCCTTGATGACCAGATGCTTCACTCTGTCGTGTGCCGAACTGGACGAATTTAATTTAAAGCGCCTGCAAATATCATCTAAACTCGGCGCATATCCGTTCCGCACAATGAATTTTTTGATGAACTCCAGCGTCTCAAATTGTTTTTTGGTTAGCGGTTTTTGCATAAATTTTTTAATCGCTCAATTGTCTGCAACGACCTTTTATAATGTCCTGCCTTTTTATCGCCGACCACATACCAGAACCTTCTGCCTTTTTTCAGATTATTGACTGTCTTATTTTCAAAAACCAATCTGGCTTTTAATTCAACCAAATCTTTTGGCAATTGTCCGCGTTTGACATCAAAACCAAACTCCTCGCGGTATGCGCGCGCGCTCGCGTAGCCGTGCCGTTGAACAGCGTGGCTTCCTATCTGGCGATACCAACGACCACAATGCTGGCATTGTATCCGCTTATCTGGCGGCAACTTCTCAATCCGCGCCGTCCAGCGTTCGTTTTGCCAACGATTTTGGTAGCCGCGCCAGCGTTTGTTGATTGCCTTCTGTCTGCATCGGCGCGAACAATAGCGTCTAAATCTATGCGACAACTTCACGCCGCAAACCTCGCAGTATTTCCTGAATGGAACGCTAAAACATTTACCCATAATTTTTAGTCCTGATAAATTTCCTTTGCCGCATAGACATACAGCATCTCTGGATTATCTGGAATATGACCACTTTCGGGGTCGCTGTATCCCTGTGGATTTTGCCGTATCATCTTAACCTCTGAACGAAAATCTTTTTTGTCCGTGAGCATTGCATACCAAAAATTATTACTACCGACTATCAAATAGACAGTCGGATTTTTGGCTCTATGCCACTTTTTTCGTTTTGATTTGACCATAAATTTTTATCCTGTTTATTCTGGCAGGAACGACCACCGCCCAATTGCAGTTGTCGCAACAACGACCATCGTTGATTGGCTCGGCGTTATTGCCAAACCCTTCGTATTCTGCCTGACAGATTGAACAGATATTTTGTTTTTTTATTTTTTTGTTTGCCATATAATTTTTACTTTATACGATTTATTTACATCGTCCTCAAATTCGCACTTTGCATCACCGACTTTACTGACGGCATCTGCAAACCGCGTTGCTCTTGTAATTCGTGTCATATTTTTGTTTTAATTTTAATTATTGCGACCTTGCCGTTGCCGCCGTAAAGCGGCAATAGGACAGGCAACAATTAGCGTCTTTGATATTTGCTGGTAGCTTTTAAATACTCCTCATCAGATATCGGCTCAATGCAATCTGTCTCAATGAACGGACAGCCGAATGTATGCGCCGTCACATTTTCCCAGCTTGCGCCGTCATAATGCGCCCAGTCAACAACAATTATATCGCCAATATCACCGACAAAACACTTTTTGATTAACCTGTATTGTTTGTTATCTTGATACATATTTTTTTGTTTAATTATTATAAACTCACCATTGCCGCCACGCGGCGGCAAGGCGTGAACTTACAATTTAGTCAATGCAAGTCATATACGCGTCCTTGTCCTGCTCCAGAATAAAATATCTAACTCTGTCAAAATCGGAAACTCTTACTTTCGTGTCACCCGTTTCGTATTTATCATTCGTGCTATAAACCCAATTGATTAAATACGCTATCAGTTCCGTTGTGACACAACTGCCACCGCCGAAGCGGTTATTAACCTCAACATTTTTTTCGCTGTTGTCCAGCGCGGCATAATTTATGCCAACTCTGTTGAAGGTATTTATCACAGATTGTTTTATCATATTTTTTTATCTCATCGCGGCAACGCGCGTGGCGTGCCAGCAATGGTTATTGTATAAAAACCCTTTGCAAGTGCAGAATACTTTGCCGTTTTTAAACCTTTCTGTGGTATAGTTTCTGCGCTTGTCGGAACGGCTTTTATATTTGATGGTTTTTTTAGTCATAAGATATAGGATAGGCGCGACTTTTTTATGCTTATATTAGCCGTCTTATCCTATATCTATGCTATCACAGTTTTACTCCTTTGTCAAGGGTTTGTCCAGTCCTTAACTCATTGAAGCAATGCGAACCCTTATCGGCTTTTGGCACTTATCGCAATGAGTTTCAATCTCAAACCGCAAAATTTGACCTTTTACGATACCTAAAACATTTGAGGTGATAAGGTAGCGCGTCCAAGTTTGGCAGTCATCGTGATATAAAAACAGGTTTATTCCTGCGCGCGGCTCTATGGTATCGGCGCTCAAGCCGTGTCCGTTATCCTCAACGACATTAACCTTGCCATCGGACATAATTGTCCTTTGTATATTCATTTTTTTGGCACTTATAGCCGAACTACATTGATGCGCAGTTGTTTGACTTTTTTCCTGCCAACTTCCTTGCGGAACTGTTTGTGCGCGCGATTAACAGCCACTCCTAAATTGGTGGCGTGTTCGCGATACTCAAACTCCTTCGGGTATGGCAGGTCTGCGCTGATGCGGACAATAAAGTGCATCATAATTTTGTTATTTTTATATTTTTTTAACGACCTTTTATGGTGTCTCTATTTCTATTGTATCACAGTCCAGAACCTTTGTCAAGTCCTTGTCAAGTCCGACTATTACAGAAACAACAAAAAAATGCGATTTTCACCGCATCTTTTTGTCCTATCTGTTTTTAAAACTAAACCTTCCTTGCTATGCCAAACTTCGCAACGGCGGAACGCAATGTCGCTAACCCACCAAATCCCAGTATGCCAAAAATGATTTCTAACACGGCTTTATCAATCCAACCCAGCAAATAAATCGCCATTGCCACGCCCCCCAGAATGGCAAGGATATAAGTTTTTTTACCTGATAAATACTCAAACATAATTTTTAATTTTAACTGATTAGTTTGAGGATTTGATATTTTATAATCCGAACAAATCGCGCAATCTGTCTTTTTGCACCAACGGATAAATTCTGTATCCGTCAAAATATGTATCCGCTACTTCTCGCGGAACTCCTTGTAATCCCTGCATCTGCAACGCCGCTAACTCCACTTCATCGCCAATGTTAAACGCAATTTTTAAACTCGGATAAGTCAAAAATTGCTCTTTGCCTAAAATTACATAGTCCATAATTGTTAGTCGCCAATCATCGGGTAAATCCTCAAAGGACATACCTGCCTGAATTGGATAACTGTTAGATAATTTACGATACCTGTCACCCCACCAATTTAAAACGCCGATATAATTCTCTGTCCAGTCCCAGAGCAAAACGGAATGATACCAGTCATTCCTGCCCGTAAATTGGACAATCTGGTCATAAGGTTTGACCCAATCCGTATTGTTGCCGCCAATGGCAATTGGTATCGGCTGTCTGAAACAAGCGGATTTTAAATTATCAAGTCCCGTTGAAACAAACGAATAATTTTTGATGCGGTATATCTGCGCATTGTCTTTGCCTTCTGGCGTGACAGCCGAAACATCTAAAAATTTATTAGCACCGATAGTCCAGTCATTCGGACAATAACTATCCTCTGGTATGCCATAGTTTCGTTGCCAGTCCGCACTCTCGCGGTATGACCTGCCGCCAGTTCCGCCTGCTGTATTGCCGTAGCCATAGCGGAACGACAATTTCTCATCTCTGTTTTCCTGCCGTGAAAACCACTCTTGCAAGGCGGCAATCGTTGCCCAGACACAGCAATTGATGCTGTCCTGAAACGGAATATAATCTGGCACAGGACGCGAAAAAGATGGCGGCGGCGCTTCTGCCACAATACCAATTAACCTATCCCAACTCGCGTCTCTGATGTCTGGCAAATCTGGCTTCCAGCCAGTCGCCATCGGCTTAAAAACTGTTTTTCGTATAGGCATAATTTTAAAATTAAATTATCTGCTCTTTGCGCCTATCAAGTCGGCACGACCAATCCCGACCTAACAGGCGTTTGAGGTATCAAATCCTCTAAAGCGCCAACCCTCAAGAGGCGCAAGGAACAGACAATCATAATTTATTTCGTATCCAATCAATCAAAAAATTTATTGCCGTTGATAAAATGAAAACGCCTGCGGTTATTCCCACTCCAATTTTGCCAAAAACAATATCGTGTTTTGCCACTTTTTCACAGACAGCCGCAATTGTGCCATTTTGTTGCACTAATTTTTTTTCAATGTTATCTACTTTCGCTTTTATCGCGCCAATGTCGGCTATCTGCTGAACATTTATATCAAAAAGTTTTCGCACTAACTCATCAGATTTTCCATTCATATAATTCCCAGCGTTTTGCCAATCACATAAACCAAATCTTTGACTTCTGCGTTTGACAAATTACCTGCTTTTTTATCCTTCAGATTGGTTTTTAGCATTTTTGCTTTGCTGGCAATTTCCTTTTCTGCGTCATTTTCCGCAATCATTTCTATTGCGCCACCCTGTAAAGTTATTTTTCGCATAGATTTTAATTTAGGTTATTAAACTATTGCCTAACTCTTTTGCTTTGGCGTTTCCCCAATCGTTATGCTCATAAGCAATCCAATCAAAGTAATTATATTTTCCTGAACCCGCATATAAAATTAAAGTAAGATGCGATATTCCAGTTCCGTTAGTCCTTTCAAATACAAGTTCGCTACTCCAAGTTAATCCGTTATCAATTGAAACTTTAAAACACCTTTCATTTAATCCTTCAAAAGCAGGCGCGCCAGAACACCTAAATTTTATTGCCAATTTAATCCAAGTGTCCGAAGCGTATGTGAAACTGTCAATCTGTAAATAGGATGCTGTTAATCTGTCGTAATATCGGATTGTTCCGTCACTATTAAACTGAATAATAACTTCGGTTTGATTGTTGTTGTTATTAAGCAATTCAAGGACAGGCATCGTGCCGTCCGTATTCAGGGTTTTTTTAATCTTGATAAATAAAAATCCGCAATCCCTGTTTATAATTGACCGAGTAATTGTTTGTGCGCCAGACGGCTGATAAACCTGAACGCCCTTTGTGCCTTCATAAAT
>Ga0315281_10001703_pt1 | contig 32575 bp, 24 predicted proteins | sample YL17G07_0_MG_FD_204540 | JGI IMG/M metagenome (GOLD analysis project Ga0315281, IMG submission 204540) | Sediment microbial communities from Yellowstone Lake, YNP, Wyoming, USA - YL17G07_0 | ecosystem: Environmental > Aquatic > Freshwater > Lake > Sediment | place: USA: Wyoming | collected...
CAGCACACTCACGCCTGGCGCGTCTGTGCGGGCGCCGTGACGCCCTTGATGATCAGCCACACGGCAAGCGTCACTTCGAACACCAGCATCGGCAGCCACATGAGCCAGGTGACGCTGCTGAACCAGCTGACCGCGCCGCCGAACAGGCCGGCGCGCTGCAGCGGAAGGATCACGACGAGGAAGGCCGAGCTGAGCACGCCGAGCCACGCCAATGCGATCGGGATCATCCGGCCGCGGAGGAGGAGCCAGCAGAAGAGCGTGCTGCCCACGGCGAAGAAGAAGGCGCCCTGGTTGCCAGGCATGGCTTCAACGACGCGACAGGTCAGGGCCAGCATCGCGAGGTCGGGGTCCACCTCGCGCGTGATCGCGTAGAGCGTCACGCCCAGCGTCAGGGCAGACAAGGATGTAAGCAGCGAAAGGACGTCTGTGACGTGCGGCCGGCCGGACATGGCGAGGCTGGTGACGCCGGCGGCGATGTAGATGAGAAACGTGACGCCGGCGAGCCGCGCGTTCGTCGTGCGCGTCATGGATGCACCTGCGCCTGCTCCTGCCAGCAAGGCACGTTCACGCCGATCGCGAGGAGCCAGAGCGTCAGCGCGCCTTCGCCGATGATGCCGGGCGCGAAATTGAAGGGATACAGATCCTTCGCGAGCGACGGAGACAGGAACGTCAGCCAGCCGATGCTGGCGAACGCCATCAGCACGGCCAGCGTGCGCGGGAGGAACGTCGATCTGAAGATGAGATAGCTGATCAGGCCGCAATAGACTCCGAACAACACGAGCGGGTTCACGCCCGGCACTCGAAGCGGTCCCGCGGCGATTCCTGCGAGGCTGATCGCCGCCGCGAGCAGCGAGACGTGTCTGTTCACCGGCTTGAACAGTCCGTAGAAGAGCAGCGTCACCGCGATGTACAGCGCGCCCGCGACGAGGCCGGCGGCGGCGGCCGCGCCGCTGCGACTGGAGAGGGCGAATCCTCCGGTCACGAAAACGAGCAGATAGACGCCGCCGGCAATTCTCGCCTTCACGCCCGGCGACATGTCCGCAATCAATCCCATTACTGATTTACTCCGATCGAAGTGCTTGAAGGACGTCCACGCGCGATGCGCGCGCGGCCGGCGTCAGCGACGCGATGAGCGCGGCGCCGACGAGGACGGCCATCGCGCCAATCACGGGCACGGCGCCAGGCAGTTGCACGGCCCCGACGAACCTCGACGCCGCGCGCGCGAGCACATAGCCGCCGGCCGCGCCGGACGCGATCCCGATCGCCGCGATCAGCACGCCCTCCGCGAGCACGCGGGCGAGGAGGCTCCGCGGCGCCGACCCGACGGCCAGCCGGATGCCGAACTCGCGCGTCCGCGCGCTCACCGAGAACGCCAGCACGCCCGCCACGCCGACGACCGCAATCAGCAGCGCGATGCCGGCGAATCCTGAAAACACGAACGCGTTCAACCGATCGGGCGACAGCACTTCCGCGCGCACGTCTTCGAGCGTGGCGGCGCGCTCCACCGGCTGGTCCGCGGAAATCTCGCGGATGACGCGGGTGACGGCAGGGACGATCGCGTGAGGATCGCCTGCGGCCCGGACGAACAGGCGGCCGCCGATTCCCATCTGCGGCACCGGCATGTAGATCGTCATGGCCGGCTGCCGAATCACGTTCTCGTCATCGACGTCGGCGACGATGCCGACGATGCGGCGCGGCGCCGGCTTTCCGAAAAACGGATCGGTCCACCACATGTGGCGGTTGAGCGCCTCGCCGTTCGGGAAGAGCCGCTGCGCCACGGTCTGGCTGACGACGACGACGAGCTCGTGGCCGGCGCGGTCCTCGTCTGTGAAGTCGCGACCCGCCAGCATCGGAATGCCGAGGACGGAAAAGAAACGCGGGCCGGTGAGGCGGATCCGCGCGTGCGGGTCTTCCTCGCCATCCGCGCGCGTATAGCCTTCGACGGCGAACCGGGCGCCCATACTGTAGCTGCCGGCGTCGCGCCACGGGACGAAGCTGCCGACCGCGGCGCCTTCGACGCCGGGCAGGCCGCCGATGCGACGCGTCGCTTCCTGATAGAACGCGATCACTGTCTCGCCGCCGACTCCGGTCGCCGGCGTCGGAATGTCGAAGGCGATGACGCGCCGCATGTCGTATCCGGTATTCACGCTCCGAAGCGTGATGAGCGTCGTCAGCAGCATCCCCGCGCCTGCGAGAAGCACGAACGAGAACGCAATCTGCGTGGTCGCGAAGACGCGAAGGCGGCGTGTGGTGCCTGGCGTGATCCGGACGCTGCTGCTGGCGAGGCCGAGCCCCGCAGGGGCATGCGCTGACGGCAGTCGCGGGACGTACGCGAGCAGCACGGCCGCGGCCATCGCGAGGCCGCCGCCCACCCAGAGCACGCTCGGATCGACCGTGACGTCGAGCGCGCGGATGGAGAAGCGCGCGGCGAACTGCGCGACGAGGGTGACGAGCGGCCGCGCCAGTGCAATGCCGAGAACGGCGCCGGCGCCGCAGAGCACGAGGCTCTCGGCGAGGAGCGTGCGCCGCAGCGCGCCGTAGCCGGCGCCGAGCGCCGCCCGCACGGCCAGCTCGCCTTCGCGGCGCACCGAGCGCGCCAGGATCAGGTTCGCGACGTTCGAGCACGCGATCACGAACACCACGGCCGCTGCGGCGAGGAGGACGAGCAGAATCGTCCGGGCCGGCGCCGCGATCTGGTCGCGGAGCCTCGTCAGTTTCAGCGGCGTGTCAGTCGTCGACGGATAGGCTTCTGGATGGTCGCGCTTCATGGCCGCCTGCACCGCTGTCAGTTCGGCGTGGGCTGCCTCGATCGACGTTCCGGGGGCGAGGCGTCCGAACAGCGCCGTCATCCGGTGCGTGCGGTCGGTCACCATCGTCGCGCCGAGGTGATGCGGGCTGGTCACGACATTCGCGATGATCTCGGTGTCCGCTGGATACGGCACTGACGGCTCGAGGACACCGATCACCGTCGCCGTGCGCTGACCGAGACGGATCGTCTTCCCGATGACGCCCGGATCGCTGTTGAGCGAGGTGGTCCAGAACCTGTAGGTGAGCACCGCCGCGCCCGTCGCCTTCGGTCCATCGTCGCCCGCGTTCAACAGGCGGCCGAGCGCAGGGCGCAGGCCCATCACCTCGAAGAACGAGCCATTGACGACGCCCGCTTTCACCATGCGCGGCTCGCCGCCGAGACCGATCATCGCGAAGTCCACCGTGGAGAACTCACCAAAGGCGTTGATGGTGCGGACGTGGGCTCTGAAGTCGTTGACTTCGGGCACCGAGAAGGTGGCGTTGTCGGCGCCGGGGCCCGGCGCGTTCTGGCCGATGTAGATCAGCCGATCTTCATCGCGATTGACGAGCGGGCGGAGCAGCACGCCGCGGACGACGCTGAAGATCGCGGCGTTGGCGCCGATGCCGAGCGCGAGCGTCACGATGACCGTGGCGGCGAGGCCCTTGGCGCGGAGGAGCGAGCGCAGCGCGAACCGCAGATCCCGTCCAAGCGCCTCGGCCGCGTCGAGCCAGCGAGGGCGCCAGACGCTGCGCATGGAATCGCGCGTCAGCGTGACGTTGCCGAACTCTTTCAGCGCGGCGAGCCGGGCGGATGCGGGATCCTCGCCGCGATCGACGCGCTCCTTGATGCTCATCGCCAGATGGCCGCGAATCTCTTCGTCGAGGTCGTTGTCGCCAGGCCGCATGCGCTACTCCTTGATCGCCGGCGACGGGGTCATGATGCGGCCGATGGCGTTCACGAGCTGCGACCACCGATCCTGCTCGCGCGACAACTGCGCTTTGCCGGGCGCGGTCAGCCGGTAATACTTCGCGCGCTGGTTGGCGTCGCTCACGTCCCACTCCCACTTCAGCCATCCGCGCTTCACGAGGCGGTGCAGCGCGGGATAGAGCGAACCGGTTTCGACCTTGAGGAGGTCGTCGGACTGGGAGCGAATCGCCTGGCCGATGCCGTGGCCGTGCTGCGGCCCCCACTGCAGGGTCCGGAGAATGAGCATGTCGAGGGTGCCGTGGAGCATGTCCAGGCGTGGGGTCTCGTGTTTGGCCATAGTCGTAGACAGTCTACGGCCTTGGACGTAGAACGTCTACGGCTTGTTCCCGCCTTCGCGCTGCGCGCTTCGGCGGGGCAGGCCCGCGTGCGCTGCGCGCTTCGGCGGGGCAGGCCCGCCTGCGCGCCCGGGGTCAACACCGACTCTCATATGGATTCCCGGGATCCAGAAGGCGCACAATCGCATGTGGAGCCACTCATGAGGACGACCGTCGCCGTTGCCGTTACCGTGATCGCGTTGACGGGCCTTGCGGGGGCTCAGGAAACCAAGCCCGTGCCGAAAGGCTCCGTGCGCGTGGGCGTTCCGGGGTGCACCAAGGGCTACATCTTTACTGCCGGCCCTCGCACCGAAGATGAGCCCGGCAGCGTCGACATCCCTGAAGGCATGCACATCCGCATGAACGGGCCGAAGAAGTTGATCGCGGAGATCAAAGCCCACGAGGGTTCGATGATCCAGCTCATCGGCCTGATGAAGACCGGGCAGTTCGTGCCTGGCGTGGCCATCGGGGGAGGCCTGCGCATGTCGGGCAACGCGGGCGTCAATCAGCTGTTCGTCGACGTCGAGGGCTGGCGCCCCCTCGTCGATCGCAGCTGCCCGTCACGGTAAATGAGCGCGTTCGACATCGTCCGCACGGTGGGCCTGGCCCTGCCTGATCAGGCCAACGGCGGGTCGATCAAGGGCATGATCGAGGCGGTGGACCTCTTCCAGAAGCTGGCCGGCGCCGACACGACGCTCATCCCCGGCCATGGCACGCTCATCAAGAAGACTGATCTCCTGCCCTATCGCGCCATGCTGGTGGACATTCTGGCGAAGGTGAAGACGCTGCGCGATCAGGGCAAGTCGCTGAGCGATGTGCTGGCGGCGAACCTGACGGCGCCGTACGACAGGACGACGCAGGGCGACACGCAGGAGAGCAAGAACCGCTTCATCACCGAGGTGTACGACGAGGTGAAGGACTTTCCGCCCGTCGTGGACGGCAAGCGGACGATGCCGAGGCATCCCTAGCCGGCCTGCCAGCCGTCGCTCGCGCGAGTCTACCGCCGTGGCGCCGGTGGTAAGATTCGCGCGATGCGCGGCACGCAGGCGGTCGCGACGCTCCTCGCCTCGCTCGCGCTCGCGGCATGTCGCGCGCCCGCCCGCACAGCCCCGTCGACGCGTCCCACCTTCAACCGCGACATCGCGCCGCTCGTCTGGAATTCCTGCGGCGGCTGTCATCGTCCCGGCCAACAGGCACCGTTCAGTTTGCTGAGCCTCCAGGATGTGCGGCAGCGAGCTCGCTTGATTGTGACCGCGACCGGCCGCCACATCATGCCGCCGTGGCTGCCCGAACCCGGCTACGGCGCATTTGCAGGCGAACGCCGCCTGCGATCCGAGGACGTCGAGCGCATCGCGGCGTGGGTGAAGGAGGGCACGCCCGAAGGCGATCCGTCTGATCGCCATGCGCCGCCGGCGTGGGTCGACGGCTGGCAGCTCGGCCAGCCGGATCTCGTGGTCGAGTTGCCGGAGGCGTACACGCTCCGCCCGGGCGGCGCGGACGTGTTCCGGAATTTCGTCGTGCCGATTCCGCTGTCCGCCGCCCGCTTCGTGCGAGGCATGGAAGTGCGGCCCGGCAGTCGAGGCGTCGTGCATCACGCCACGCTCGGCATCGATGCGACGCGTGGTTCGAGACGACTCGACGCGCAGGATCCCGAGCCGGGTTTCGAAGGCGGGATGTTTTCGGAAGGGACGCACAGTCCGGACAACCACGCGCTGGGATGGACTCCCGGCATGACGCCGGTGATGGAACCGGCGGACATGGCGTGGCGCCTCGAGCAGGGCAGCGATCTGATCATCCAGCTGCACATGATCCCGTCCGGCAAACCCGAAGCCGTGCGGCCGAGCGTGGGGTTCTTCTTCACCGACATTCCGCCGACGCGCAGGCCGATGGACTTCAGGCTCGGATCGAAGACGATTGACATCCCGGCCGGCGCGTCCGCCTACACGATCGAAGACAGCTACGTGCTGCCCGTCGACGTAGACGCGTTGAGCGTGTACCCGCACGCGCATTACCTGGCGAAGGACATGAAAGCGTTCGCGACGCGTCCCGACGGCACGTTGGCGTGGCTCATCTGGATCAAGGACTGGGACTTCCGGTGGCAGGACCAGTATCGATACGCCACGCCCGTCTTCCTTCCCAGGGGAACGACGTTGACCATGCGCTACACGTACGACAACTCGGCGGGGAACGTGCGCAACCCGCACCAGCCACCGCAGCGGGTGCTCTACGGGCCGTTGTCGTCGGACGAGATGGGCGACCTGTGGCTTCGGCTCCTGCCTCGCACGAGCGGCGACGCCGACATGCTGGCGCGGTCGTACGTCGACAACGAGTTGCGCAAGAACATCGGCGCCGCCCAACGCATGACCGTCGAACATCCGCGCGAGGCGAAGTGGCGCAACGAGCTGGGCGCGCGATACCTCGAAGCCGGCCGCGTCCAGGAGGGAACCCTCCAGTTGCGGGAAGCGCTCCGCCTCATGCCCGCCCACGCCGAGGCCCACCACAATCTCGGACACGCCCTGCAGGTGCAGGGACGGTTGGCCGAGGCCGTCGCGCACTTCCGGGAGGCCGCGCGACTCGCGCCCAACGACGATCAGGTGCACCTCAGCCTCGCGAACGCCTTGCAGGACCAGGGCAGGCTGGACGAGGCGATTGCCCACTTGCGGCGCGCGGTCGCGCTCGACGCTGAGGGCGCCGACGCACACAACAATCTCGGCGCCGCGCTCGCGTCGAAAGGCCTGGTGGATGAAGCCGTCGTTCATTTCCAGCGGGCTCTCGACATCCGCCCCGGCTACGCCGACGCCGAAAGGAATCTGCGCCAGGCGCTCCAATTCCAGAGTGCGCGCCGATCGCGCCGCTAGACAAACTGTGACACCCCCGCTCCGGCTTTCCGCGTATAGACTAAGCCCACTCCAATTCGTTCGATTCGAGGCTCAGTGGCTCTTCGTTAGTTCCGCGGGAGGTTTCCGTGGAGGTTTTTCGAGCCGTCTTCGCCGGCCCAGTTGTCGTGGCTGCGTCCCTGCTCGTCGTGGGTTGCGGCGACATGTCCGTCTCCCGGCCGGCCGCCGAACTTCCCAAGGACATCAAAGCGCTCGCGCGGCAATCGCTGTCGCAGCTTGACGGCGATCTGAAAGTCGCGGGCCTGCAGAAGCCGGTCGACGTCATCCGCGACGAGTGGGGAGTGCCGCACATCTACGCGCAGAACGCCGACGATCTGTTTTTCGCGCAGGGCTACGTGATGGCCCAGGATCGTCTGTGGCAGATGGAGTGGTGGCGGCGGGAGCACGAGGGGCGGCTCGCGGAAGTCCTCGGCCCGGCGGCCGTCGATCGCGATCGGCAGGCGCGCCTCCTGAAGTACCGCGGGCCCTTCGATGACTCGGAGTGGACGAGTTATCACAAGGACGCGAAGCGCATCTTCACGGCGTACGCGAACGGCATCAACGCCTACATCGCACAGCACGGCGACAGTCTTCCGGTCGAGTTCACGCTGACAGGCATCACGCCCGAGCCGTGGACCGCCGAAACCGTCGTGCTGCGTGAGCCCGCGTTCGGCGACGCGGCGAGCGAATTGCGGCTGGCCATGGACGTCGCGAAGCTGGGCGTCAAGGAAGCGAACCGCCGGGCGGCGCCAGATCCGTGGGACGACCTGACCGTCCCCAATGGACTGGATGTCACGCTGATCACGGACGAGGTCGTGGCCGCGACGAGGGGCGGTGGCCGGGGCCAGGCGCTCCCGCGGCCTGCGATTCTCGAGAAGTACCGCACGCTGCTGCCGAAATCGTCGGCGCTCCTGCTGCCGGTGTCCGACATCCACGACCTCGGCAGCAACAACTGGGTGGTGGGCGGCGCGATGTCGCCGACGGGCAAGCCCATCGTGTCGAACGATCCGCATCGCGAAGTCTCGAACCCGTCACTGCGCTACATCGTTCACCTGAGTGCGCCGGGCTGGAACGTCGTCGGCTCGGGCGATCCGCCGTTTGTCGGCGTGAGCATGGGCCACAACGACAAGGTCGCCTGGGGCCTCACGATCACCGGGACGGACTTCCAGGATGTCTTCGTCGAAGATCTCAACCCGGCCAACACGAACGAGATGATCTACAACGGCACGCCCGAGCCGTTGAAGGTCGTCACTGAAATCATCAAGGTCAAAGGTGAACAGCCTCGCTCGGTGGAACTGAAGTTCAGCCGTCACGGCCCGATCTTCTTCGTGGACGAAGCGCACCACAAAGCCTACGCGCTACGCAGCATCTTCACGGAGCCCGGCACGGCATCGTATCTGGGCGAGTTGAAGCTGGATCAGGCGCAGAACTGCAAGGAGTTCCTCGAGCTGGCGATGTACTGGAAGGCCAACTCCGAGAATCTGATCTGCGGTGACGTGGACGGCAACATCGGCTTTCAGGCATCGGCGCTGACGCCGAGCCGCAAGGGCTGGCTCGGCCGGTTGCCGGTGCCCGGCACGGGCCGGTACGAGTGGGACGGTTTCCGCGCGGAGTTGCCGAAGGAATACAACCCCTCGCGCGGCTTCATCGCGACGGCAAACCATAACATCCACCCGAAGGGCTACTGGCCGCCGGTGATGTTCAAGACGACCAACACCCTGCCGTACGACCGCATCACGCGCCTCCTGCAGGTCATCAAGCCGGGCCAGATGTTCTCGATGGACGACTCGCAGAAACTGCAGCGCGACGTGTATTCGCTGCGCGGCGCCGCCGACCAGGCCGCGTTCCGCGGCTGGACGGCGAAGGATGCCGCCGTCGAGCGCGCGCGCGGCATGGTGGCCAAGTGGGACGCGTTGCTCTCCGTCGACAGTGTGCCCGCCGCCATCTACATCACGTGGCGCCGGCTGCCCGAGCAGAGCGCGCGCGGCAACGAAGCGTCCACGAGCCTGGGGCACGATGCGATCGAAGCCGGCTTGCGGAAAGCGATCGACAAACTCACGGCCGATCTCGGCGCGGACTGGAGCGTGTGGCGCTACGGCCGTGTGCACACGCAGGCCTACCCACATCCGCTGCTGAAGGAATTCGATCTGGCGACCGTCGAGCGCCGCGGCGGCAACGGCGCGGTCGGCGCCGACGGCGCGACGTACCGCGAGATCATCGACGTCTCGAATTGGGATCGTTCGCTCACGATTAACACGCCCGGGCAGTCGGGACAGCCGGAGAGCCCGTTCTACGGCAACCTCCTGCCGCTCTGGGCCAACGATCAGTACTTCCAGATGACGTTCAGCCGTTCGGCCGTCGACGCACACGCGGCCCATCGGCTGAAGCTGACGCCGTAGTTCGCCAGTCACACGTTTGAAGGGGAGAGATATGAGAATCTTGACGCGGCGGGTGCTTGTCGTCGTCGGTGTACTCATCGCGCCCGCCACGGCGGCGCACGCGCAGACCATCGCCGGCATCGTCAGGGACACCAGCGCCGCCGTGATGCCGGGCGTCACCGTTGAAGCGGCCAGCCCGGCCCTGATCGAGAAGGTGCGGTCGGTCGTCACCGACGGCACCGGCCAGTACAAGATCGTCAGCCTGAGTCCCGGGACGTACACCGTCACGTTCACGCTGCCCGGCTTCGGGGTGTTCAAGCGCGAAGGCATCGTGCTGACCACGGATTTCACCGCGACGATCAATGCGGAGTTGAAGGTCGGCAGTCTCGAAGAGTCGATCACGGTGTCCGGCGCGTCGCCCCTCGTCGACACGCAGTCGGCCACCAAGCAAACGGTGCTGACCCGCGAAATCCTCGACCAGTTGCCGGCCGCGCGCAGCATTCAGGGCGCCGGCGCCCTGATTCCCGGCGTGACGATGGCCGCGACCGTGGGCGGCGGGCGCGACGTCGGCGGCAGCACGAAACTGCAGCAGCCGGGTCTGACCTTCCACGGTGACGGCGGCACGATCCAGCGCTGGGACGGCTTCTGGCTGAGCAACGTGCAGGGCTCGGGTACCGGCGGGGCGACGAGCTTCTACGTCAACGACGCGGGCGCCCAGGAGCTCGTGTACTCAACCGGCGCCGAGCAGATCGACATGTCCGCGCCCGGCCTGTACGTGAACATGATTCCGAAGGACGGCGGCAACACGTTCCACGGCGTCGTCTACAGCGACTTCACCCGCACCGGGTGGCAGGCGAACAACCTCGGTCCGAACTTGACGGCGGTCGGGCTGACGAACGTCGCGCAGGTGTACCACATCTCGGACTTCAATGCGGGCGCCGGCGGTCCGATCAAGAAAGACCGCCTGTGGTACTTCGCCGCGTACCGGTACGAGGCGATCGATCAAACCGTGGTCGACAGCTATTACGACCAGGACGTCTCACCGTATATATATGTCCCCGACCCGAGCCGGCCGGGCCAGGACGACGGCAACATCCCCAACGAGTCGGTGCGCCTGACCTACAAGGCGAGCGAGAAAGACAAGTTCCAGGGATGGTTCACGAATCAGAACAAGTACCGCTCGCACTACAACATCAGCGCGAGCCGGACGCCGTCGGCGACGTCCCTCCAGAACACGCCGTACGCGCAGGCCACCACGGTGAAGTGGACGCGGACGCAGAGCAACCGGCTGCTGTTGGAGGGCGGCTTCGCACGGGGGCGCACGCTGTACCAGGAGCTCTATCAGCCCAACGTGTCGCCGGCGTCGGACCAGGCGACGGTCGCATCGGTGAAGATCTACTCCATCACCGACAGCGCGAACGGGAAGGTCTTCAAGGCGTACGACAACGGGTACAGCGGTCACGGCGGGGACATGCAGAACGGCCGGCTGGGCGCCACCTACGTGACCGGCGCCCACGACGTCAAGTTCGGCGTCATGCTGGGCCATGCCACGTCGCCGAGTCCCAACTGGTACACGGGCGACATCACGATGACGTTCAACAACGGCATCCCCTCGTTCATCACGAAGCGGATTCCCAGCGACCAGTTGAACGGCTACTACCCGGACCTCGGGATCTTCGGGCAGGACCGGTGGACCTTCAAGCGCGCGACGGTGACGGCCGGCGTGCGCTACGACTACTTCGTGGGCAACGTCCTGGACGGCACGCTGCCCGCGAGCCGCTGGAATCCGGAGCAGTTCTTCCCGGGGTTCACGGTCCAGTCGTGGAAGGACATCTCGCCCCGCGCCGGAGTGGCGTACGATCTGTTCGGCGACGGCAAGACGGCGCTGAAATGGAGCATCGCGCGATACGTGGCGGCGGACGGCGTGAGCACGGCGACCGCCAACAATCCGCAGCAGACGGTTGGCCGTACCGACGTGCTCGCCTGGAACGACCTCAACCACGACTACACCATCTACAATGCCGACGGCTCGGTGCAGACCGCCGAGTTGGGACCGAGCACGAACAGGAACTTCGGCAAGGTGATCCCGTCCACGACCACGCAGGATCCGGCGACGCTGAACGGCTGGAACGCGCGGGGCTCTTCGATTGAATGGCAGGCGGTCGTGCAGCATCAGATTTCATCGCGCGTGTCGGTGACCGCCGACTACTACTTCCGATGGAAGGGGAATCAGCTCGTCACCGACAATACGCTCGCCAATAACGCCAGTTACCGCGGGCCGTTCTGCGTGACCGCGCCGTCCAGTTCGCAATTGCCGGACAACGGCGGCTATCCGGTGTGCGGCCTGTACGACCTCAATCCGGCCGCGGTCGGGCAGGTGCAGAACAACGTGACGTTCGCCAGGAACTTCACGGGCATCACGGATCACTTCGTGGGCTACGACCTCCAGGTGAACGGGCGCTACAGCGGCGGGACCTTTCAGGGCGGCCTCAACGCACAGAAGCGCGACTACGACACGTGCAACGCCCCGATCCTGTCAGGCTCGACCATCAATCAGGTGGACAGCCCCGAGGCGGTGTTCTGTCACCAGGTCACGCCCTTCCGTCCCGATTTCAAGTTCTTCGCGACGCGGCAGCTGCCGTGGGACCTGATGGTCAGCGGCACCTATCAGTTCAGTTCGGGACCGATGATCCTGGCCACGTGGGCGGCTCCCAATTCGGTGATCGCGCCGGCGTCAGCCCTGGGCCGGAACCTGTCAGCGTGCCCGGCTACGGGCGCGTGCACCGCCACCAAGAGCATTCAGTTGATCGAGCCGGGATCGCTGTACGCCGCGTACCAGAACCAGCTCGATCTGCGGTTGTCGAAGCGGCTCAAGATCGGTCGATACACGCTTCGCGCCGACGCGAACCTGTACAACGTGTTGAACAGCGATTACGCCAACTCGATCAACACGACCTTCTCGACGAGCGCCAGCAACCAGTTCATGCGGCCGACGGCTGTGCTGTTGAGCCGGCTGTTCAAGGTCGGCGGGCAGATCGAGTTCTAGCGTCGCGTCGCGACGTCCGTCGAGCGGCAAACAAGGAGTGGATGATGAAGAGACGCGCATTGTCGTTATTGGCGCTCGCCGCGATGGCGGCGATTCCCGCGATCGTGGCGACGCAGGGCACGCAGTATCCCATCACCGTCGTCCCGCCGGGGAAGGGCCCGTACACGTTTCCTCCGGGCTACCAGACGCCCTGGGACAAGATTCAGATCATGGTGACGGCGAAGATCTCGCCGAATCTGTTCGTGCTGCATGGTTCGGAAGGTCTTGATCCGGCACACCCTGAGGCGTCCGGCGGCCGGGCCATGGCGCTTTTCGGACCCGATGGCGTCCTGCTGGTGGATACCGAGAACAGACAGACGGCTGAACAGACACTGAAGGCGATCCGGTCGTTCACCGACGGCCCCATCAAGGTTGTGGTCAGCACGCACATTCATCCCGACCACACCGGCGCCAACGCCTTCTTCGCCAAACAGGGGGCGTTGATCTTCGCGCAGGAAGATCTGCAGAGCGAGATGCTGCGTCCGCCGGCGCGCGGCAACGGCCAGCCGGCCCCGGCGCCCGATATGGCCGGCGTTCCGGTGGGGATCTACAAGTACAACCCCGCGACACCGGGCCAGCCGGCCGTGACCTTCACGATGAACGGCGAAACGGTGGACTTCATCCCGATGATGCCGTCGCACACCGCCGGCGACACGATTGTGCGCTTCCGCAAGGCGAATGCGATCTACATCGAGGACTTCTACCGCAACTTCGGCTATCCGTTCGCCGATCAGGCCAACGGCGGATCGATCAAGGGCATGCTCGAGGCGGTCGACCTCTTCCAGAAGCTGGCCGGTCCAGACACGACGCTCATTCCCGGCCACGGCACGTTCATCAAGCGGAACGATCTCCTGACCTATCGCGCCATGCTGGTCGACATCCTGGCCAAGGTGAAAGCGCTGCGCGATCAGGGCAAGTCGCTGACGGACGTGCTGGCCGCGAACCTGACGGCGCCGTACGACAAGACGACGCAGGGCGACACGCAGCAGAGCAAGGATCGCTTCATCACCGAGGTGTACGACGAGGTGAAGGACTTTCCGCCCGTCGTGGACGGCAAGCGGACGATGCCGAGGCATCCGTAGGATCGCGGGGCTGAGGGCCGAGCGCTGCGGGCCGAACTAGTCCCGCCGCGGTCGGCCCGGCACTGCGAGCGGGCCGGCTTCCAGCACTGTGTTCCAGATCCGCCGCCCGACCTTGTCGGCCTCGGCGATGATGCGGTCCTCGTCCATCGTGAGGACTTTGCGGTTGCGCATGACGAACTGGCCGTCGACCATGCTGGACTCGATGTCGGACGGTTGACCGTTGTGGATCCACGCGGAGACAAGGCGCCCCGCCGGCATGAGGTGGGCGCGTAACGTATCCACGACAAGCAGATCTGCTTTCTTCCCGACGTCGAGCGAGCCGAGAAGGCCTTGCTGTCCCACGGCTCGCGCGCCGCCCTGCGTCGCATCTTCGAGCATGTCCTCCGGCTGAGGCCGGACGCCGGGGAATGCGTCATTGCGCGAGATGCGTTCCGTCAGCAGCGCGACCCGCATCACCTCGAACAGATCGTTGGTGTTGTTGTCGGTGCCGTTCGCGATGGGGCAGCCCGCCGCTCGCAGCTTCGCGATCGGCGGGATGACGCCTCGGTTCGCCGCCATCGCCGCCTGATGCGAAACGATCGTCCGCGTCCGTCCCAGCAATGCGATGTCGCCATCGTCTACATACCGGCAGTGCGCCGCGAACAAGCGTGGACCGAGGAAGCCGTGCGCGTCGAGAAACGCCGGCGGACGCACGCCATGGTGCCGCACCATGAAATCGACTTCGGCCTGGCTCTGGGACAGGTGAATCGTGTATCCGACTTCGTGCGTGTCTGCGAAGTCGCGGACGGCCCGCAGCAACTCGGGCGATGCGGTCTCGGCGAGCGCGGCGGCCGGGAATACGCTGATGCGTCCCTGATTCTTGCCGTGCCAGCTCGTGAACAAATCGCTGATGCGCTGCAAGCCCTCGTCTCGCAGCCTGGGTGAGAATCTGGGCGCCTCGCTCCTGGCGAGCCCATCCGGCGACATCGGACCGGCGACGTTCTCACTATCGCGGATGGACTCCGCGAACACGCAGCGCAATCCTGTCTGCGCCAACGCCGCTGCATATCTGCCGATGCCTCCGGCATTCTGAACAATGGTCGTGGTCCCGGTCCGGATGGCTTCCAGCGCCGCGACGGTCACCATCAGCGTGTTCTCCTCACCCTGGAGGAGACTCGCGGGCTGGACGGCGAGGCGCGCGGAGTTGGGAAAACCGAAGTCTTCGTTGAAACCGCGCGCGAGGACCGCTTCCATGTGCGCGTGACAGTTGATGAGGCCCGGGAAGAGCGCCTTGCCGCGTCCGTCGTAGACGTCGGCGTTGGGATACGTCCGGAGGACCGAGTCGGTCGGACCGATCGCCGCGATCCTGTCGCCCACGACCGCGAGCGCGACGTCGTTCTGCACGGCATCGACATTGATGACGGTGGTGTGAGCGAAGACGACGGTCCTGGTCGGCGTCGTCTGCGCCTGGAGGCCGCGCGGCTCGAGCAGAAGCGCCGCGGCGCCGGCGCCCGCTCCCGCAAGCAGTTCACGCCGGCTGATGTTCACCGTTGATTTCGGCATGCGTGACCTCAACGACCAACGACCACTACGCGCTCGTCAGCGGCGTCTTCCTGATCGGAAGTTCGCGGACCCGAATGCCGGTGGCTGCGTGGATCGCATTGACGAGCGCCGGGGCCAGCGGCGGCACGCCGGGTTCGCCGAGTCCGCCGAGCTGCGCGTCCGACCGGATGAACGCCGTGGTGATCGTCGGCGCGTCCGCGAGGTGAATCATCGGGTAGTCGCGGAAGTTCGTCTCCACGACGCGGCCGTCCTTGATGGTGATCTCGCTGAGCAGTGCCGCCGACAGCGCGAAAACGATGCCGCCCTCCACCTGCGCCGTGGCGCTGTCCAGATTGATGATGTCGCCGCAGTCGACGGCGGCGTAGACGTGCAGCACCTTCAGCCGCCCGTCCGGCGAGACCGCCACGTGCACCACTTCGGCGGCGATCGTGCCGAAGCTTTCGCAGATGGCGATGCCGCGTCCTTCACGCGGCGGAAGCGGCGTGCCCCAGTTGGACATCGCCGCGGCTTTCTCCAGCGCCGCCTTGAAGCGGGGTTGAGCGCCGAGCAGTCCGCGCCGGAATTCGAACGGATCCGTGCCGGCGGCATGCGCCATCTCGTCGATGAACGATTCCTTGAAGAACCCGTGCTGCGAATTGAGGACCGACCGCCATTGTCCGAGTCTGATCGGGTGGGCCGCCTTCTTCTCTTTGGCGTTCTTCGCGGCGATCGCGTACGGCATGAAGACCGCTTCGCCGTTGCCGCCGCCCGTGTAGTTCGAGTGCGCGGCGAGCGGCGTGCCGTTCGCGTCCAGCGCGCCCGCGTGACGCGACATGGCCGCGCCGCGGTAGTAGTCGTGCTGGAGGTCGTTCTCGCGCGTCCAGATCGTCTTCACCGGGGCGGGCGACATCGCCTTCGCCACGCGCACGCCCAGGTCGACGTAGTCGAAGTTGAAGGGCAGTCCGCGCCCGAAGCCGCCGCCCAACAGGAAGTTGGTCACGTGGACATTCGCCGCAGGGATGCCAGCCGCTTTGGCTGCCACGGAGCGCGCGTTCAGCGGATCCTGCACGCCGGTCCAGACCTCGGCGCGGTCGCCCTCGACCTTGGCCGTGCACACCATCGGCGACATCGTGGCGTGGGCGAGGAACGGCGCGCGGTAGTCGGCCGTGACAACTTTCGCGGCGTTCTTCGGCACGTCAGGGGGCGCGCCGAGCGCCTTGTCGAACGCGGCGAAGATCGACGCGGTGGACACGTCGCCGTGTCCGGCATCGCTGAACTCCGGCTTCAGCGCGGCAAGCGCGCGGCGCGCGCGCCAGAAGCTGTCGGCCACGACGGCGACGGCTTCGTCCAGCTTGACGATCTTCTTGACGCCCGGCATCGCCTCCGCCGGCGCGGTGTCCACTGACACGAGCTTGCCCCCGTAGACAGGCGCCATCTCGATCGCCGCGTAGAGCATGCCCGGCGTCGTGAAGTCGATCGCGTACTTCGCGCTGCCGTCCACTTTGGACGGGATGTCGAGACGCGGCACTGACGTGCGGCGGATCGTGAAGCTGGCCGGGTTCTTGAGCGCGGGGCTGGTGGGCACGGGTTGCGTGGCCGCCGCGCGCGCGAGTTCACCGAACGTGGCGCTGCGTCCGGATGCGGCGTGCGTGACGCGCGAATGCTTCGCCGCGCACTCGGACACGCTCACGGTCCACTGCTTCGCCGCGGCGGCCAGCAGCATTTCCTTCGCGGCGGCGCCGGCGACGCGCATGCCGTACTCGCCAGTACTGCGGACGGCGGTCGAGCCGCCCGTCACCTGGAAGCCGAACCACTCCATGAGCTTGTAGGCGCCGTAGTCGACGCCGCGCGCCATCACAGCCGGCACGTAGTTGCCGCCGGCGGCGCGCACGATGTACCCGTTCGCGTAGGCGTCCAGCGCCGGCGCTTCCTGCACGCGGACCAACGTCCAGTCCGCCTCCATGTCCTCGGCCGCCATCATCGCGAGCGCGGTGGGCGTGCCTTGTCCCATCTCGCAGTGCGGGATCAGGATTGTGATGATGTTGTCGGGAGTGATGGTGATCCACGTCGTGAGCTGACCCTTCTCGGCCGCATCGGCGGAGATGAGCGAGTGCCGGCCGGGCGCGAACGTGAAGCCGGCGACGCCGAGCAGGAAGCCGCCACCGGCGACGGTGCCCGCGCCGATGAAGGCGCGCCGCGACCATCTCCTGAGCGCGCCCCGCTTGACGTCTTTGACGGTCTTCATCGGGCCGCTCCATCGATTCCGGCGGCGTCGTGGATGGCCGCGCGCATGCGGGCGAACGTGCCGCAGCGGCAGATGTTCGTGATGCCCGCGTCGATTTCGTTGTCTGTCGGTTTCGGCGTCTGCGCCAGGAGTCCGGCGACGGCCATGATCACGCCCGGCTGGCAGTAGCCGCACTGCGGCACCTGGTGGGCGATCCACGCCAGCTGCACTCTCTGAGGAATGCCGGGCAGGCCGGGCGCGCCGCCCTGCGCGAGCCCCTCGATCGTCGTGACGCGCTTGCCCTCGGCGGCGGACATGGGCAGCGTGCACGACCGCACCGCGCGTCCGTCGAGGAGCACGGTGCAGGCGCCGCACGCCGAGATGCCGCAGCCGAACTTGGTGCCGGTGAGGCCGAGCGTCTCTCGAAGCGCCCAGAGAAGCGGCATGTCCGGCTCGACGTCGAGCGAGTGCGCCTCGCCGTTGACGGTGATCGCGATCGCCATTGAACTCCTTACGGGCTAGATGCCGTCCAGCCGCTCGGTCGCGTCGCCAAAGCGATCGAGCGTCACGCCCATGCGGTCCATCAGTGAGAGGTAGAAGCTGCACAGCCTCCGGTGTTCGTCGCCGGCGGCGGTGTAATCGAGCACACGGCCGGTCTCGAGCGCCCCGCCCAGTCTGCCGGCGGTCAGCACGGGGACCTTCGTGCTGTCGTGGTTGCTGCCGGACCACATGTTCGACATGAACACCAGACACGAATTGTCCAGCACGGTGCTCTCGCCCTCGGGCATCGCGGCGAGCTTGTCGATCAGATAGGCGTATTGCGTCATGTAGAACTGGTTGATCCGCATGAAGGCGTCGGTCGTGTCTTCGTGGCTGGCCAGGTGGTGGGCCAGCTTGACGTCGAGGAACGGATAGAAGAGCCCCGAGATGTCGCGGCACAGGAGCAACGTCGCGATGCGCGTCTTGTCCGTCTGAAAGGCGAGCGCCAGGATGTCGCACATCAGACGCATGTGATCGCGAATGTCCTCGGGCAGACCGTTGTCGGGCCGCTTCATGGAGGCGACTGGCTGGCTGCGGCCCCGGGCGTTCGTGTCTGCCTTGTCCTTCGCGACGCGCATGTCCTGGGCGCGCTTCTCGACCTCCCGCACGCTCGTCAGGTATTCATCGAGCTTCATCCTGTCGGTCGAGGCGACCTGCCGCCTGAGCGAGGCCGCCTGCTCCATGACGCGATCGAGCACGCTCAGATTGCGCTGGCTGCCGCGGTTCTCGAACAGACTGTCGAAGGCGAGCGACGGATACACCTCCATCGGCACGGGAGAGGTCGGGCTGGACCACGAGACGTGCGAGCTGTACGCCATCGAGAAGTTCGTCTCGTGGTAGCCGGTCACGGGCTGCTCGCATCCCAGGACCATGCTGGGCTGCACCGTCTGGTCGCCGATGTGGCTGGCCAGCACCTGGTCCAGGCTCACGCCGCCATGCAGTTCCGCGCCCTTGGTGAGCGGCGCGCCCGACAGCAGATTCCCGGTCATGCCCGGATGGATGCCGACGCCGGTCGCGGCTTTGTTGAACAGACCTTTGATGTAGTTGATCTTGCCCTTGACCGGTTCGAGCGGGGCGAGGCTCGGACCTAATGCCATGTCGCCGCTCGCTCCGGAACCTGTGGCCCACCACCGGTCGGGGTTGACGCCATTGGCCATGAACAGGATGGCCAGTCGTCGAGGCGCGCCGGCCGCCGCGACCGGCACGGCGCCCCACACCGGCAGCGACTCCAACCAGGGCAGCGCCATCACGACACCCGTGCCGCGAAGAAATCGCCGGCGCGACACTTCACGGGAATTTCGTTGGAGCGGGCTCGTCATTGTCATCGGGGTCATCGGGCGGTCCTCAGGAAACGGGCGCCGTGCGCTTCGTCAGGAACTGGCGGCTGGTGACGATCTTCATGACCAGCGTCTCGAACTTGTAGCCCTGCGTCGAGAGATGCGTGCGCATGTCGGCAAGGAGGGGCTCGTCCGACGGCTGCAGGCTGCGGCCCAGCGCATAGACCAGCAGCTTGCGGCACAGGTTGTCGACGAATTCGCCCTGCCCTCTGGCGCGCATGAACGCGCGCAATCCTTCGAGGCCGCTGCCAGACGAGCCGTCGGGAAACGCGGCGGCCGTGTCCACGCGCCGTCCCGCGAGATCCTGGCTGCGCGTTTCTCCGACAGGGCCGTAGCCTTCGAATACGAGCCCGAACGCGTCGAATTTCGCGTGGCAACTGGCGCACGCCGGGTTCGCGCGGTGCTGGACGAGCGTTTCGCGCAGCGTCAGCGTGCCGAGCTTCGTTTCGTCGGTCGGCAGCACGGGGACGTTCGGCGGTGGCGCCGGAATGTCCTCGCCGAGCAGGCGGTGCACGACCCAGTAGCCGCGCTTGACCGGGCTCGTGCGCAACCCCGGCGCGTTCTTGGTGAGAAAGACCGACATCGGCAGCAGCCCGCCGCGCGAATATTTCTGCGCCTCGTCCACCCGGACCCACGTCTGGCCTGGAGGCTCCGGCATGCCGTAGTGCCGGGCCAGGACCCAGTTGACGAACGTGTAGTTGCCGTAGAGGAAATCGAGGACCGATCCGTTTCGCTGGATGACGTCCGTCACAAAGCGGATCGGCTCTTCGAACATGGCAGAGCGCAGTTCGCTGGTGAAGGCGGGGAAGCGCTCGCGGTCCACGGCGTTGTGCTCGTCGAAGCGGCGGATGTCGAGCCAGTTGCCGGCGAATTCGGTCGCCAGGTTCCGGATGCGGCCGTCCTGCATCATGCGCCGGGCCTGCGCGGCGATCACGTCCGGCGCGCGGAGGTCTCCGGCGGCGGCGCGCGTCATCAACACGCCATCCGGCATGCTCGACCACAGGAAGTAGCTCAACCGGTTGGCCAGTTCGTAATCCGACACGGGCCGCACGTCTGGGACGGACGCCGTTGTGTCCGGCAGCGTATCGATGCGGTAGCAGAAGTGCGGCGACATCAGCACGCTGGCCACCGCGTCGCGGATGGCCTCTTCGTGGCTGAGGTGTTGATCGCGCGACGAACGGTAGAAGGAGAGGAGGTCGTCCTTCTCCGCCTTCGTCATGGGCCGGCGGTACGCCCGCTGGGCGAAGGCGACGAGCGCCTCGAGGTGGCTCGGTTCCGCAGCCGCCCGGGCACGCTCGAGTGCTCGAATGTTGACGTTCATCCGATCGAAATAATCGCCGACGACGCCCACGGCAGTGGCGTTGGTCACTTCGCGCGCCTTGGCCAGGTACACCTCGGCCAGCTGCGCGACCTTCGCCTCGGACGTGATGTCCTCGTCCTCCGAACGGAACGCGTTGAACTGCGGGCTGACCATGAAGCTCGGCGGCTCCGCGCGCTCGAACCAGATGAACTGCTTGAACTGCCTGACCGGCGCGAGGGTGACGAAATCGAGCTCGCTCCACAAGCCGTCCAGCTCACGCCGCTCTGTGTCGTCGAGCGTCAACGCGTACAACGGCCCATCGTCGCGGAAGTAGCCCATCTGGCTGTGAAATCCGGCGCTCAACAAACGGTGACCCTCTGCGTCGGACGCGATGTCGCGCGCGTTGGTCAGAAACATGCGTCCGCGCTCCGAGACGTAGAACGCGTCTGGGAACAGCGCGCAGAAACGCGTGAAGGCCTCGTCGTACCGCGCGCGAGCCGTCTGGGTGGCCGGAATCACGAGGCTGGGGTCGGACCGTGCGTAGTCCGACATGTCCAGTTGCAGCGCGTTGCCCCGGCAGGAGGTCCGGTGCTCGGCGTACTGGCGATCCTTCCAGAGCACAAGCGACTGCGAGCCGGCCGCGATTCCGCGAGCCGGCAGATTCTCGAAGGTCATGGAGACGCGGGGGCGAAGTCCCGCGACGAGGTCGCGCATGAAGCCGACCGACGGCCTGAGCGTGTCGGGTTCCCTGCGATCCACGGGTGGCGGCAGGATCGTCCAGCGCGCCTGCAGCGCCGCAATCGGCCCGACGTCTTCACCCGGCGCCGTCAGCATCGCCCAGATCTTTTCCAGATACTTCGGGCTGACCCTGGCGTCCTTCGCGACATCGGCCAGCGTCGCTCTGGACCGGCCGAGCGCGGCGCGGTGGCGATACCGCCACGCGGCCACGAAGTAATCCGCGTAGTCCAACCGCTGGCGCTTGTAGAAATCGACGACGCGCGTGACGCCGTACTTGTCGCGGTCTTCCTCTGTCACCACCGGGTACGGCGCGAACGAGAGGCCGTCAGGGAGAAACACGACGTGATCCGCCACACGTCGCGCGGCATCCAGGTATTTCGTCACCAGGCCGGGCGACATCGCCAGCGATTCCCCCGAGTTGTCGAAACCCGCCTGGTTGGCGGGATCGACCGGGAACTCCTTCGTTGGGCGGATGTCCACTCCGGTCAGGTCGCGGACGGTGTAGTCGTATTCGGCGTTGCTCAAGCGCCGCGCGAGGACGATGCCCGGGTCGTCTGGGTGGCGTTTCGCCTCCTCCGCGGCCATCCGCTGAATCCAGTCGATGACGGACCGGCGCTCGGCCTGCGTGGGCTGAGGGCCGGGCTGGCTGGGGGGCATCTCTCCGGCTTTGAGCCGCGCGAGCACCAGATTCCAGCGCGGCTGGTCGCTCGCGATGGAATCCCGCGTGGCGTAGGCCGCCAGGTCGAAGCCCGCCGCGGGATCGTTGCCGCTATGGCAGCTGTAGCAATACGTGCGCAGGAACGGTGCGACGGTCGCCTGAAAGCCGGCGTCTCCCGCCGCTCGCGCAGGCCGCCGCGCGGCGGTCTGGCTCGAGGCGGCGGGCACGCTCAGTTCGCACACGGAGGCGAACAGCGCGCACGAGAACACCGCGACCGCAGCCTTCGGGCTCATAGGCGGCCCTGATTCTACGCCACCCCTTCGCGCATGTCCTTCCTGAGAGAACGGACCGTCAGGCCGCCACCAGTGGTGCGCCGCGAGCTACGGGCGCCCGGTTGTGTCAGGGTGGACAACCGACCACTCGTACGGCCGCCGCGCCCGTGATCTTCCGTCCGGTTGTCGTTTCGCCCGTCAGCGTCGCGACCGATCGGCCGCAGGGCAGCGCCGTGTCGCGCTTGCGGAACGCGAGTGTGAGGTCCGCGTTGCCGTCGCCATCGACATCACCCGGCGTACTGGTGACCGGAACCGCCAGGCCCGGCCCGAACTGGATCGACAACGGGTTCACGGTGGTGGCGTCGAAGTCCGTCGGATATCCCGCGCCGGTGACGTTCGACATGATCGCGACGAACAGCGGCTGGCGGTTGACTGGAATGCGGTTGTTGGCGCGGTTGGGCGTGACGTTGACGGTGACCGTGAGCGGCCCGACCGGATAGACCTTGAACCCGAGCGATCCCTGAAACTCCGGCAGCGTGAAGGTGATGTCGCCGGTGATCGCATCCTGATCCGCGTCGATGGTCTCGATCCGATCGCCGGTCGTCGTGTCGTAAAACTCGACGAGCCAGTCGTCCGACTGCGCGCCTGCCGGCATGTCGAGCGTCACGGTCTGCCCGATGAGCGGACGCCACGGCCAGTGGTCCGCCAGGTCATAGCCGGCCACCGCCGGATCGGTGATGAGCGGCGCCACGGACAGCGTGTCACGCACCCATCCGATCACCATGTTGCTGTTGCCGAGCGAGGCGCCGATCAGATCGCCGGCCGCATTGGTCAGCGGCACCGGCGCGAAGCCGGTGTAATCGACGCCGGCCAGGAACGACACCACCGGCTGCGAGGCGTTCGCGTACAGCTGGTGCAGGGTGAGGATGGTCGTGGCGTCGCCGTCCGCGCACGCCGGATCGAGCGCATACACTGCGCCGAGCTCTGCGTGCGTGCAGACGTCGTAGTTCGCGTCGTAGCCGTCCTGGAACCAGAGCATGCGCGCGTTCATCGCGCCCGAGACCGCACCGGCCCAGAGCGCCTGATTGACGCCGACCCATGCGCGCGGCTTCAGCGTCAGCGTGTTGATCTTGTCGCTGGGGAAGAGCGTGTCGAGCCCGCTCTCGCCGATCAGGATCGGCTTGCTGAACAGCGGACGCCGCAGGCCGACGTAGTCGAGAATCAGCGCGTCGAGGTTGCCGTTGTACGGCGGGAATAGCGCGTACGGATGGAGCTGGACGAAATCGATGTGGGTGTTGGTCTCGACCAATTGGAGTGGATAGGAGTTGACCCCCTTGTACGAGGCGGTCAGCGGCCGGCCCAGGGGATCGGCTGGTTCGATGCGGAGCGCGGCGGCCGTCACGAGATCGTTGACCGTGGTCTCGCTCCACCCCTCGATGTTGTCGAGCTCGGAGAAGATCTCCCAGCCGATGATGTTGGTGTTGTCGCTCCACTCGGTGACCAGGTGCTCCATCAGGTCGAGCCATTTCACCTGCGTCGGCGAGCCCGCGACGAGCAGGTCCGCCGGCGTCATGGCTGGTCCGCAGTCCGACAGGTGGTTCACGCAGGCGTAACTCGTGGCGGAGGTGTTGAAAAAGTTGCTCGACCACCCCGGCATCGTCGTATTCCAGTTCGACCACACGTCGAGTACTGGCAGCACGTACAGCCCGTTGGCTGCGGCCTCCTGGAACACCGCTTCCCACGCCGCGATCCACGCTGCGTCATAGGGGACGGCGTTGGTGGACAGGAAGTTGTACCACTTGGCCACGTGAATCCGGACGACCTTCTCGCCATTCGCCGCCGCTTGCTGAAACAGCGGCGTGTACTCGGCGTCGGTGAGGCCGAACGGATTCGTCCCAAGCACGAGCGAGGACGGTCCGTCCACACGGAAGTAGTATTCGCCGGGTGTCCAGGTGATGAACGGCAGCTGGGCTGCGACGTGCCCGCCCGCCATCAACACGCCAAGGACTGTGGCGACGATGGTGATGCACCGTCCGATGCGCCGTCGACGACCGGTAACGGCCATGTGTCTGGCTCCTCTCGTAGAAGGCCGGTGCTCTATCCCCTGAGCTACGGGCGCGTTCGGTCGCACCTGCTAGTGTAGCGGTTTCTTCTCAGCCCACCGCGGCCACACGGCGCTCTGCTACCCGCGACGCGACGCGGCCGCCGCGACGAAATCCTCGAAGAGCTGTCTGGTCGACGGGTCCGTCACCTCGAACACTTCGGGATGCCATTGCACGCCCACCAGGAACTGGTCGCGCGTGGACTCGACACCCTCGACCAGCCCATCCGGCGCAATCGCCGCCGCGACGAGCGGCCGCGCCAACTCCCGAATTCCCTGATGGTGCATGCTGTTCACGCCCACGACCGGCCTGCCCATCGCCGCCCGCAGACGAGACCCCTCGGCCAGCGTCACGTCATGCGCCACGTGGTCGCGCCGGTACCCGGAGCCCGCCGTCGGGAAGTAGTCATGTTTGATCGCGCCGACCTTCTGTGACTGCAGATCCTGGTACAACGTCCCGCCAAGCGCCACATTGATCACTTGCAGCCCGCGGCACAGCCCCAGCACGGGCTTGCCGTCGTCGACCGCCCAGCGCGTCAACTGGATCTCCACGCGATCTCTCGCCGGGTCGATGTGTCCGCAGGCCGGCAGGATCGCCTCGCCGAATGTGCAGGGGTCCATGTCGACGCCCCCAGGCAGCAAGAGGCCGTCCAGACGGTCGTAGATCTCCCGGAGCGTGTCCTGGTCGTCGTCGAGCAACGGGATCATCCAAGGCACGGCGCCGACGGAGGTCGCCGCCAGGAAATAGCGCTGGCTCATCACCCACGACGCCGGCAGCGATTCGGAGATGCCTTCAATGGCGTGCAGGGTCTGGGTGGGAATACCGATGACGGGACGATTGGGCATAGTGGCTGACTACCGACTACTGGGTGACACCCTCGGCCGTCTCGGCGACGAGCTGATCGACGACGGTCTTCAGATCGTTGGTCCGCGCATAGGTGGCCAGCTGGCGCTGCGCGCTCGTGCCGCCGTCGAGAATTTTGAACGCGTACTCGACCTCCTTGCGGCTCCCCAGCTCATCCAGCACGTCGTCGATGAACCAGGCGATCAGCTCGCGAATGAGGTCCGGTGCCGGCCGCTCCTCCTCCTTGCCGAAGTCGATCAGCTTTCCCTCGAGGCCGTAGCGGACCGCGCGCCACTTGTTCTCTTCGACGAACGTGGACGGGTAGACGCGAAATGTCAGGTTGTCCCGCCGCAGCTTCCAGAGCTTGGCGACAATCGCCTGCAGAATCGCGGCGATGCAGATCGCCTCATCGACCCTCGTGCAGACGTCGCAGATGCGGAACTCGAGCGTCGGATAGGTGTGATTGGGCCGGACGTCCCACCAGATCTTCGAACCGTCCGGCACGGACCCGGTGCGCACGAGTGAGCTGAGCAGGGACGCGTAGTCGTTCCACGAGCCCAGGACCGGCGGCGTCCCGGTCCTCGGAAAGTTCCTGAAGATCACGCTCCGGTACGACTGCAGCCCGGTCAGGCGTCCCATCCAGAACGGCGAGCTCGTCGAGAGGGCCAGCACGTGCGGCGCGAAGTAGCGGGCGACGTTCATGGCGTCGATGAGGAAATCGCGGTCCTCGATGCCGATGTGCACGTGGGTGCCGAAGATCAGCAGCCGTTCGGCGAGATCGCGCAGGTCCTCGCGCACGCCGACGTAGCGCTCGAGCGGCGTGATCTCCTGGTCCAGCCACGACGAGAACGGGTGCGTGCCGGCCGCCGCGATCACCAGTCCTTTTTTGGCCGCCAGGTCCATCACGAGCCGGCGCAGGCGGACGAGCTCGGCCCGCGCCTCGGCCGGCGTCTGACAGACCTTCGTGCCGACCTCGACCATGGACTGGTGCATCTCGGGCTTCACCTCGCCCAACAGCACGTTCTGTCCGCTTAGAATCTCGGTGATGTAGGAGCGCAGCTCGCGCGTCTGCGGATCGATGATCTGATACTCCTCCTCGATGCCAAGGGTCAGCGATGGGGCTTTCATACACGCTCCGTTGAGCAACCAGTCAATAAGGCCATGCTCGTCACCGTCCCGCCACGAGGAACAGCGGGACCGTCGATCCGCCGCCTGCCGTCACGTTGAGGAGCGCCGCCGTGGAGAGCCGCGTCAGACAGCCCACGGCACGCGTGCCATAGCAGACAAACGGGGCGGTATCGAGCATCCGATCGAAGATTTCGACGCGCCCGTCCACGAGGCTCGGATACGGCTCGCTCGCGATGGCCACGCGCTGCTGCACGATGTACGGCGCGGCGAGGGCCGTGCGGACCGCCTGCTCCCAGGTGCCTTGGTCGGCCTGCCAGCCCAGGACGATGCCGGCGCCGCCGTAGTCGTCATTCGGCTTGAGCACGAACCGCTCGCGATGCTCCACGACGAACGGCACCAGGTCCACCTCACGGCCGTCGTGGAACGTCCGCCGCTCCTCCACGACGCGCGTCCACGGCACGTAGGCGCGGATGGCCTCCTGTTCGGCGGATCCGAACCGATGCTGGTTGCGCTCGTCGCTGAGCACGGCGAGGCTGGCCTTCTTGTGGAGGATCTTCGAGCGAAACGGATTCACCATGCAGACCGCGCGGTCCCGGACCGCGCGGACGAGCGGCTGCTCGAGTCCGCCGCGCTCCACGAGTTCGTGGAGCAGCACCCGTTTGTAGACGAGATCGATGGCCCGGCCGCCGGCGTAGAGCCGGCCGCCGCTGTAGTCCATCTCGCGCGGGTCGGCGATGATGGCCGGAAATCCCATCTCCTCGAAGTACCGCTGGAAGATCACGAACTCGCCGCGGGTCGGCACGTCCGGCCAGTCCACGATCGCGATCGACGGCGCACGCCACGACCCGCCGAACTGGCGCCACGCGTCGAGCAGCGCGTGGAGCACGCCGTGGCGCGCGTAGACGGGCTGCACGTCGGCGTCGCGCGCGAACTCCCGCATGACGGGGAGGTCGAGGAACGCGTCCACCAGCGCATCGTTGTACCCGGCTCCGGCCGGCGTCTCGCCGTTGTACTCGGTCAGCGCCATCGCACCGGTCGCGTCGACGACGAACGCGTCGAGGCGCGAATGGGGACTCGGCTCCCGGAAGCCAGGGTCGACCGGCAGCATCTGCTCCTCCCAGTCCGCCAGGCGGAACTGGGCGCGCACCGAGGCGTCGGCGAGCGCCGCCTCGTACGCCGCGGCGAACGCGCGCATCAGCACCGCGACCCGCTGGCGGAGCTGGTCGTACTGCGCAAGGGTGAGGAACCGCGGCCGGAGCACCGTGCAGATCGGGCGGTCGCCGAACACCAGGCCGCGGCGGCGCAGCTGCTCCTCGAGCATCGCGTGAGACGCCTCCGCGACGCCTGCCGTCAGCAGCGCATGGTAGACGCCGACGTGATCGCTCATGCGCGCTTGGCGCCGACGGTGCCCTTGCCGCGCCGGCCCCTGGTGAACAGCGCGTCCCACTTGAGATCGGCGGCCTGGCGACGTGGCGTCTTCGCGAGACGAACGGCCATGTCGGCCATGTGCGTGAGAACCCACTCGAAGTACGGTTGCGTCAGGGAGTTGACGTCCATGTCGGGCGCCGGGTTCATGAAGTCGATCGCGTACGGAATCCCGCCGCGGACGGCGAACTCGACGGAGTTCATGTCGTAGCCGAGCGCCCGCACGATCGTGCGCGCGTCGGCGACGATCCTCGCCTCGAGATCGGGACCGAGCCAGCCCGGGTCGACCAGGTACCTCCGCTCGCGCGGGTCGTACTTCATGACGAGGATCTCATCCTGCCCGAGGCACATGCAGCGGACGAAATGCTCCCACTCGATGAACTCCTGCACGACCATCGTCAACAGCCCCGATCGGTCGTAGTGGTGGAGCAGTTCGTCGAGCGTGTGGCAGACGTGCACCTCTTTCCAGCCGCCGCCGTGCGCGTCCTTGAGAATGCACGGCATGCCGATCTCGCGCGCCAGCGCTTCCCAGTCGAGCGGGTACGTGAGATTGCGCAGGCTCTCGTTCGGCACGATGCCGGGGATGTAGGACTTGTTCGGCAGCGCGACCGTTTTCGGGCTCGCGACGCCAAGTTTGGTGATGAGCGAGGCGCCGAAGAACTTGTCATCGGCCGTCCACATGAACGGGTTGTTCACCACGCTCGTGCCCTGCAGCACGGCCTGCTTCAGGTAGGACCGGTAGAACGGCACCTCGTGGGAAATCCTGTCGATGATGACGTCGTAGGGACACGGCTCGTCCATCGAGACCGCGCCGATCGACACGTACTCCGCGACGACGTCGTCGCCGCGCCGGCCGACTTCTTCGATGAACCGGGGCGGAAACGACCACTCGCGTCCAACCAGGAGACCTATACGCTTCGCCAATCCTCACTCCTTCACGTCAGTCGCGCCCGCCAATGTACATCCGGACCATCTTCTCCCAATATGGCCAGTCATGACACCACCCGTCCCAGATCCGGAGCGCGTTACCGACCCCGGCGTGCCAGAGCGTCGACGAAAACTCGCGGTTGTTCTCGCAGGAAGGGTCGTTGCCACCGATGGCCAGGATGATGTCCTGGCGCCGGAACGCGGCGAGACGGGCCGGATCGTGCTCGTGGCGCATGAAATCGAACGGGTTGCAGGCGTACACGTTTTCATCGGAGTAGCCGCCCGTGAACCGCTTGATGTCGTAGAAGCCGCTCAGGCCGATGATGCGGTGAACGAGCTCGGGGTGGCGCAGGCCGAGGCACGCGGCGTGATACGCGCCGAAGCTCGCCCCGAGGGCGATAACAAAAGGATTCGCGTTTCGGTGGGCCGTGAACGGCAGCACTTCGTTCGTCAGGTACTGGTCGTACTGCAGGTGCCGCCACGCCCGGGCGCCCGGATGCAGATGGTCCCCGTACCAGCTCTCGTCGTGCACGTGACCCAGGCAGAACAGCTGAATCCACCCCTGATCCAGATGGTCCCCGAGCACCTCCGGCATGCGGCGGTTCGCCCACTCCCAGCAGTCGCCCAGGCTTGTGGGGAACACCAGCACGCGGGCGCCGGCGTGACCGAAGACCGCGAGGTGCATCTCACGACCGAGCGACGGACTGTGCCAGGCGTGATGTTCGCGATTCACGAGCCCTCCCCGCCGCCGAGCAGGAACGGGAGCGCCCGCTCGAACCGGCGTCCCCATGACGCCTCGTTGTGGGCGCCGTCGGGGTCCTCGAACCAGCGAAGATCGACACCGGACCGGTATCCCTTTTCGAGCAGCAGATCCCGGAGCCGGCCGGCGTCGGAGACCGGACCTTCCCCTTCGAGCAGCCCGATATCCACGTAGAGGCGCCCCGGGACGAACGGCGCAGCCCGAACGAAGCTCAGTACTGCCGAATCCGCAAACCAGATCGAGGGGCTGAGAATCGCGGCGAAGCCGAACGCCCTCGGCTCGCGAAAGAACGCGTACACGCTGATCAATCCTCCCATCGAGCTGCCGGCGATGCCGGTGTCGGCCGGGTCGGGCCGCGTGCGAAATTGCGCGTCGATCATCGGCTTCAGCCTCCCGGTGAGGAACGCGAGGTACTGCTCACCCTGCCCGCCCCTGCCCCTCGCATCCGATATCGGGCTGTACTCCTCCAGCCGCGCCTCGCCCGCGTGGGCAACGCCGACGACGATCGCTTCGGCGCTCGTGGCGAGCGCGTCGAGCGCGGCGGCCAGACCCCAGTCTCCCGCGTAACTGGTCGTCGCGTCGAACAGGTTCTGCCCGTCCTGCATGTAGATCACGCGAAAGCGGCGCGTGCCCGACGCGTACGAGGGAGGCAGGTACACGACGACGTCCCGGCGGTTGCCCAGTTCAGGGCTGGCGACACTCTTCAGCCGCACGAGCGTGCCGGCGCGGGCGCGCTGTTTGGGAATCAGCCGACGGAGGTTGGCAAGCCAGGAGGACAATCGTCGCGCCGCTCCGATTCTATCCGCACCGCGCGAGCAGCGCGTCGAAGGCACGCCTTCGAAATCTTGGGAGTCCGAACCGTGTCGTCCGGGTAGAGTATCCGCACAGACACGCGGATCGCCCTGCGTGTGCCGTTGCCAAATCGGACACGGCTGACAGGACTCGGCTTCGCGGCAGTGGTCCGGCTGGTCGCCGTGTCCGGCGCCGGTGTGAGTCGCCTTCCGCGCGCTGCTGCGCCAACCGTCCGGAAAGAATGGCCGTGGGCCGAACGTTGCGGCGAGGCGACCGTCGTGTGCCGCGGCGCGCAACGTCCGCACGTGCACGTGGAACTCGTCGGACAGCACCTGCAGCGGAACTTGATCATGCGGCGGCCGTTTCGCCTTCAGGGTTCGCGCTTGATGGACGATGGCCTCTGGCGCGGGCCGTCGGCCCGCATCCCACGCGCGGAACGTTTCCGAGGGCGACGCCCAGCGCCGTCGCGCACTCCGCCTGGGACAAGCCGAGCCGCGTCCGGATCTCCCTCAGCGGCGATGTCGAGCCAGCCATCGGTCACGACGATGCCATCGGTCGGGCGCTGGTTGGAAGCGAATGGATTGCGATGAGAATCGGCCGTTCGTGACCACTCAGAAATGGGCCAGAAACTGCGAAAAGTATTTCAGGTGGTAGGTTCCGACCGGTCGCGGTGAGCGGTGGATTGTCGCCGGATTCCGCAGTGCGAATCCAGGCTTTCGCGAAATCTGGCCGAAAATGGCGCGCCCGGCTGGTTTCGAACCAGCGACCCCCGGCTTAGAAGGGCGAATGACTCAGCCCGACGCGCCTTTCTTTTGAACCACTTGCGGAGTCGCCCACGCGACCTTCCCATGCGAGTTCGCGGTTCTCATTAATCCAAATCCGTCGCAGTCGCGGACCCAAGAGCAAAAGCATTCGTGCCCTCGGCGTCAGATTCCGGACGCGGCTTCTCCAGAAAACGTCCCGTCGAAAGAATCGGAATACGTCGAATAATCGACGGTCAGCTCTTCGCCTTGTGCGATGTCTCGTGCTGCGAAGAATCGATACTCTTCATCCGCGACAACGTTGGGCGTCTTCGAGTGGTTCAGGTACCACGCTGGCGTCATATGGTTGAAGCTGTCCGGGCAGCCGTACTGTCTTCCCTTGGACACGCAAAAATCCTTGTACAGTTTGCGAAGGGGAGGCGGCAGGTGCTCCGTCGTCGCCTTCTCAACCCAAACGAGTTCTGCATCGTCGCCGTAGAACACATCGGTGCCTTTGGGAATCGGAGTGATCGCAAAGACCCCAACGCCGTGAATGCCAGACGGACCCAATCGGACGCACACTCCGCGATGTGGCGGTTCGGAAGTCATGGCTTCACCTTGAGACGGCGCATGATGAAAAGCATAACCAGAATTGGGAGCAACGTCAGAGCCGCGACGATTGGATAGGACTGTTTCGGAAGGAACGTGCAAGAGAACCATCCAACGCTGGTGCCCATAAGCAGGGCGATGGCTGGGTGTTCGAGCGTGCGACTGAACGTGAATCGCCAACTGTTGCGACTGCTCCACTTGAGCACGCGTTCAGCACTTGTGATGATGTCATCGGAAACGTTGGCTCGTTTGAGCGCAGATCGGCACTTCGGGCAAAGGAGTCCTTCTCTGATGATGTGTCCGAGTTCGTCTCGGTCTCCACATTCATACATGGCACAGTGTTTGTTGTCGTCATGGTTCAGATTCATCTTCGCCGTCATATTCAACAGTTCGGTGATGATGGAGAAGGCGGCGTATTGTTGCATCTCGGTGCCCGGAGACGTATGCCGAAGCACCAAGGCATGAACGCTGACGATGGCGAAGCGATCAAGATCGCTTCTTGAAAAGTACTCAGGATCGGAGTCCTGAAATTGCTGCAACTCCTTAGAATGAGTAATGCGGCAGTTTGTAACACCAACGAAGAAATCGTTGTTGGTCCGGCATCGATTCTTCAGCAGCGGCAAGAGCCTAGGGATTTCGAACCATTTCGACTCGATGTCCGGCGCTCCGAGTACGTCCGCTGTAATCACGTCGGCGTCGTCAAATCGGTAGCTGGTTTGGAGTCCGTTAAGGGTCTTTGCCAGTGTGGGAAGACTCAGAGGAAGTCTCTCGCCAAAGTCAACGAGTCCAACGGTGAGCGGTTTCATGGACCCTCCGGTGCGCGGAAGTTCGGCGTAGAATACGCCAAATCGTCACAAACCGTACAAACGGGAAGCGCCCCCTTCAGGAGAACCCCATGCCCACCCGGTCAACGAACGTGGTCGGCGGCGGCACGGAAAGCCGCCAGCGCACGCATGAAGAAATATTGGGCGAAGCGGAAGGCGGGGAAGTGATGGCAAAGAAGACGAAGCGCCGGGGTCCGCCATCGTTGTTTTCCGGCAAACGTCGAGCCCCGGTGAGTCTCACATTGACACCGGCGCATCACACGAAAGTCCGGAACGCCACGACTCGCCTTGACCTGACACGTGCGGACCTGATTGGGCTACTGAT
>Ga0315281_10001705_pt1 | contig 32570 bp, 28 predicted proteins | sample YL17G07_0_MG_FD_204540 | JGI IMG/M metagenome (GOLD analysis project Ga0315281, IMG submission 204540) | Sediment microbial communities from Yellowstone Lake, YNP, Wyoming, USA - YL17G07_0 | ecosystem: Environmental > Aquatic > Freshwater > Lake > Sediment | place: USA: Wyoming | collected...
GGGGGGGGCGGGCGCCGCGGCGGCCCCCCCGCCGCCGCCCCCCCCCCCCCCCCCCCCCCCCCGCGGGGCGAGACCGGGGAACGCCAAAGAGCGTGGGGCAAGCACGCTCTTCGGCACCTCGCGGTCACACGTGCTCGGCGGACACGGTCAGGCGGTGCGCCTGTGCGTCTGCACGGACTGGATGGTCTCGAGCGCGCGGCGGCGCATGTTCATCGCCTCCGACCTCGTGTGCAGCGCCTCGCTGAGCGAGCCGAGCGGCAGGGCGAACACGGCCAGCGACCACGTGCCGAAGTGGACCAGCGCCAGCATCACACCGACGGCGACGGCGCCCATCACGGCGTACTGCGGCACCAGCCAGAGGAAGTCCGCGCTCCAGACCGACCTGAACGACTTCTGCGAATCGAGGCAGATCGCCACGGTGACCAGCACCGAGCTGATCGCCATGTTCGCGAGGGCGGCCGCGACCGCCGGCAGCGCCAGCGCCTGGTAGTCCGTCGTCGCCACGTGGCCGCCGAGCTGGCGGAAGACCAGCACGTAGGCCGCGCCGGCAATGGTGAACGCGCCGTAGTTGAAGACGGTCTTGAAGGGCGCGGGCCGGGTGCGCGCGTGGCCGGCAAGCGCGAAGACCGGCGCGCAGAAGACGACGCCCGGCAGCCCGAAAATCGCGCCGGCAGCCATGACAGCGGCGCCGCTGACGGAGACGTGGCTATCGACGAACAGCTCGACCGTGAAGAACTCCGCAGCGCCTACCGCGACGACGAGCGCGGCCAGCATGATCGCGTTCTCCGTGTCGGCCTGGAGCAGGCCCACGATGGTGAGCACGATGCCCGCGAGCGCGGAGGCGCCAATCAAGAGTTTCAGCGATAGAGATGGGTTGCCGCTCATCGTGCCGGTCCTTTGCTGCCGTTCACGCATGACTCCGTAACCTCGCGCCTAGTCGGGCACATTGCCCCACCGGACGGTGCCCCAGCGCACCGAACCCCAGCGGATGCTGCCCCACCGGATGCTGCCCCACCGGATCGAGCCCCAGCGGATGCTGCCCCAGCGGATGCTGCCCCAGCGGATGCTGCCCCAGCGAATGCTGGCCGGGTCGGCGAAGCCGGCGGCCTCCAGCAAGAGGAAATTCGGCTTGATCGTCGGCGTTGCGTCGTAGGGAGATGACTGATCGTTCGTCGCATCGACCTGAACGATCCGGGCCGACGCATCCAAAGGAAGCTGGGCGGCGCCCGAAACGAGCGCCGACTTCGCCTGCCCCGGCGTCCAGCCCGGGTGGGCGTTGAATACGAGCGCCGCCGCACCGCTGGTCACGCCGGCCGCCATGGACGTGCCGCTCAGTTGCATGTAGCGCTTGCCCACGACGCTCTCAGGCGCCTGCAGGGCCAGCACGCTGCCGGGGCTCAGCACGGAGACCAGGTGGCGGCCCGGCGCCGACAGGTCGGGCTTGGCGAACCCATCCTGGGTCACGCCACGGCCCGACCAGGAGGGCACGGTGTCATCGGCGATGGCGCCGGTGCCGCGGTCGTCGACAGCGCCGACGGTCAGCACGAACGGGTCGTTGGCCGGCGCGTACGAGACCGCATCGGCGGCCGCGCCGGCGTTGCCGGCGGCAGCGACGACGAGGATGCCGCGGAACGTCAGGAACTCCACGGCCGCGTCCAGCGGGTCCGTCGTGTAGCTCTGCGGCGTATCGGCGCTCAGCGAGAGGTTCACGACGCGGATGTTCAGGCGGTCCTTGTTGACGAACACGAACTCGAGGCCGTTGATCACATCACTGATCGTCGCCGCTCCGGTGTCGTCACCGACCTTGACGTTGACGAGATTGACGCCCGGCGCGACGCCCGCGTAACGCCCGTCTGAGCGCGTGCCGTCGCCGCCGATCAGCCCGGCGACGTGGCTGCCGTGCCCGTAGCCGTCGCCCTGGCTTCCGTTCTTCGCGAACGTCGCCACGACCCGGCTCGGGTCGCCGAAGTCCTTGCTGCGCACGATGCCGGTGTCGACCACCGCGACGGCAACGCCCTCGCCGTGATCGCCGTCCGACCAGGCGCCGCCGGCGTGGATCTCCTGCGGGTAGACGCTGAGCGGACCGGCGCTGTCGGTCTCGCTGTCGTCAGCCGCGCCGTCGCGCTTCCCCGTGGATGTGACGGGACCGTCGAGACTGATCCACGTGACGCCGCGCGTCGCCGCGAGCGCCTCCAGCCGGTCGGCCGGGATGCTCGCCGCGACGGCGTGGATGATGCCGAGGTCGCCGCGGACCTCGCCACCGGCATCCCGCACCAGCGCCGCGCCGTCGGCGGTTGGCGCCGACTGCACGATCAGCGGTACGGGCTCGCCCGGGTGGGCCGCGCGGTATGCCCAGACGGCGTCGTGCACGGTGCCGGCGTGGACGGCCGCCGCGCCTCCCCCGGAGGAGAGGGCCATCGTGGCGATAGCGAGCAGAATCAGGAACTTGCGCCAGGATGCCGGCATGTTCACCTCCGTGGGCGTGAGCCCGTCCACGCAGCGTGTGCGCGGAAAAAGAAGAATCCGGCAACCCGGCGATCATGCCCCGCCGCGGCGGGGGGTAGACCCGTGGCTTTGCGTCCCCGCCTTTCGGCGGGTTTGCCTTTTTCGGAGGTATGCGCCAAACCGTGTCGTGTGGAGTCTCCTCCACAACAGCACAATCGACCGTCACCGGGGAGTCTGAACACTGCGGCAGCAATCGAGATGCTTCGCCCGAGGGCGCGGCGAGACGATGTGGAAGGCTGCGGGCGGCTTCGACGCCACGTCGGCGAGCGGGCGCCTACGGACCCGGCGTGGGCGTAGGCGTATCTGTCGGCGCCGGCGTGGGCGTGTCGCTCGGGACAGGGGTCGGCGTCTCCGTGGGCGGCACGGCCGTGTCCGTCGGAGTCGGCGGCGGGCTCGTCGGCGTGGCGGTCGGCGACGCGGTGGGCGACGGCGCGCCCACGGGCATGAAGCCGGAGCGCGAAGCGGCGCTGCCGCCGTGCTTGTGGCACGACGTGCAGTCCGTGCCGACGGGGTTGTGCCCCTGGCCCAGGAGTTCGGGGCTGGCGACGTTGTTGTGCGATGTCGTCGCGTGGCAGACCACGCAGATGCTGTCGTGCAGCCCGTCATCGACGCCGTCGTCGAACGAGTCGGCGCCGGACGACGCGTGGAAGTTGACCGCCAACCCGCCGATCTCCGTCCGGACCATGTTCTTGTTGCCGCCGGGCGCGTTCGGGTCGCCGTGGGGGTCGTGGCACTGCGCGCAGGAGACGTAGAACGCTGGCTGCGTGGCGCCCGGGAAGTCCATGTTGGAGTGCGGCGACATCTCCTCCTCACCGGCGGCGTTGTGGCAGCGCGTGCAGACGCTGCTGAAGGCCTGCTCCGCCACCAGTAACTGCGCGTCGAGGGCGGTGTGCGTGCGATGGCAGGCGGCGCACTCCGGCTCCGGTCCGTGCGGGCTCCGGATCGCGGCCTGACCCGCGACGGCAGGACGCGCCGACGACGCGACGCCAGGGAGGCTCGCATAGGCGTGCCCCGTTACCGTCGCGAGCGCGATGAACCCCAGCGTCACCACGCAAGCGGTGACCGCGACGTCGCGCATCCAGCCGAATGCATTCCTCATGCGCTCACGCTCTCACCTACATGATCCGCCGAATGGACTGGTGGATGCACCGCCATTCGATCAGTTCCCGCATGTGCCTTGTGGCCCAGCGTGAAGCATGCGCTCGCAACGCCAGACATGGGTGCGCGCCGCCAACGAGCGGGGAGCCGGGCGCGAGACGGGGCGATCGCGGTTCGCGGATGCGAGAACAGCACCCGTGACGGGTGCTGGCTCGATGTTGCTGGTCCGGGAGGGCACTGGGAGCAGCCGGCTAACTGCTACCCAGCTCCTCTCGGTTTAGTACGCTGTCGGCGTCGGCACCGGGCCCACGCTCTGATGACAGGTGATGCACACCCCGCGGTTGCTGTAGAACAACAGCGAGCTGTCTCCCGCCGGCCCGTCCGCCGGGATCGCGATCCCGCCTGGCGTCGGCGTTGCGATGGCGAAGCCACCCGTGAGAGCAGCTGGCGTCGCCGCTGCGGCGCTGCCGTGCGCGAAGTGGCACGTCAGGCATCCGAAGGCAGCGTAGGCCAATGACGAACCGCCACCGGTCGGGTCGTTCCCCAGTGCGGCGAACCGCAGCGGTTGCTTCCCGCCGTTGTGGGTCCTGTCCACTGCGTGGCGGTACCGTGCGAGACTCCCCGCGCCATCACCCAGGTCCTGCGTGCCCGGGTAGACGAACGGGTAACCCGGCGTCGGCGTCCCGACTCCCACCGCGGGCGGCCACTGCGCAATCGCGGTTAGGTAGGTCTGGTACGAGTTCGACGTTGGCGTGTTGGTCGGTACGATCGTACCTAGCGCCACCGCCGTCAGTTGCGCCGCAGTGAATGTCCCCGGCACGTTGGTCGGGAGCCCCAAGAACTGCGCCGTCGGCGTGTTCTGGGAGTTGAAGTTCTGCGCCGAGCCTGTGATCGTCAGGTACGACTTGTGGCAGGTTGCGCAGAACGCGTTCATGCCCTTCAGGACGTTCGGCACCGCGGTCGCGCCGCGGGCCACCGGCGTCGTCGTGGTGTACGCGAACACCCCCGACGTGTAACGAGCCTTGCACTTGATGTAGATCCCCGCCTGTGCAGCCGGTGTGCCTCCTACGAGTGAGGACACCGCGGTGTTCACCGGGCGTGGCGTACCGCCAATGACCGCCGGCACCGAGGCCGGGCAGTTCGATGTGTCCAGGGTGAACCCGTACACCGGCGGGTTGTCGTCCGTCGTCGCCAGCACCTGGTAGTTGACCCAGTTCAGCAGATTGGCGTCGTTCGGGATCCACTTGGCCGTCGTCGCGGCGTCCCTGAGGATCCGGTAGTTGGTGCTGCCGTGCGGGTTGTGGCAGCTCGTGCACTCCAGCGTGCCCGGCCCGGTGGCCACGCCGCTGGTCGTGCTGCCCCACGGCGAGCCACTACCGCTCGCCGGCACCCCGCCGACCGGAAGATCCGCGACGGTGTGCGACGACGTCACCGGCCCGACGGCGCCGGCCGCCGGCGTGCCGGAGATGAAGTCCGACATCCGGACCGCCTGCTCGAACCCACCGCCGTTCAGCGGTGCGCCCGTGCTGCCGAACTGCCCGTGAACGACGTCGGTCGACACGAGGCCGCCGTGGCAACTCGTGCAGAGCTGGTACTGGTTTTCCGCCTTGATCAGATACGGGCTGATCGCGGTGTGGGCCCGATGGCAGCCGCCGCAACCGCTGGTCGTCAGGGTAAAGTTACCGTGCGGCCCGCCGTTCGCGGATGCCGTGGGGGTGGCCCATGCCGTCAGCCCGACGGCGATCAGGGCGACCGTGGCTATCACCATTCCTAGCAATTTGAACCGTTTCATTCTGCTCACCTCCTTCCAGGTTCAGAGTCTGTCCGGGGAGTTGTCACTCCCCGCTTGACAGTCATTAAGCGGCGTGCGTCCTACTGCGTCCATGTGTCGATGCGCCCGTTCTCGCGATTCGCGATATAGATCCGGCTACCCGATACGGCTATGCCTGCCGGGTAGCGGAACTGTCCCTTGCCGAAGCCCAGGTCGCCGAACTGTGTCACGAACTTGGGCGCGTCCGCGCTTGCGTCGAAGACCAGCACGCGGTGGTTGGTCACGTCGGTCACGAAGATCTTGCCGTCGCCGTACGCCACGCCCCCCGGGAGCGTCACGCCGTCATCACCCTCGCCGCGCAGCCGGAAGAGAAACGTGCCGTCCTGCTGGAAGACCTTGACGCCGGCCGTGTCCGCCACCCACACGCGATCCTTGCCGTCGACCGCGAGCTGGTTCGGGTACATCAGGGTGCTCTCCGTGCCGCCCTTCTCCCCGAACGTCCGCACGATCGCACCGTCGGGCTGCAGCTCGTAGATGCGGTGGCGCTCGATGCCGGGCTGGCCATCCGCCACGGGCAACTCGTAGGCCTCGCTCACGTAGATGAGGCCGCTGGAATCCACGGCTATGCCGGTGGGCGCCCAGTCATCCACACCTGCGGGGCGGAGGACGTCTTTGAAGGCGCCGTCGGCGTCGTAGACGTCTACCTGGCGCAGCTTCCGGTCCGCCACGTAGACGAGCCCCGACGGTGCGACCGCCAGGCCCATCGGCAGGCGGCCGTACTCGTTCGTGTTGGGCGGCGTCGCATCCGCGATGGACGAGCCCTTGTTGTCGAACACCTTCACGGCGTAGGCGCCAGCTCCCTCGGACACGTAGAGGCGCTTCCCATCGGGGCTCACCGCCACGCCCCAGGGGCGGCCGGCCGCGGCGAGCGTGCGCTCAAACGTCGGCTTGCCCTTGGATGAGGCGCCCAGCACATCGGGAAGCCCGGCGCGCGGGGCGCCCTGGCGGATCAGCAGCGTGAACACGCCGAGCGCTGCCAGGAACAGCGCGAACAGGGCTCCCAGGAGCGCCAGCCGCCGCCTGCGGTCGCGGTCGGGGTACGGTGGCTGCTGTTCGAGGTACGTCATGGCTGACCACCCCCTTGCAGCTGGCGCAGCGACTCCGCGGCCAGCAGCTCGCCCGGGTTGATCGCGACCGACTTCTCGTAGGCGGCGACCGCGCCGGCCTTGTCATTCGATTGCTCGAGCGCGTAGCCCAGGGCCCACCAGTAGCGGGCGCTCTTCCCCTGCTCGGCGACCGGCTGCAACTTCGCGACGGCGCTGCCCGCCTTGCCGTCCAGCACCTCCAGCATCGCACCGGCGTACTGGGCCTTCGCCTCGTCCCCGGTCGCGCCCGCGAGCTTCTCGATCTCGACGTACGCCTCCTTGAAGTCGGGCACGAACGCCACCGCCAGTTCGAGCGCGGCGGCCGCGTCGTCGGTGTTGTTGTTGAGCGCGAACGTCTTCCCCAGCTCGAAGAGCGTGTCGGCGTCGGCGCGGTTCATGCCCAGCGCCGTCCGCAGTTCGTTGATCGCATCGTCGTAGCGCCCCTGCTCCCGCAGGATCAGTCCGAGATAGAAGTGGGCGCCCTGCAGCCGCTTGTTCACCGCCGCCATGGGGTTGTCTTTGTTCAGCTCGATCACTGACTGGAGCGCGCCTCCGGCCTCGTTGAGCTGACCCTGCTGGCGGTACGCCAGCCCGATCCCGTACAGCGCGTCCTCGCGGTTGTGGTCGATCTGCAGCGCCGCCTGGTACTGGGCGATCGCCTCCGGCGCACGGTCGTCCTGCATGTAGGCATCCGCGATCGAGACGCGCAGCGCCGCGGCGTTGGGATCGGCGCGGATCTGCTCCTCGAGCCGGGCGATGACATCGGCCATCGGGTCCGGCTTGCTGGCCGGCCCGGCGACGTAGGAAGCCGCGAAAAACGCGCCGATCACCAGGACGATGCCCGCGACTATGGGGCCGAGCGGCGCCATCCTCGCGCGGGCCGGGGCCATACGATGCGTGTCCATATTCATGGCCTATCCTCCGGAACTCATCCAGATTGATCATCGCGGCCGCTCGTGGCCGCCGGCAGTATCCCGCGTGACATCTAGGGCACAGCCGGGGCGGCGCTGGGGGCGCCTTCGGCACACACCTCGACTTGTGAAGAAAGGTACATATGGCTCCCGCATTCAGGCTCAGTGTCCGTAGGATTCGCCGCCCGTGGGTGCGTAGAGTGGAGCAAACGCAACCTCCGTCGCCGCATGAAGCTGGGCAAGGAAGCTGAGGGCGCGATGTCGATGAATCTGAACCGGCTGAAGTGGGTGGCCATCGCGATGCCGCTCGCGTTCGTTGGCTTCCTCCGCCTCACGACGGAGGGGGTGCTCGGTTCCGTCCTCGGCCCGTGGTACGCCTCGCTGATCTTCGCCGCCGCCCTGTCGCTGGGCGTCTTCTTCTTCGCGACCATCGTGTTCGGCTGGCTCGACCGCAGCCAGAAGGAGAGCGAGGCGCGCACCCGGGAGCTGCAATCGCTCAACGACCTGGGCAGGAAGCTGACCGGTTCGCTCGAACGGGGCGCCATCGTCAACGTCGTGCTCCAGGCGGCGGTCGAGCTGCTCGAAGCGCGCGCCGTGGCGCTCTCGCTCGACGACGAGGATGGAGCGCCAGCCACGTGGCGCGCGCTTGGCGACGGAGCGGATGATCTGGAGCGCGCGGCCGGCGCCGTCTCCCCGGCCGAGGCGTGGCGCCAGGGCGCCGTCCACGTTGTCACCGAGACCGGTCAGCCGACGCTGTTGCTGAGCGCGCCCATGGGCGGATCGAATCGCATCGGCGTGCTCTACGCGCTGCTGGAGCCCGAATCACCCGGCTCGCTCGCCAATATCCACTCCCTCATGTACGCGCTGGCCAACCAGGCGTCGGCCGCGCTCGACCGCAGCCGCCTCTTCGAGGACGTGCAGCGACGCGAGCGGCACGCGCGCGCGCTGTACGAGGTGGGGCTGGAGATCGTCTCGTCCCAGGATCTTCAGCGCGTGCTGAGCCAGGTCACGACGCACGCCTGCAAGCTCGTCCACGCCAGGGCCGCCGTGCTCTGCCTGGTCAACGAAACGAACGGCCGTCTCTCGCTGGTGCAGACGGCCGGCGACACGACCACGATCCTGGCGGAGGACGGCGACGGTTTCGGCCTCGCGCCCGCCATTCGGCCGCGCGGCGGCGACGGGCCGCCCTCCACGTGCCCCGTACTCTCCGGGGCGCACGGCGGCCACACGATCCGCTCCTCCCTCATCGTCGGCAACAGCGTGGTCGGCGAGCTGTGCGTGATCCACGAACCGTACCAGCGCTTCACAGGCGACCAGCGCGCGCTGGTCGCCGGGCTCGCCGACATGGCCGCGATCGCCATCCACAACTCGCGCCTGCTCGATCGCGAGCGGCAGGTCGCCGTGCTGGAAGAGCGCGACCACCTCGCGCGGGAGATGCACGACACGCTGGCGCAGGTCCTGGGCTACCTGCACCTGAAGGCGGCCACCACCCGCAAGCGCCTGCACGCGGGCGAGACCGAGCGCGCCGAGGAGGAGCTGCAAGAGATGCAGGACCTCGCACACGAAGCCTACGTCGACGTCCGCGAGGCGATCCTGGGGCTGCGCGAGACGGTGGCGCCGGCGGGCGGCATCGCCGGCAGCCTGCGCCAGTACTTGCAGAAATTCGGCCGCCAGTCAGGCATCGAGGCGGTGCTGCGCATGCAGGGTACGGTCGCAACCACGCTCGCACCTGACGCGGAGATCCAGCTCCTGCGCGTGGTCCAGGAGGCGCTGACCAACGTCCGCAAGCACGCCGGCGCGGCGAAGGCGATCGTCCGGCTCGACAACGAGGACGACTGCCTGCGCATCACCATCGAGGATGACGGCCAGGGGTTCGACTCGTCGCGCCTCGACCGGGAAGAGGGCCGCAGTTTCGGGCTCCGCTCCATGAGGGAGCGGGTGGAAGGCGCGGGCGGGCGCTTTAGCGTCGAATCGTCACCGGGCAATGGCACACACATCACCGTGCTGTTGCCGCTAGAGCAGGGAGGGGGACTCCGTGTCGCGTATCAAGATTCTGCTGGTTGATGACCAACTGCTGTTTCGCAAGGGGCTGCGAGCGCTGCTCGAGACCGAAGAGGACATGGAGGTTGTCACCGAGGCCTCCAACGGTCAGGACGCGCTGGGCAAAGTGAAGGCATACCACCCGGACGTCGTGCTGATGGACATCCACATGCCCGTCTGTGACGGCATCGAGGGGACGCGCCTGATCAAGGCCGAGCACCCCGAAGTGAAGGTCGTGATCCTGACCGTGTCGGACGAGGACGATGACCTCTTCGAAGCGATCAAGGCGGGCGCGGAGGGCTACCTCCTGAAGAACCTGCGGCCAGAAGAGCTGACGCAGATGCTCCGCAGCGTCATGGCGAACGAAGCGCCGATATCGCCGGCGATCGCGTCGAAGCTGCTGGGCGAATTCCGCCGGCAGCCGCGCCAGGGCAGCGCGCAGCCCAGCGGCCCGGAACTGACCGCACGGGAGCGCGAAGTGCTCCAGCTCGTCGCTGAGGGGCTGAGCAACGCCGAGATCGGGCTCAAGCTCTGCGTCGTGGAGGGCACGGTGAAGAACCACCTGCACAACCTCCTCGAGAAGCTGCACCTCCAGAACCGCGTGCAGGCCGCCGCCTACGGCATCCGCTCCGGCATGGTTACGCTCCCATCCCGCGAGTGACCGGACCGCCATCCGCTGGCGCTCGCCCGGTCCCTCCCGGGCGAGTGCCAGCAGCCCCCGACCCCTGCATGTGCCCGCTGATATATCCACCTCTACCCGCGGGCGCGCCACAGCCTCGCTCCATTGATCGAAGGCCACGGAGGGTATCTATCCCGCCGCCCGTGTGAATCTGGTCCGCGCGACAGACAATGGTGTTGGACGCACGACGCCGGAGCACGGCGTCGCCGCCACGGAGGTGTTCCATGCGCCGCCGTCACGTCGTTGTCCTCTTCCAGCATCGCCTGTTCGGCGAGGCGATCGCGCGGGCGCTGAGCGAGAACCACCACCTGCAGGTCACGACGCTTCCTGTCAGTAGCGTGTCGCCGCAGGCGCTCCAGACCATGCACCCTGATGCGATCGTCCTCGAAGAAGAGCCCGTGACCGGCGACGTGAAAGCGTCGCTCCTCGACGTCGCGCCGGCGCTGACCGTGGTCGTCGGCACAGAGGCCAACACCGCGGAGGTGTACGAGCGCCACGAGGTGATCCAGGCCACGGTGGCGGAGATCACCGCGCGGATCATGGCGGGCTCCCACTCGTCGACGCCGAAACGTTCCGCCACCGCCAGGAGCCCGACGGCCGCGCCGAAGGAGGAAGATCGGTGAGGCACCTCACGAGGGCCGGTCTGCTGCTTCTCCTGGTCGTCGGCGCCGCGTTCGGCGTGCGCGCCGTCACCAGCCAGGTGTCGATTCCGCTGATCGGCCTCGTGCGAGCGGACAACGCCGTCCACTGGGCCACGCTGCAGCCGCGCCTGGGCAACGCCGCCCTCTGCGCGAAGTGCCACTCCGACGTCGATATGCAGTGGTCGCGCTCCGCTCACTCCGCCCAGACGTGCGAAGCCTGCCACGGCGCCGGCGACCGCCACATCGCCTACGGCGCCATCATGGACCCGGCGAAGGAGCTCTGCACCACCTGCCACGAGAAGATCCCCGGGCGGCCGACCGCCTTCGCGCAGATCGTGGCACTGGATCACTTCCCGCTGCAGGCGTGCACCACCTGCCACGATCCCCACGCCCCGGCCGCCGTATTCCCCAACATCCCGCACAACATCGAGGGGCGGCAGGACTGCCTCGCCTGCCACGGCGTGAAGGGCATCGCCGACTTCCCGCCCAACCACGCCGGGAGGCCGGTGGAGCTGTGCCTCGGATGCCACAAGCGCGGCGACAGGAGCAGCCAGCGATGAGCGAGGCCGTCCGCCGACGCGCCTTCCTCAAACTCGCCGGGCGGGTGGTCATCGGCTCGATCGTGATCTACGGCTCGCCGGCCGCCGTGCTGTCGAAGCTGGGCCAGTCGGCCGACCCGCGTGCCGCGGAAGCCGATGCGGGCCCCCCCGGCTACAACCCGAAGGCGCACCAGTGGGTCTTCATCGTCGACACCGCTCGCTGCATCGGCTGCGGCCGCTGCGTCCGCGCGTGCAAGGAAGAGAACCGCGTGCCGATGGACCCGCGCTACAACCGCACCTGGGTCGAGCGGTACGTGCAGACCGCCGACGGCGAGATGCACGTCGATTCGCCCGACGCGGGCATCCACGGCTTCACGTCGTTCGAGGCGAACCGCAAGTACGCCGGGCAGGACATCACCAAGGCGTTTTTCGTGCCGAAGCTGTGCAACCAGTGCGAGAATGCGCCCTGCGTGCAGGTCTGCCCCGTGGCCGCGACCTACAAGACCGACGACGGCATCGTCCTCGTGAACCGCGACAAGTGCATCGGCTGCCGCTACTGCATCCAGGCCTGCCCGTACGGCGCGCGCTATCTGGACCCGGACGAGCACGTCGCCGACAAGTGCACCTGGTGTTACCACCGCATCTCGCGCGGGCTGCCGCCGGCCTGCGTCGAAGTCTGCCCCGTCGGCGCGCGCAAGTTCGGCGACCTGCGCGACCCCGAGAGCGAAGTCTCGAAGATCGTCGCGCAACTCCGCCTGTACGTGCTCAAGGAAGACCTGGGTACTAGGCCGCGCGTGCGCTACACGCAACTCGATGAAGGCGTCAGGTGATGGACGGCTACATCTACCCCAACGAGGCTGAGTTCCAGTGGAGCATCCTCATCGTCATCTACCCGTTCATCACGGGGCTGGTGGCCGGCGCGTTCGTCGTCTCGTCGCTGTACCACGTCTTCGGCATGAAGGCGCTGCGACCGGTGGCGCGGCTCGCGCTGCTCACCGCGCTGGCGTTCCTGATGATCGCGCCGCTGCCGCTGATGGCCCATCTGGGCCATCCCGAGCGCTCCTTCCTGATCTTCCTGATGCCGCACTTCACGTCGGCTATGGCCGGCTTCGGGTTCATCTGGATGTTCTACTTGATCCTCGTCGTCGTCGAGACGTGGCTCGTCTTCCGCGCCGACATCGTCGCGCTGGCCGAACGCAGTTCGTGGCCGATGAAAGGCGTGTACCGCTCGATGGCGCTCGGCGTGTACGACGTCTCCGAAGAGGCGATGGAGGTCGACCACCGGCTGATCAAGATCCTGGCCGCCGTCGGCATCCCGGCAGCGGCAGTGCTGCACGGCTACGTCGGCTTCCTCTTCGGCGCCATCAAGGCCAACCCGTGGTGGTCGACGCCGCTCATGCCGATCATCTTCCTCCTCTCCGCGATCGTATCCGGCATCGCGCTGCTGATGGTGCTGTACATCGTGTCGATGAAGTTGCTCGAGCGGGAGATCGACCACGAGTGCGTGCGCTCCATGTCCTCGCTCCTCGCCGGCTTCCTGTTCATCGACCTGACGCTGGAGGGGCTCGAGCTGCTGAGCATGGCCTACGAGCAGCACGAGAGCTGGACCGTCGTCCGCGGCCTGATCGGCAGGATCGCGCCCACCTTCATCGGCGTGCAGATCCTCTTCGGCAGCGTCGTGCCGCTGATCGTGCTGGGCTACATCTCGCTCGTCCGCGTGGAGCGCCGCATGGCCACCGCCATCTCGACCGTCGTCGGCGTGATGGTGGTGATCGGCGTCTTCGCGATGCGCTGGAACGTCGTGATCGGCGGCCAGACGATCTCCAAGAGCCTGCGCGGATACGTGGACTACGAGTGGGTGTTCGGCGGCCGCGAGGGCGTCTTCATGGCCTCGCTCATCCTCTGCCTGCCGCTCCTCCTGTACGCCGTCTTTGTGCGCCTGCTGCCGCCGTGGGTGGAGGACGCTCCCGCCGTCGAGGGTGCGCGCGCCGTCCCCGCCTGGCAGCCGGCGCTGAGCCTGGTGGGCGCCAGTTCCGGCGGGGGCGGTGGTGGCGGTGGCGGTGGCGGTGGCAACATCAGCCTCCTGCCGCCGAGGCGAAAGCACTACATCGGCCTCAAGCTCGCGCTCGCGGGCCTCGCCACGACGATGGCGGCGCTGGCGTTCGGCGTGATGGCTGCGCCCGGCTCGCCCGGGCTGCTGCAGATCGGCGGCTCGCAGCCGCAGCCGCTGCTGGTGCCGCAGCTCCGCATCGCGTTTCCCGCGAAGCAGATCGCGGCGTTCGGCGAGCCCGCGGGCGGCTCCTGGATCGAGCCGCTGGACGTCACCGTCATGGGCGACCGCATCTTCGTCCTCGACCACGCCGGCCAGCAGGTCGTCGAGATCGATCAGCAGGGCCGCTTCGTGCAGTCGTACAGTGCGAAGACGGTGCCCGGGCTGGCGCTGCAGCACCCGCACACGCTGGTCAACGACGGCACCGACATCTACATCGGCAACACCTTCCCGCCGCGCGTCTACGTGCTCGACCCGCAGGCAGGGCTGCTGAAGCGCGCGCTGCTGTTGCCGCCGGGCGGCGCCGATGGCGTGCCGGCGGTACCGACGGGCATCGCCTTCCAGCCGGATGGCAACCTCGTCGTGTCCGACGGGCAGAACCACCGCCTGCTTGTCGTCTCCCCGGACGGCGCGATGACGCAGGCGATCAACCGGCGGCCAGGCTCGTGGGACCTGATCACGCCGAACAGCAGGGTCGCGGGCACCGCGCCCGCCGCCGCGCTGAGCATCGTCGCCAGCACCGGCAGGCCGGGCGGCGTCGGCGTCGCGCGCGACGGCGCGATCCTCGCCGTCGACATCCTGGGCCCGGGCATCGTGCGCGTGCTGGGCGACGGCAGCCTGGGCGCGGAGTTCGCGCGGCCGAGCGACCCCAAGAGCGGCATCTTCACGCCGACCGACATCGTCGTCGATGCGCTGGGACGCATCTTCGTCTCGGACGACCTGCTCCAGGGCATCCAGGTCTACGGCGCCGACGGCGCGTCGCTGGGCGTGATCGGCCGCGGCGACCCCAACTCCTTCACCGCGCCGTCCGAGATGCGCCATCCGTCGGCGCTGGCCGTGCAGGGCGACAAGCTCTACGTCGTCGACCGCGGCCGCGCCGTGCTGGTGTACCAGCTCCCTGGCCTGCCGCAGGTCATAGCGCAGGCGCCGGCGGCGCAGTAGCCGTTCGACCCCTCCACCTTCCATCGTCCACCCTCGATCACCGGCCCTGCGCCTCGTGTCTCGACGAAAAAGATCGGCCGCGCCGTTAACCTTTCCGGGCATGCGGGCGTTCTACGATCATGCGCATGCTGCTTCTCTGGCTGACCCTGCTCGCAGCGCTGGCCGCCGCCAGCGCGCCCGCATCGCACGCCGAGGCGGAGACCGGAGTGTGGACGAAGGCCTACGACCATCCCGCCGGCGCGGCGAAGTCGATCGAGATGTTCGACGACGACTACGGACTGGCGATCATCGGCAACGGCATCGAGCGCACGACCGACGGCGGCCTGACGTGGACGGCTACGGATGACACGACGGTGGCTGACGGGCGTATCGCATTCGCCGATCGCCAGCACGCGTGGATCGCGGGCGGGAGTGTGCTGCTGCACACGGTGGACGGGGGCGAGACGTGGCAACGCGAGCAGGCCGGGACCGGCGCTGCAGGCTTCACTGGCTTCTCCCCCGTCAGCGCGGACGAGGTCTGGGCCACGGTGTACCACGACGACATCCACGACCACCCGACGCATGGCGAGAGCGCGCTGCTGCACACCATGGACGGCGGCGTGACGTGGCAATCGATCGACGTGCCCGGCTACGGCATCTTCCTCGGCGTCTGGTTCGTCGGAGCAGACGGCTGGGTGCTGGCGACGCAGTGCCATCCGGGCGATCCGACGAACTTCACTTCCGCGGCCGATTCCGCAGGGTGCATCGACCACGACACCCTGCTGCACACGCCCGACGGCGGGCAATCGTGGAGCGCCCTTCCCGACCCGGCACCCGATTTTGGAGGTCCGATCGAGCGCGTCGACGCACTCATTGCGTACCGCGTGAGCCACTGTGGCAGGCCATGCACCAGCCCAGCGCTGTACCGGACGGCAGATGGAGGACAAACATGGGAGTCGGCGGACGGGGACGCCGGGCCCAATGAGCATCTCTACGGGATCCGCGGCCTTCGGTACGCCTCGCCGCTCGATGGCTGGCTGTCCCTGACGCAGTTCAAGACCAGCCCGCCGTCGCGTGTGGCCAACTACCGCACGAGGCTCGCGCGGACGGGTGATGGCGGGGCAAGTTGGACGTTCGTCGACTCCCCGGACCTCGGTCGCACGGCCTTCGATGTGACGTCCACCTATGTCATCGCTTCCGGCGGTGTGTCAGGGATCCTGCTCTATGACGTCGAGCACGGCACATGGCATGAGGCCGTGACGGATGCTCGGCCGGCGCTGCGGGGCATCAGGTTCTTGACGCAAGATAGGGGCTACGCAGAAGTCGAGGGCGGCGGACCCGCCCTCGTCACCGACGACGGCGGCGTGTCGTGGCGGCCATGGGTCACACCGGAGCATCTGCGGATCACCGGCAGTACGCAGGATGCATTGTGGGCCGCAGGGGATGCTCCCTTCTATCGCAGCGGCGACCTCGGCGTGTCATGGCGAGAAGTGCCGCCGCCGCCGGGCGCGGACAGAACGCAACGGCTCGAGGTCATCGGCTCCGCGGGTGATAGCGTGTGGGTGGTCGCCGGCGTCTGGTTGTGGCGCTCCGACGACCTGGGCGCCACGTGGAGCCAGCTTGAACTCTCGCCGAGGCTCGACTATCGCGTGATCGATCGGGATCACGGCTGGACCGTGCAGTGCGGCATCGAGCCCTGCCGCAACTCCGTGCGCATCACCGCCGACCGAGGCGACACGTGGGAGACGAGCGCACTGCCAGCGGGCACCTCCGTCAGTGGCTTCTTCAACGCGCTGAACGGCTGGGGCAGCGGGCCTGGCTGCTCGTGCATGATCACCACGCACGACGGCGGCCGCACGTGGGAGACAAGCGCGCTGCCCGATGGCACCGCTCTCAGCACCATGTTCACTCCGCTGGACGGGCGCGGCAGCGGCGACAAGTGCGGCTGCTCCGTCGTCACGCACGACGGCGGCCAGACATGGGAGACGCACCCGCGCGCGGAGTTGCCGTCGCTCGCCGGCGTGCAGTTCGTCGACGCGCGCCAGGGCTTCGCGATCACGTACGACCTCAAGACGCACGGGCCGCAGACAATCATGTCGACCGGGGACGGCGGTGAGACGTGGGGGAAAGATCTGGTAGACCCGGCCGGCTTCTCGATCCCCACGTTCTTCACCACGGAGGGGCGGTACTGGGTGATGCTCACGAGCAACGACGCGGCCGACGATCTCATCGGACCGCCCAACCACGTTCGGATCTATCGCTACGACTTCGCGCCACCGCCCGACGCACCGGCCGCCGGTGCCGCCAGTGCGCCAGGCCACCGCAAGCCGCTGCTCGCCGCGCTGGTCGCGGGCGTCGCGCTCGCTGGCACACTGGTGGCGGGCGGCGTCGCGAAGCGAACGTTCCCGTAAGCCCGGCGATCCGGAGCGGAACAACACGGCCTCTCTCAGTGTCGAGGATAGGGGGACATGCGCTCGTGCGAACAATGGCGCTGCCGCCCGGCTTCTTCGAGCCGGCGTCGATCGGGTACACGCAGGAGAACCAATAGCAAGCGCCAGCACGACAGCCCTCGCGCTACCCGCTGGACTCTCCGAACCGTGGTTCGGCTGGCGCTGCGTCGCGGGCGCGTTCGGGCAGCGGCGTTGGGACGCGCTCGCCTCCGCTGTCCTGGTAGAGGAGGAAGAAGATGTTCCGGGCGGTTTCGAGCCACCGCTCTCTCTGGTCGGGCGGCCAGTGCGCGCCGGGTTCGGGCAGTATGTCCAACAGGCCGCGAAAGAACGGATGCAGGTCGCCCACTTCGTCACCCCGGCCCATACGTTCCGCCCCCGCGGTCTGCTTCATCATGGGGCGCTGTGCGGGAATCTCATCGTGTCCCTCCGCCGCCGAGCGGCGAAACGCCTCGCGGGTCTTGTCGGCGGACTCTCGAATATCAGACTCAGAGGACATGGCTTCGCCCTTCCCGTTGGCCCGACCCTGCCTCCCAGTACAGATTCGGCCAGTATCTCTGCGTTGCCATCCACCACTTCAGACCCGCCTAACTCATCGGCCCGGACCGGGCATCCATGAAGGCTCCGGGGGCATAGTTCGGTGTGCCAGCTGTCCTCCCTCACGCGAGCGCTCCGCCCGTGCCGCCAGCAGGCCAGCGCCAGGCCCGACACCCTGCGCCGACCCACGACTGACGACCGACGACTCCCCCACAACAATTGACGCCCGTCGCAGCGAAGTCTGCGCGGGCGCCAATCGAGCCGGCTAAGTGCGCGCGGACTACGGCGGCGTGCCGATGATCTGCGCCAGCTTCTTCTCCATCGTCTTCTTGCTCATCGCGCCCACGCGGATCTCGCGGATGATGCCCTCGCGGTCGACGAAGATGTGCGTCGGGATGCCCAGCACACGGTAGTCCGCGGCGATCTGCGTATTGCTGTCGGTGCCGACGGGGTAGTGCAGGTCGGCGCGCCGCATGTAGTCCGCCACGCTGTCGCGCCCCTCGCCGATGGCCGGTGCCAGCAGCACCAGTCCGTCGGCGTCCTTGTGGGCGTTGTACAGGTCCTGGATGTCCGGGTTCTCGGCGCGGCACGGCGGGCACCACGACGCCCAGAAGTTGATCCACACGGGCCTGCCCTTGAAATCGCTGAGCCGCGCCGTCGTGCCGTCGATCATCGTCAGCTCGAAGTCCGGCGCCGGCTTGCCGACCTTCGGCGGGTCGACCGTCGCGGCGGCGGTGACCGTCACCGACTGGCTGGCGGCGGCGCCGGGGCGGTCGAACACCCACACCAGCGCGGCGATCGCGACTCCGACCAGCACCGTGGCGACGATGTTGCGCAGCGCCCCCGGCGATGGCCGCCACCGCACGTCGGCGAGATCATCGTCCTGCAGGTCGGGCGCGGCCAGGTCGAGCGGTTCGATGTGGCTAGCCATAGCTGTGCAGCCCTCCGAAGAAGTAGTTGCCGAAGTAGGTGAACACCACCGCGCCGAAGCCCGCCACCAGCAGGTAGGCGCTGCGCTCGCCCTTCCAGCCGCGCACGACGCGGGCGTGCAGGTAGCCGCCATAGATCAGCCACGTCACCAGCGACGCGGTCTCCTTCGGATCCCAGCTCCAGTACGTGCCCCACGCTACCTTCGCCCACACGGCGCCCAGGATCACCACCAGCGCCAGCAGCGGGAAGGCGAACATGACGGCCTTGTAGCCCACCTCGTCGAGCAGCGCCCGGCGCGGCAGCCAGCGGAAGCGGTCCTGCCGGTTGAACAGGAAGAGCACCGCCGCCGCGAACGACAGCGCGAACGCGCCGTACGCCGCAATCGCCACGGCGACGTGGATCGAAAGCAGCAGGTTGTTCTGCAGCGCCGGCACCAGCGGGTCGATCTCCGATGGCACGGTGGCGGCGTACGCCAGCATCGCCAGGCAGACCGGCAGCACCAGGATCGCCAGCGAGCGCAGCCCGTAGCGAAACTCGAAGTAGAGGTGCGCGGCCAGCGTGCCCCAGACGAACGAGAGCGAGAACTCGTACATGTTGGAGAACGGTCCGTGGCCGGCGGCGATCCAGCGGAACCCGAGCGCGCCCGTGAGGAAGGCGAACGCGTTGATCGCCAGGATCGTCCCCCACCGCCCGAGCGATGCCGACACCGCCGGCATGCGCAGCCCGCCGGTGGACTCCGTGACGTCTGCATCGAATCCGGCAACGACGGACCGCCGCCGGGTCACGCCGTACGACGCGTAGAACACGGCCGCCAGCGCCAGCGCGATGAACGATGCCACGTACGAGTACTGCGACAGGTTATACATGGCCGCCTCCCTTCTTCTCGTCCTGCTGGCGGCGGGTCAGGGCGCGCCGCACCTTCGCCGTCACCTGCTCGAAGTCCTTCTCCAGGCCGAGGTCGCGCTGCGATGCGGCGGCCAGGCGCACGTCGGCGCCGCCATCGGCGCGCGGGCTGCACAGCGCCCACATGCGCCGGTGCGGGAACCAGAACACCATCACCAGGCCCAGCACCATCAGGCCGCTGGCGATCCAGACCACGTTGACGCCGGGGTCCTTCACGACCTTGAGGCCGGTGAACTGGCTCTCGCGCAGGAAACGGAACGTCAGCCCCTCCGCCTGCACGTCCTGGTTGCGCGGCAGGCTCTCGATCTTCACGAGCCGGTTCGTCGTCTTGTCGTACAGCTCCAGCCGCACGGTCCCCAGCGGCACCGCCGTGTCGTACGTGCCGGGCTCCGGCCCGACGATGTAGCCGGTGAGCTGCTGCCCGGGGATCTCGATCAGCCCCAGCGGACGCTTCCCCTGGGTGGATGTCCAGGCCAGCGGCACACCTTCGTTGAAGACGTCGTTGCCAGCGGCGTCGTGCACGTCGACCACGGCGACCTGCCCGAAGAAGGCCTGGTTGAACGAGATGCCGGCGTACGACATCGGCGAATTGACGCGCACGGTGCCATGCTTCACTTCCTGGCCCTTGTCGTAGATCACCAGTTCGCTCGAGAAGTCCTTCGGCGGCCCCTCGACGTACCACTCCTCCTGGAACTGCTCCAGCTTGACCGAGATGTCCTTCGCCAGCGGCACCTCGCGCGTCGCGCCCTGCGCCACGATGAACTGGTTGTCCGACCAGCCCCACACGCGGCCCATGATCGCGCCGACCAGCACCAGCACCAGGCCCAGGTGCGTCAGAAACGTGCCCAGCCGCGAGAAGCGGAAGCGGTCGGCGTACATCGCCACCGACTCGCCGTCGTCGGTCAGCGAGCGATAGCCCGCGCTGCGGATGCCCTGGCGGACGGCGGCGGCGGCCGTAGCGGCCGGCATCGCCACGCTGAACGTCGCGCCGATGCGGGCGCGGTCGAAGTACGCCGGATTCATGCGGACGCGCGGGCTGAACACCTGGATGCGAATGCTGCTCCAGCGGTTCACCGTGCAGACGACGATGCTCGCCACCAGCAGCGCGATCAGCCCGCGATACCAGATGGAGCTGAAGACGTTGAAGAGCTGCAGCCGCGCCATGGCGTCGGTGAAGACGCCGTACCGGTCGCGCGCGCCGTCGAGCCAGCGGTTGTAGGCGGCCGGGTCGCTCGCCACCGAGCCGGGCACCTGGTCGAGCAGCGTGCCCGCCAGCGTCCCGGCGGCGATCAGCAGGATCAGGATCAGCGCCAGCCGCACGGAGGTCAGCGAGTGCCACAACTGGCCGGTCGGGTTCGTCAGCCACGGCGACGCCTGCGTGGCCGGGGTGCGTCTCTGGACTGCGGGCAGCGCTTTCATCTCACGGCTCCTAGCCACGCGGGCTCCCGCCCCAGTCGAAGTACTGCGGCATCTGCACCAGCGTGTTCGTCAGCATCAGCACGCCGATGCCCGCCACAAGCACGCCGCTAACGATCGGCACGCCGATGCGGAGCAGTCGGGCGTTCTTCAGCGGCCGCGTGACGGTGTCGACGGCCATCGCCGCGGCGACGAACGGCACGCCAAGCCCCAGCGAGTACGCCACGAGCAGCACGGTCCCGCGCGCCGGGTCTCCATCAAACGCCGCGAGGCCGATCACCGCGCCCAGCACCGGGCCGATGCACGGCGTCCAGCCCGCTGCGAAGATCAGCCCCAGTGAGAACGATCGGAGGAAACCAGATCGCTGGCGGAGCTTGCCGTTGAACACGTGCTCCTGGTTCAGAAAACCGAGGTTGATCACGCCCGCCAGGTGGAACCCCATGAAGATGAGGACGGCGCCGCCCGCCTGGCGGAGATAGCGCACGTTGTCCCGCAGCGCATATCCCACCAGTCCGATTGATGCCCAGAACGTGACAAAGACGATCGTGAAGCCAAGGACGAACACCGCCGCGTGCAACACCGGCATCAGCCGGCGGTGCGCTCCTGAGCGGCTTTCCACCGACATCTCGGCCATGTGCGCCAGGTACACCGGCACGAGGGGCAAGCAGCACGGCGATGCGAACGAGAGCACTCCCGCTGCGAAGGCGACCAGGATGGTGACGTTATCGCCGTCCACGTCTCTGCTCCTGCTGCTACGGCGCCGTCGTCGGCGCGGCGGTGGGCACGGCCGGGGTCACCGCGAGCTGCGCCTTCAGCCCGTCGACGTGCACCTTCGCCGTCTGCCCCAGCTGCGACGCCGGGTCCAGCCTGACTACGGTCTCCCACTCGTTCACCGCGCCCGCCAGGTCACGCGGCTCCGCGTTCGCGTACACGAAGCCCATGTTGTAGTGCGCCTGCACGTCGTTCGGGGCGACGGCCAGGGTCTTCTGCCACCACACCTTCGCGTCGTCGGGCCGGCGGAGGTTGAAGTTCGCCGTGCCGATGTCATTCAGCGCCAGCGTGTTCGCCGGGTCCAGCGCGACGAGTTTGCTGAGCCAGGAGATGGAGTCTTCGAAGCGGGCCGCTTCGAAGTTGATCTCGCCCAGCTCGAACAGCGCGTCCTTGTCGGTGGGGTTCTGCTGCAACAGCACCTGCAGCTCGTCGGCACGCTGCTGGTTGAACGCCGGGGCGCTGCTGGCCGTGTTCGTCACCGGCAACGAGCTGCCGCCACCGCCGGCGAGCGCGCGCACGCCGAAGATCGCCAGCAGCGCCAGCGCGCCGATCACGATGCCGGCGCCGAGCTTGCCGGCCTGCTCCGGCACGCGCAACACGAACTCGCGCGGCGCCGGCGCGGCCGCCGACTGCTGGCGGGGCGTTGCCGCACGCGGCGATACCTGCTTCGGCGTCACGGCAAGCGCGGGCGCGGGTGCCGCGTCGTCCTCGTCGCCGTCGTCGAACTCCGCGTCCAGGTCTTCGGCCGACGCCATGTAGGCGTCGAGCCGGTCCGCCTGTACGCGGGCCCAGCCGCGGAGACTCGCCGGCACGCTGCCGGAGGTCAGGAACGCGACCAGTTCGTTCGACCAGCGCTCAAGTTCATCCGGCGACAGGCCATCCGGCACACCCGCGGGGGCTATCTGCGCGATCATCACTCCTCCATTCCCGGCGGCAGCGGCGTGTCCGTGCCGGGGCCGATCTTCGAGTACGTGGCGTCGATGTACTTGCGCGCGGCCGCCAGCGATTCGCCCTGGCCTTGCATCCTCTTGACGTCGAGGACGATCGACACGCAGATGTCACAGCCGGAGCCGTGCGCGTCGTACGTAATGGCGCTGATCGTCTGCTGCTTCACGAAGCAGTCGTGGGCGTTGCGGTGCCCCGAGTGGCCGCCGCAGCCGCAGTAGCAGGGGATGTACGCCAGCTCCGCGCCGTGCCCGGCCGCGAAGTCGTACGCCTCGCGCACGCGGGGCGATGCCGTGGAGATGAACTGCGGCAGTGTTTGCTGCGCGGAGGATGTCGTGCGGGAGACGGGCTGCGGCGCGGCGTTCGAATGCTCGCCGGCGCCGCCGGTCGCCAGCAGCCCTCCTAACCAGAGACCGGCGCCGATGATGGCGATGGCGCCAGCGAGCATCGGGAGCAGGCCGCGGACACGCGAAGCGAACCGCGCTTCGCGAGCCTCGGTGCGGGACGTTTCCTTGCCATGTCGCCGGCTACGACTGTTCATGGTTGGGTCCCTTCGTCCTCTCTATGGTCGCTCCCGGCCAGCCCCGGCACATGCATCGTCGCTCATAGATCGAGGCATACCGCTGGGGGGACGCCCACCCTGCCGGATGCCGCAGCAGGCCCGCCGAATGGCACCCGAGGACGGGCCGCCTGCACGATGCGGCCGCCGGTCGCGGCTGGCTACGATGATGGTGAATCGAGGAGGCGGGAGATGGACCGACACGGCGGCAACGGAGGCCCTCCGGGCGGCTCGTGGCGCGCCGAATTCTCGGGCCTCGACCAGCGGCTGCTGGCCGAGCTGCAGGATCGATTCCCGCTGGCCGCCGCGCCCTTCCGCGAGCTGGCCGCGCGCCTGGGGACCGGCGAGCGCGACGTGATCGCCCGCGTGGTCGCGCTGCGCGACTTCGGCGTCCTCCGCCACATCAGCGCCATCTTCGACGGGGAGGCGCTCGGCTACTCAAGTTGCCTGGTCGCGATGCGCGTGCCGGAAGAGCGGTTGCCGGCCGCGGCCGAGGCCGTGAACACCCATCCGGGCGTCAGCCACAACTACCGCCGCGACCACGCCTTCAATCTCTGGTTCACCATCGCCGTCCCGCCCGGATCCGGCATCGACGCGCACATCCAGGCGCTGCACGCGCTCGCCGGCGCCGAGTCGACGCGGCCGCTGCCGGCGCTGCGGCGATTCAAGATCGGCGTCTCGCTCGATGTGAGCGGCGAGCGCGCGATGGACCATCGCTCCGCGCCGCGCCACCACGGCGGATCGGTCGCGGCACGCGAGCCGCTGAGCCGGCGCGACATCGACATCATCCGCGCCGTGCAGGGCGACCTGCCGCTGCGCGCTCATCCGTTCGCCGACGCGGCGCGCGCGCTCGACATGACGGAGGAGGATCTGGTCGAAGCGCTGCGCGATCTGCGGCGGCGCGGCGGCCTGCGCCGCATCGCGGGCATCCTGCGGCACCGCGAGGCCGGCTTCGGCGCCAACGGCATGGTCGTCTGGAACGTCCCCGACGCCGACATCTCCGCCGTCGGCGAGGCGATGGCCGGCTACACGGCGATCAGCCACTGCTACGAGCGGCCGCGCTACGACGACTGGCCGTACAACCTCTTCACGATGATCCACGCCCGCAGCACCGATGAGTGCGAGGCGTTCGTCGCCCAGCTCGCGCAGACGCACGCGCTCGACGACTACGCCGTCCTCTACAGCACGCAGGAATACAAGAAAGTCCGCCCCGTCTACTTCACCCCGGAGATCGCCGCGTGGGAGCGCCGCCACGCACCCGCAGCCGCCCGCCGCAGCTGAACCATCCGGGCGTCCGCCAATGAGTCGCGCCAATCGGCGCGGCACAGCGCGCGAGCAGCAGAGAGGCAGAGGGTAAAGGTGCCGCTCTTGACGCCGATATCATATATGATATCATGGCGTCATGGAACCGGAGCTTCCCGCTGAAATCCGGGCCCTGCGGCTACGTGCTGGGAACCTGAAGCCGAAAGACCTCCAATCCATAGCGGAGGCTGCGGGCTTCGTCTACCAGCACACGTCGGGGAGCCACGCGATCTATTCGAAAGACGGCTATTGGGCGAATCTCGCGATTCCCCTCCATAGCCTCAAGAAGAAGACCGCTCTCCGGATTCTGAACCTGATCGACGGTGCCGTTCAGGGAGGTAATGATGATGAGTAAAGACGAAGTGACTATCACGGAAGCAGACGTTGAGGCATATGTTCGTGCTCCGTTCGTGCGAATGCTTGTGCCAGATGAAGAAGAGGGCGGCTTCGTGGCAGAAGTGCTCGAACTCCCAGGGTGCATCAGCGAGGGCGAGACGCCGGAGGAAGCATACCGGAACCTAGACGATGCACTGCGTGGGTGGGTTCTCGCGTCTCTTAAGCAGAGGAAACCCATTCCAGCGCCGGTTGGCGAGAGAGAGTACAGCGGTCATTTCGCGCTGCGAATGCCGTCAGAGCTACACCGCTCCGCGGCATTGCGAGCGACACAAGAGGGGGCCAGCCTCAACCAATGGATTGTGGCTGCAATCGCAGCTCGGTTGTCTGGTGAAGATGTGGCGGATCGCGTCGTTCAGAGGCTAATGGGCAGAGTTTCCATTGAAGCCTTCGCCGGTCTCAGGTTTTCGCTGTCGGGGCCGGACAAGCCTGGCATGACAGCGCGGTGGTCCGGGCTCGGTGATGTCTTGGTGCCAGCGCACGCGTTCGAGGAGCAAGCCGCGCCGCTAGGGCTGACGGCCCCGCAATCGATAGGAGAGAGGGGGTAAAGTAGTGCCAGAGGTAGGACAGATTACGTACGACCTTCGCGAGCTTACGGAACTTATGATTCGCGAACGCGGCATTAAGTCAGGGCTCTGGATGATCTGGACGAGATTCAACTTTGCGGTCACAAACATAGTTGGGGCCGACGGTGGTCCTTCAGGCCCAGGGGTCATTTCTCAGTTAATCGAGGTGGGGATACAGAAGTCCGAACCGGGTCCGTTGGCAGTCGACGCGGCCGAGGTTTGGGCGAAGGCTAAGGCAGAGCCCGCCGCAGCTGGGAACGAAGCTCGAAAATAGCGTATGCCGCTTTGTCGAATCCCGCTCAGGTCGTTCGCAGCCGAGGGTCTCAACGAACGCGGCGATCCCACCTTCTGATCCCACGCGCGCCGCGCCCGCAGCCGCCCCACACCGCCAGCATCATCCCGCGGCCGAGGGCTGATACACGCAGCAGGGCTCTTCGGCCAGGTGGTTGCCGGTCGTCGCCCAGGCGCGCGCGCGGGAGCCGCCGCAGACGTCCTTGAAGTCGCAGCGGCCGCACTTGCCCTGGAGCCGCGCCGGGTCGCGCAGTGAGCGGAAGAGTTCCGAGTCGCGGTAGAGCGACGCCAGCGACGCCGTGCGGACGTTGCCGGCGCACATCTGCAGGAAGCCGCTGGGGTAGACGTCGCCGACGTGGGAGATGAAGCAAAACCCCTTGCCGTCGTTCACGCCCTTCTCCGCCGGCGCCTTGCCCTCGCGGAACGCATAGCCCGCGCCCGTCAACTCGAACTCCTTCGGCTGCTCGCCCGAGGCGGCCTTCGCGCGCCGTCGCTGGATCAGCACGCGCCGGTAGTGCTGCGCCGCCGTCGTGCGCACGCGGAACGGCACGCGCTCCGACAGCTCGGCCAGCCACTGCAGCACCTCTTCGTGTTCGTCCGGCGTCAGCATCGCGTCAACCTGCGCGCGCCCCGTCGGCACCAGGAAGAAGACATTCCAAACCGTCGCCTCCATCTGCCCGACCACCGCGGCGATGGCCGGCAGGTCATGGACGTTGTGGCGGCTGACCGTCGTGCCGATCTGCAGCGGCAGCCCGACCGCGCGCACGTCAGCGGCGATCTCGCGCGTGCGCCAGTAGGCGCCGCCGACGCGGCGGAAGGTATCGTGCACCTCCGGGCAGGAGCCGTCGAGGCTGACGTGCACCATGTCGACGCCCACATCCCGCACGCGCTCGATCGCGGCGCGCGTCACGAGCTTCGTGGCGCTGGGCGAGAAGCCGATTTTCAGCCCGCGCCCGACGGCGCCGTCCAGGATCTCGAACACGTCGCGCCGCATCATCGGGTCGCCGCCGGTGATGACGAGGATCGGCTTGCCCAGATCGACGATCTGGTCGAGCACGTTGAACGCCTCTGCCGTCGTCAGCTCGTTCGCGTCGCGCTGCGGCATCGCCTCGGCGCGGCAGTGGATGCACGACAGCGCGCACGCCCGCGTGATCTCCCACGCCAGCGTGAACGGCGTCTTGTCGAAGTCGACGTCCAGGTACGGTGGCCGTGCCGGTGAAGTCGATGCGCTCTCCATCACACCCCCAGTGCCAGCGGCGCCTGAATCTCGTCGTCGGTCAGGTAGCAGGCGGGGTCCGACCCCCAGAGGTCGCCCGTCGCCGCCTCGGCGCGTACGCGCAGGTTGCCGTTGCAGATATCGAAGAAGCCGCAACTCGCGCAGCGCCCGTTGATCAGCTCTCGCCGGTTCCGCAGCCCCGCCAGCAGCGGGTTCGACACGTCGCGCCAGATCGTGCTGAACGGACGGTCGCGCACGTTGCCGAGCGACATGTGCCACGAGAACTGGTCCGGGTGCACCTCGCCCAGGTAGTCGATGCACCCCACGCCCGTGCCGGAGCTGTTGCCGCCGTTCCACTGCAGCAGCCGCAGCACCTCCTCCGCGCGCTCCGGCTGCTCGCGCTTGATGCGCAGGTACAGGTACGCAGCGTCGGCGTGGTTGTCGACGGTCAGCACTTCCTTCTCGATGCCGCGACGGTGCCAGTCCAGCACCTGGTCGCACAGCAGGTCCAGCGCCGCCCGCGTCTCGGTGGCATCGAGCGCGTCGGCAGCGATCTTCTTGCCGCGGCCGCTGTACGCCAGGTGGTACATGCAGAAGCGCGGCACGTCTTCTTCCTCCAGCAGCCGCAGGATGTCCGGCAGGTGATGCTGGTTGCGGCGGGTGATCGTGAAGCGCATGCCGACCCGCACGCCCGCCTCGCGGCAGGCGCGAATGCCCGCGAGCGCCTCGCCGAAGGCGCCGCGCTTGCCGCGGAACTTGTCGTGGATGTCGGACAGCCCGTCCAGGCTGATGCCCGCGTACGAGAAGCCCTGCGCCTGCACCTCGCGCGCCACTTCCGGCGTGATCAGCGTGCCGTTGGTCGAGAGCACCGCCCGCAGCCCACGGTCGCGTGCATAGCGAGACAGCGTGAACAGGTCCGGGCGCGTCAGCGGCTCGCCGCCCGAGAACAGCACCACCGGCACGCCGAAGTCCGCCAGGTCGTCGATGACGCGCAGCCCCTCCTCGGTCGTCAGCTCGCCCTCGTAGGCGCGGTCCGTCGCGGCGGCGTAGCAGTGGACGCAATGGAGGTTGCAGCGGCGCGTGACGTTCCAGACGACCACCGGCCGCTTGTCCTCGGAGAAGTGCAGCAGGTGCGGCGGCAGGTCCGCCGATCGCCGGTCGTACCGCAGGGCATCGCCGGCGGTCACCGTCCCGCAGAGCAGGCGTGAAAGACTGAGCATTGGTACACCTCCGCGGGCCCGCCCCGTAGCGAGGAGGCCTCGCACGGGAGCGGCTTCGAATCAGCCGTTGTCTAACTGTCGCCTTGGCGGGCAGCGCCGGCCAAGGGCCGTTCGTCCCGCCGGAGCCCGAATCTGGCCACTAGATGCGTAGCTTTGCGTATAGCCTGTGGCACAGTTGTGACCATGCCGCGCCGCCACCCCACGCCTATCCCCCGGGGCTGATGGCTATCCCCTGCGTCTACCGACCAGTTGATGTGAGAGGGTTGCGCGCGCCCGTACGATTTCATTAACAGGCAGGGAGTCGCGGACCATGGACCACAGGAGCGCGTCACCGGCACCATCGCCGGCGCCCGGGCGGAGCGGGGCGGCGGACTCCGCGCGGGCGCCGATGCACATCGCCCTGCTCGGCACGAGTAACAAGACATCGCCTCTCGACCTGCGCGAGCGGCTCGCCTTCTCCGCGCACGAACTGGGCCCCGCGCTCGAGGCGATGGCCGCGCACGTGCCGGAGGGCACCATCCTCTCGACCTGCCACCGCGTCGAACTCTACGCCGCCGCCCCGAGCCTGGCCGGCGTCCGCGCCGCGCTCACGCGCTTCTGGAGCGAGCAGCGCGGCGTCCCGCGCAGGGGCCTCGACCCGCATCTCTACTACATGGAAGACGAGGAGGCGGTCGCCCACCTGTTCTCGGTCGCGAGCGGCATGGACTCGGCGATCGTCGGCGAGCCGCAGATCCTCGGCCAGGTGCGCGGCGCACTCGATCAGAGCCTCGAGCATCATGCGACGGGGAGCGTGCTCTCCGGCCTCGTCCGTCAGGCGGTCAGCGTTGGCAAGCGGATCCGCACCGAGACCGGGATCAGCCGCAACGCCGCATCGATCAGTTACGCCGCCGTCGAGCTGGCGCGAGCGACCTTCGGCGACCTGCGCTCATCGCGCGTCCTGCTCGTCGGCACGGGCAAGATGGGCGAGTTGGCGGCACGGAACCTGCTCAGCAAGGGCGTCGCGGCGCTCGCCGTCGCCGGCCGCACGCCGGCGCGCACCCGCCAGCTGGCGCTCGAATGCGGCAGCGCCGTCGCGCTCGCCGAGCTGGAGGACGCGCTCCCCCGCTGCGACATCGTCATCAGCTGCACCGGCGCGCCGCACCACGTCATCAGCAGGGACATGGTCGAGCGGGCGATGCGCGGGCGCGGCAGCCGGCCGCTGTTCCTGATCGACATCGCCGTGCCGCGCGACATCGACCCCGCCGCCGGCGAGGTCGCGGGCGTCCGTCTGTTCAACATCGACGACCTGGAAGCGACGGTCGCGGCCAACGTGCGCGAGCGCTGCGCCGAGGCGCCCAAGGTGGCCGCCATCATCGACGAAGAGGTCGCCGCGTTCCAGTCGTGGCTCGTCGCCCGCCGCGCCGTGCCGACGATCGTCGCGCTCCAGCAGCGCGCCGAGGCGATCCGCCAGGCGGAGCTGGCGCGCACGTCCTCGGTGCTCGAACGCCTGCCCGAGGCTGACCGGCGCCGCATCGAAGCGCTCACGCTCGCGTTCCAGAAGAAGCTGCTGCACCAGTCGATCGCCCTGCTCCGCGCCGAGGCGGTCGCCGGCAACGGCCGCGGCACCGACCGGGCCGTCCGCCAGCTCTTCGCCCTCGACACGAAGTAGGCACGGGGGCCGCGCGAACCTATCCCCCGGCCCCTTCCCTGCGAGGGAAGGGGAGCGCCGTCGCGAGGCTCGGCTACGCACGCCGCGTGAGCCGTTCTGTGAAACTCTGTGCACTCTGTGGACGCCGTCAGCCCGCGCACCCACATCGATCGCGCCGACCGCGACCCGGCCGCCGCGGGAGACCTTCTGTGAAAATCTGTGAAATCTGTGGATGCCGTGGGCCCGCCGCACGCAGACCGATCGCATCGATCGCGCGCAACCGGGACGGTGCCGGCAGACCGCATCAAGAGGAGTGGTGGGCGATGCAGGACTCGAACCTGCGACCTTCTCGGTGTAAGCGAGACGCTCTAACCAACTGAGCTAATCGCCCGGGCGCGGGTCATCCTATCCGCCCCTTCGAAAAACGGTCAAGCGCAGGCAGGTGCTAACACCCGGCGTCACACGTCAACATCGAGATAAACTCCCGCGCCGCGGCACCGACCATACCAGCGTATGGCACGCAGCACTGCCGCGCTCGAAGCTGCCCTGCGCACAGCCGCCCGCCTGGGGCCGGAGCGGACGCTCGTGTCCCGCGTCCGGGGTCGCATCGACTCGTTCTTCGGCGCCGGCAACCTCTCGTTCGAGCGCAACTTCCTGGTGGTACGCCCCGCCATTGCGGCGCTGGTCGCGCTCTCCGTGACTGTGCAGGGACACCACCTGCCGGGACGCGAGGGCGTGCTGGTCGGCTGCGCCGCGGCGCTGGTCGTGGACGCCATCCTGGCCATGCTGATGGTCAAGCGCCGGCTGCACCTGAGCCGCGCCTTCAGCCTCGTCGCCGACAACGCCATCGTCATCGGCGCCTCGCTCTACGTCTTCATGAAGATGGGACAGACGGGCTACGAGACCGATCTCTGGTTGCTCTACCTGAGCCTCATCGTCAGCAACAGCCTCTACTACGGCCCGATCGGCTCGCTGCTGTTCACGACGCTCTGGACCAGCCTCTTCGTCTTCGAATCGAAGTTCTTTTACGCCTCCGACACGTACTTCGCGAAAGAGCTGCCGATGCGGCTCATGTTCTTCATCCTCACGGGCTTCGTCTCCCTGTCGCTGTCCACCGAGTTGCGCAAGCGGCGCGAGAATCTCGAGCAGAAGACGCGCCAGACGCTGACCATGCTGGCCACCATCGTCGAGGCGCGCGACACGGATGCCGGCATGCACCTGCGCCACATCCAGCACTATTCGCACGCGCTGGCGTTGCGCCTCGGCCTCGACGACAAGGCAGCGCGCGAGGTCGCCTACGCGGCGATGATCCACGACGTCGGCAAGGCGCAGGTGCCCGACGCCATCCTCAAGAAGCCCGGCCCCCTCACCGCAGAGGAGCGGCGCGAGATCGAAAAGCACACCGGCTGGGGCGACGAGTTGCTCTCCGAGAGCGAGGAGTTCACCGCCGCCCGCGAAGTCGCCCGCCACCACCACGAGCGCTGGGACGGCAGCGGCTACCCCGACGGCCTCGCCGGCGAAGGGATCCCGCTGGCGGCCCGGATCGTCGCCGTCGCCGATGTCTACGACGCGCTGATCAGCGAGCGCCCCTACAAGCGCGCCTGGCCGCCGGAAGAGGCGATCGCCGAGATCCGCAAGATGAGCGGCGGCCACTTCGACCCCGCGATCGTGAAGGCGTTCGTGCAGCTCTTCGACACCAACGTCCTGCGCGATCTGGACCTGACCATGCGCCACGACCACGGCGAAGACGAACAGCTGTCCCTCGCCGCCTAGATCGCCTCCGGCCGGGCTGTTGCCTTCCTCCATCCGCATCCCTACACTCCGATCACCCACGCCGCGGGCGGGCGCGCCCCGGGCCGCAGCGGCGCGAGCGGCATGCATCGGAAGGAGCCTCCAGTGGACAAGCAGGCGACGATCAACGAAGTGACGGTCGGCTTCACGAACCTGCTGGCCGCGGTGGAGGGGCTCGACGAGAACGCGATGAACGTCGTGTTCTACGGCACCTGGTCGGTCAAGGACATCCTCGCGCACGTCGCCGGCTGGCAGCACACGATGACCGCCGCCATGGAGCGCATGGCGCGCGGCGAGCGCCCTACGCCCGAGGGCGTCGACTACAGCGACGCAGACGCCTGGAACGCGAAGTTCGCATCGGCCATGCGGCCGCAGTCCGCGACGACCGTCGTCGCCGACCTGAAGCAGTCGTTCGCGAACTACCTGCGCGCCGCCAAGGCGCTGCCCGACGACCGATTCGGCGAGGGCAAGACGATCAACCGCATGCTCGAGGCCAGCGGCCACGGCCACTACCGCGAGCACCTGCCCGCCATCCAGGAATTCGCCGCATCGCACAAGAAGGCGTAGCGCCGCTCTTCGCCTGAGGGCGAATCGTGTGCCAGGAGGGTCTCATGCAGGTGCCGGAAACGCACTACGCGCGCGTCGGTGAACTCCGCATCGCGTACCAACAGTGGGGCGAAGGGCCGCCGCTGATGATCATCCCCGCGCTCGTCTCGAATGTCGAGGTTTGGTGGGAGCACGAGCTGTTTCGTCGCACGCTGGAGCACCTGGGCAAGCACATGACCTGCGTTTGTTTCGACAAACGCGGCATCGGGCTGTCGGACAGATTTGACGACGCACCGACGCTCGAACAGCGGAACGAAGACGTCCTGGCGGTGATGGATGCGGTCGGTTGGGAGCGCGCGCATTTCGTCGGCACGTCCGAAGGAGCGGTGATGGGGCAGCTCTTCGCCGCGGATTTCCCCGACCGGGTCGAGAGCATGACGTTGATCAACACCTTCGTGTCACCGCGGTACCGAGACCGCCAACGCGACTACGAGCAGGACGGCGATCCCCCGCGCCAGACGGTGGACCAGATCATCGGGCGGTTTCTTCGGATGGTGGAGACGTGGTCGGAGGATCCGGGCTACATGGTCG
>Ga0315281_10001706_pt1 | contig 32562 bp, 39 predicted proteins | sample YL17G07_0_MG_FD_204540 | JGI IMG/M metagenome (GOLD analysis project Ga0315281, IMG submission 204540) | Sediment microbial communities from Yellowstone Lake, YNP, Wyoming, USA - YL17G07_0 | ecosystem: Environmental > Aquatic > Freshwater > Lake > Sediment | place: USA: Wyoming | collected...
AGATGAACGCTGATACACCTATATAAAATCTGCGTGTATCTGCGTGTATCCGCGGCAAGAAACCTTGACCACTCAAACAATCCTTTTTATCTGCGGCAATTCATTGCTGGATTCACCCTGTAAGTGATCCATTACCAGCCGCAGTAATGGGTCAGAAGGTGTGAAAAAATCAGCATTAAGGTTGTCATCATTGCGAGGACGCCGACCCCGGTTTTCACCGGGGGAGGCGGACGTGGCAATCCCCCTCTGAAAGCCCTTTAAGTGAGATTGCTTCGTCCCGAAAGCTTTCGGGACTCGCAATGACAGCAGCGTGCGTATCAGTGCTTCACTGAGAAGGTGTGAAAAAATCAGGTTTGTCGCTACGGCATATCTAAACCATCGTGTAGGGGCTTGATTTATCAAGCCCGTAACGCGGGTCGGATAAATCCGACCCCTACAAAAAGGCCGATAGGCAATTTATTCACACCTTCTGAGGCATTACCAAATTCGATCAGCCGCAGGAGGATCAATCGAGAAGGGTAAGGGGTGAACTTCAATTGGCAAACGCACCCTCATGGCGCCTCATGAGGAGCGAATTGGCGACCACCGAGACCGAGCTGAGCGACATGGCCGCCCCTGCGACCATCGGATTCAGGAGGAATCCGGTAAACGGGTAGAGGATGCCCGCCGCAACGGGAATACCTATCAGATTGTAGATGAATGCCCAGAAGAGGTTCTGCGTGATCTTCCTCATCACACGCCGGCTCAGATCCATCGCGGCAACGACATCCCTCAGGTCGTCCCTGACCAGAACGATGTCCCCTGTTTCCATCGCGATGTCGGTCCCGGAGCCGATGGCGATGCCGACATCGGCCACCGCCAGCGCGGGGGCGTCATTGATCCCGTCGCCGACCATGGCAACCACGGCGCCCCCTTCCTGGAGCTTCCTGATTTCGGCTGCTTTACCCTCAGGGAGGACCTCGGCGAGGACACACGCTATCCCCAGCTCACGCGCGACCGCCGCAGCCGTTTTCCCGTTATCGCCCGTGATCATGAACAGTTCCTTCCCCATAGCCGTGAGCCGGGCCACGGTTTCTCCGGCATGCTCCTTCACGGTGTCGGCCACCGCGATGATCCCGATGGGGAGCATCCCCTCGCAGAGAATCATCGTGGTTCTGCCGGCTGCCTCCAGCGCCTGGAGCCCCTCCACCGCGCTGGAAAAGTCGATCCCCCGTTCACGCAGCAGCGCCCTGTTGCCGAGGAGTATTTTTTTCGAGCCGTGCACCGCCTCGACCCCCCTGCCGCTGATTGAATTGAATTGTTGGGGATCAGGGACGTCAATGCCCCGCTGCCTCGCGCCGGTGACAATCGCAATCCCGATGGGGTGCTCCGAGTTCTTTTCCGCAATAGCGGCGAGCCGCAGCACGTTGCCTTCATCGCGCCCCGCGAGCCCCGCCACATCCGTGAGGGCGGGTTCCCCCCTGGTGAGCGTTCCCGTCTTGTCGAAGACTACCGTGTCCACCCGCTGGGCCATCTCGAGGGCGCGCGCGCTCTTGACCAATATCCCCTTCCTCGCGGCAATGCCGGTGCCCACCATGACCGCGGTCGGTGTGGCGAGACCGAGGGCGCAGGGGCACGCGACAATCAGCACGGCAATAAATATGTTCAGGGCAAAGAGCAGGCCCATTCCCGCGAAAAGCCACAGGGATGCGGCCAGCAACGCGATGATCAGAACGGCGGGGACGAAATAGGACGATACCGTGTCCGCGAGTTCCTGAACAGGGGCCCTGGAGCTCTGCGCATCCCGCACCAGCCTGATGATCTGGGCGAGAAGGGTGTCCTTCCCCGTCCGGCTCGCCTCGAATTTAAATGATCCCGTCCTGTTGATCGTCGCGCCGATCACCTCGTCTCCCGGCCTTTTCTCAACGGGCATGGATTCGCCGGTCACCATTGATTCGTCAATGCTCGATGCCCCCTCGAGCACGCGGCCATCCACGGGTATCTTTCCCCCCGGTCTCACAAGAACAATATCACCGGTGACAACCCGCTCGACGGGTATTTCGACCTCAGATCCTTGACGGATGACCACGGCAGACTTCGCCTGGATGCCGATGAGCTCTTTGAGCGCGGCCGAGGTCCTGCCGCTGCTCAACGCCTCGAGCCATCTCCCGAGGAGGATGAATGCGATGAGGACGCCGGCCACTTCGTAATAGAGGTGGACATTCTCATGATCGGCTCCGAAACACCATACGGCGCAGGAGGCCGCCACGCTGTAGAGAAACGCCGCGCCTGTGCCCAGCGCGACCAGGGTGTCCATGGTAGCCCCCCCCTGCCTGAACACGGCCATGAATCCTCGCGTATAAAACCGGTACGCTGCGGCGATGATCGGCGCCGTGAGGATGAACTGGAGAAGCGCGGTATGGCGAAGCACGAGAGGGGGAAGCGCGAGACCGAGCATCGGCCCCATCGAGACATAGAGGAGAGGTACCACGAGAAGCAGCGTCAGGGAGAGCCGTATACCGAGGTCCTTTACCTCCTCTTCCTGCAACCGCTCCTCGCGTTCGAGGTCCTCGAGGTCTTCCGCGGCCACCCTGATGACCCCGTAGCCGATTTTCTTGATGGTCTGCTCGAGAACGGAGGGACTCACCCTCTGAGGATCATATTCGACGCTGGCTTTCCGCGTGACAAGATTGACGCTCGCCCGCCCCACGCCCGGAACAGCCGCGAGGGCATTCTCGATCCTGCTCGCGCACGACGCGCAGTGAATACCCGTGATGCGGAAGGAGAGCTTTTGTTCCATAGGCCTGGGGCACCGTACAGTTTTCCGGCTCATACCTATTGCGCGAGCAACTGGGAGCGAGCTACGAGCTGCGAGATACGAGCTACGAGCTACGAGATACGAGCAACGAGATACGAGATACGAGCTACGATATACGGTATTAATGGTTCATCGGGTGTTCGACGCACTCGCCGCACTCAAGCTGGATGGTGTAGTGGATGATGTTAAAGTCGTTTTTTAAAATCTCACCTACCTCGTTGAGGATGGCGCTCGATCGGCTGATGGGCATGTCGTCGATCTGGACGTGCGCGCTGAGGGAGTGGAGGCCGGAGGTTATGGACCAGACGTGCACATCGTGGACAAGCTGCACCCCCGCCACACGGGAGAGCCGTTCCTGGATTGCCGGGATGTCCACCTCCCGGGGCGTGGCCTGGAGGAGAATCTCTACGGATTCCCTGGTGAGGCTGTAGGCCCACACGAGAATGAACACGCAGACGACCATGCTCAGGATCGGGTCTATCGGGTACCAGGCGGTCCGGATGATGATGATGGCGCCCGCTACGACGATGACCGAGGAGATGAAGTCGCCGAGCATGTGAAGGAACGCGCTCTTGATGTTGAGGTCGTCGCAGGCCGATTCCCTCAAAATGAGGGCCGTAAGAATGTTGACGGCGAGCCCGACGACCGCGACGGCCAACATCCACCCCCCCGATATAGGGACGGGATGGAGGAGCCTCTGAACGGCGTACCAGACGATGAAGCCGGTGATGACCAGCAGGCTCGCCCCGTTGAAGAGGGCGGCGAGAATCTCGGCCCGGTAGAGGCCGAATGTCCTCCTCTCCGTGGCGGGCCGCTGGGCCAGGGCGATGGCAAGGTAACTGATGACGAGGGAAAATCCGTGCGTGAGCATGTGGCCCGCATCGCTGATGAGAGCCAGGCTCCCCGTGAGGAGACCCGCGATGAATTCCACGACCATGGTCACGGCGGTGATGACGACGCAGAGTCCGAGACGGCTGCGCCCTGTCTCCCTCCTTGCGAGGAAGCTCCTATGGTGATGATGATCCTGCCTCATCGGATGTTACTTCTGGGGCGACATCTTCTCGATGTATTTTTCCGGATCGGCCTTGAATTTACTCATGCACGCCGAGCAACAGAAATAGTAAATAGTCCCCTTGTACGTGTAGTTGTACTTCTTATCAATGGTTCCACCCAGGACCGGGCAGGTGGTACCCTGCATCTCCCTCGCCGCCGCAACGGGGGCTGATGCCGGCGCCGTCTTTTCGGAGACGGGCGCGCCCTTCTGCTCGACCTCCTGGGCCATAGCCCACCCGGCGATAACCATCATGGCCACCGCCAGTGCACATGTAACGCACAACGCTTTCATGCGACATCCTCCTTTCTTGAAAATAATTGTTGTGGGGGCCGGACTGATCCGACCCGCCCATCATATCGGGCTCGATACATCGAGCCCCTGCAATCCAGATTAAAAGAACGCTGCGGTTTCTACCAGAATCACGTGCAGAGTAGCCAGTATGATCGTGATGATGGCGAACGCATAGTGCCATTTCATGTCTATCCACCTCACCCGGAACTTGAATTTGAGAAGCCCCAGGAGAAATGCAATCCAGAGGGACGAGTATGTCGCAATCCCGATTGGTTTGACGAACTGATAGAGTATCATTAGGGTCATTCCTCAATTACTCGCCGCCGCGCAATGTCGCGAGCCGCTGTGCGACAGCCGCGCCCAAGGAAGCGCACTGCGCGAGCGCCTCAGGGCCGGGCACGTACCTGACGCTGATCCCCTCGCTCACCAGTTCGACTTTCATCGCGCGGAGCATCTCGTTCAGCTGCTTCACCGACTCCCCGCTCCACCCGTATGAACCGAAGGCCATGCCGATGAGGTTTGCCGGTTTCAGCCCCCTGAGGTAGCTCATCGCATCGGCCACGGTCGGAAAAACGCCGTTGTTGATCGTGGGTGAACCCACAAGGAGCGCGCCGGCGTCGAGCAGTTCGGTAGCGGCATCGCTCCGGTGACTCGACCCGAGCGGCAGGAGCTTCGCGCTGACGCCGCCCGCGGCGAGCCCCTCGGCGATCGCCCGCGCCATCCTGTGCGTGCTCCCCCACATCGTGTCATACACGAGAACTGCTTTCCGCGACGGCGTTCGCATCGCCCATCTCGCGTAGCGCTCCAGTATCAACCCCGCTCCCTTCCGCCATATGGGGCCGTGGTCGGGAGCGATTATTTTCGGCGTAATGGCGTTCCGCTTCAGCTTCTCCGGGAGCTTCGAGACGAGGGCGGCAAACGGCATGAGTATGTTGGCGTAGTATTTCGCCGCCTCGCGCGTCAGCAGCTCCTCGGACAGCTCATCATCGAACCTCTCGCTCGAGGCGAGGTGCATCCCGAACGCGTCCTGCGAAAAGAGGAGCGCCTCATCGGGGAGGTAGGTGACCATGCTGTCGGGCCAGTGGAGCATCCTCGTCTCAGCGAAGACAAGACTGACGTCCCCCAGCCTCATCCGCTCCCCGTCCCTCACCGCCTGTATTTCTCGGTCAAGATGGAAATGGTCGGCCAGCGCCTTGACTCCCATGGCGGAGGCGAATACCTTCTCCGGCTTTACTTTCTCAATGACCTCAGGGAGGCAGCCCGAGTGGTCCATTTCAGAGTGATTTGAGATGAGGTAATCGATACGCTGCGGGTCGATGGCGGAGGCGATGCGCGAGAGCATCTCATCCTTGAAGGGGGCCTTGACCGTGTCAACCAGGATAGTCTTCTCGCCCATGATGAGATAGGCGTTGTAGGTCGTCCCTCGGTCGGTTGAGTAGCCGTGGAAATCACGGACGGCCCAGTCGATCGCCCCTACCCAGTAGACCCTCTCGGATACTTTCACCGCCTTGAAGTCACTCGGTTGCCCTGCCATGACGATTCTCCCTCAGAGCCTCTTCACACTATCTTCTCCCTTACGCTCTATACTTTCAACTTTAAACTTTCAACTTTAGACTGTCTTTGAGATCCTGCTCGGGGGCGCCTATCGGTTTGATGCCGAACTTGTCCGCGAGCACCGTGAGAATCCCCGGAGTGACGAAAGACGGGAGCGACGGGCCGAGCCGCATATTCTTGATCCCCAGGTAGAGGAGCGAGAGCAGGATCGCGACCGCCTTCTGCTCGTACCAGGAAAGGATGAAGCTGAGCGGCAGGTCATTGACGCCGCACCCGAACGCTCCTGCCAACGCCTGGGCGATACGAATCGCTGAATAGGCGTCGTTGCACTGGCCGACGTCGAGGAGCCTCGGTATGCCGCCGATAGCTCCTGCGTCTAATGTGTTGAAACGGTACTTCCCGCAGGCGAGCGTGAGGATCACGCAATCCCTCGGCACGAGCTCCGCGAACCTCGTGTAGTAGTTGCGGCCGGGCTTGGCCCCATCGCAGCCGCCGATGAGGAAGAAGCGCCTGATGGCGCCGGATTTCACCGCTGCGATGACTTTCTCTGCCACGCCCAGGACGGCTTCGTGGCCGAAGCCGACCGTGATGGTCTTCCCCGGTTTTTCAGCGAACCCGCCGAGTTCCTTCGCCTTCTTGACCAGCGGTGAAAAATCTTTCGGCGCGCCGGCCTTTCTGTCAGGTATGTGAGCAACGCCGGGCCACGCGACGAGCCCCGTCGTGAAGATTCGGTCTTTGTAGGAGTTCGCCGGCCTCTGGATGCAATTGGTGGTCATCAGGATTGCCGCGGGCGCAGCCGCAAATTCCTGCTGCTGGTTCTGCCACGCGGTGCCGAAATTGCCGACGAGGTGCGTGTGTTTCCTCAGCCCGGGGTAGCCGTGCGCGGGAAGCATCTCGCCGTGCGTGTAGACGTTCACCCCCGTGCCCTCGGTCTGCTCCAGGAGCTCTTTCAAGTCGAGCAAATCGTGCCCGCTCACGATGATGGCCGGCCCCTTCCGCATCCCGAGGAACACGGGCGAGGGTTCGGGGATCCCGAATCTTTGGCGGTGCCCCTCTGAGAGGAGCTCCATCGTCGCGATGTTGATTTTACCGCACTCCATGTTGAGCGTCAGGAGCGCGTCCGCCCCGAGTTCTCCCTCTGCGAGAGCGGCGAGCGCCTTGTGAAGGAAGCCGTAGATCTCCGGCGAATCCTTGCCGAGGATGTGCGCGTGATCTGCGTACGCTGAAACGCCCTTCATGCCGAAGAGGAGAAGGTGCTCAAGTGAGCGGATATCCTCGTTCGTCTTCGGGCCGGCCATGGGGCCGACCTTCAACGCCTGCTCGAGGAGCCCCTCGCGCGTTCCCGCCGGCTCCCAGCGCGCCGCCTCAGGGATCTTCGCGGGAATCGAGGCGCCTGCTTTTTGAGCGAGCTCGCGCGCCCTCGATTTGATGGCCGCTGCCTCGCGGATGAGCTCCTCGATTCGCGCGGGATCAAAATCCACATTGGTAATCGTGGCGAAGAGGGCCCTCGTGACAAAGAGATCCACCGCCTGGTCGCGGGCAGCATTCCTTGATGAGAGATCGGCATACCATCCAATCCCCTTGACCGCGTGCACCAGGAGGTCCTGGAGCGCCGCCGTCTCCGGATCCTTGCCGCACACACCCTGCACGGTGCAGCCGGTCCCCTTTGCCGTCTGCTCGCACTGGTAACAGAACATGTTCATACGCCCCCCTCCACTGCCATTAAATGGCCCAATCCGCCCAAATAATGCACCCCTATTTTCCACCTCGTAGGTGGAAATTTCATATGACTAGCTTCAACTGGCATTAAATGGCCCAAATCTCTTAAATAATGCACCCCTATTTTCCACCTCGTAGGTGGTAGAGGCCCGGCTGCGAGGTGGAATGGCCGTCAATCCAGATAAAACTCTTTGAGCTTGTGCATCAGTGCGTGGAATGCCTCGTGCGCACCCTCTCCGATCCGCTCCCGCTCGATGCGCTCGAATCCCTCAAGCAGCTCCTCGTGTGTGTGCTCCGGAAGAGAGGCGTCTGCCATAGGATAGAGGATGTTATCCTCCTTGTCGATGTGCGGGAGCAGGAGCCCGCTGTAGGCTTTTGCGTTTCCAGTGATTATGGATGCTGCCTCTCGTTTACCTGCCGAATACCGCACGACGGCTTCCCGTGCCGCCTTTACGTACTCGCGACCTCGCCGGTGTTCCAAGAGCAGCACATCGATCGGGACTTCGACACCGGGGATTTTTGCCGCCACCATCGCGGGGAACAGCAGGTCCTCTTCTTTGCCGTGGTGGCACTTGTCCACAAATACCGTGAAGAACTCCATGATGCGCCCCAGATGCCCTGCATCCGCCGCCTCGCCGGCATGCAATTTTTCGCATATCATGCCCAGGATCCTGAGCATGAGTTTTATCCCCTCGTGCTCGTCCTTCAACTGCTCTGTCGCTTTCATAGTCACCTCCTCAATGATGATGCGCCTCCCCCTCTTCGGCCCTGCTGTGATGGGCGCCCGCATGCGCCGCATCGCTGGCGAGGCGCTCGACGTAGTGAATATATTCCACATAGGCCTGCACGTACTCCCGCCCTGCCTCGACGCTTTCTCCCGAGTGTTTCTTCCTCTCGAGGGCGCGGCCATAAAGTCTGTGTATGCCTTCGCTCGCCTCCTTGGTAACCATTGTGATCAATCCATCGACCGAACCCTTTTCGAGTGCGCTGTCGGCCGCAACGACGGCGGGTTCCTGCGTGCCCGCAGGCTTCAGGCCGGTGTACGGAGCGCCTTCACCGGCGCGATGGATCCTGACCAATGTCTCAAGGAAATAGCGGTCAGAAAGATCTTTCGCCTCCGGCCCGAGCGCTCTCACCGCACGTGTTTTTTTAAATGCCTCACGGACCTCATCCTCATTCTCCTTCTTCACCCACTTGAGCAGTGGCGCCACGTCACCCTTTTCAAGGGCCGCCCTCGCTTCCTTCACGACCGGCCCGTCGAGGGTGTCACAGTGGGCGCATACCCGTACGGGCACAGTGGTCCACGCCGCGATTAAGGCAGCAGCAGCCGCCAGAACTCCGAGGTGATGCATCTTCCTCCTCATCGTGCGCCTCCTTTTCTTCCAGTCTCAGCCTTCTTTTTCCTCGACCGTATGTACCGTTCATAGAGCACGTCGCCCACGCACTCTCTCGCCGCGAGGCACCACTCAATGCAGCTTGGCGGCGCTTCTCTCCTCACGCTGCGGCCACATCCCGGGCAATGCACCTCGGCATCATCCGGCCACATCTCCACCTTCACGCCGCAGGAGCAGCGAACCTCATCGGGGAAGGAGGCGCGAATCCTCTCCGCCCCCGGGCATTTCAATGCGCTCATTTCTTTTCCCCCTTGATCCCGATCTCCACCTCGCGCAGAGGTGTCTCCTTCCCGGAGGCGCGGATGGCGTCACGGGAAATCTTTACCAGGCCGTAGCAGCAGGGCACCTCCATACGGGCGACGGTGACAGAACGGATATCGTGTGCCTTCAGAATCTGTGAGAGCTTCTCCTGGTACATGGCGGCGTCATCGAACTTTGGGCAGCCAACCAGAAGGACTTTGCCGCGGAGCAGATCATCATGAAATCCGGCATAGGCAAAGGGGACGCAGTCCGCAGCGATGAGCAGGTCGGCGTCTCTGAAGAACGGCGCGGCCGGAGGCACGAGCCTTATTTGTATCGGCCACTGCCCGAGCTGGGATTCAGCGGCAGATGCGCCTTGTGCTCCGGGCAAGTCCGTTCGCTCCTTTTCGAAATCAACGACCTTTGCTCCGGGGCAACCACACGAAGCGGCGCTCTCGCGTTCTTCCCGCGGCACCGTTATCTCCTTTTCCTTCAAGAAATCCAGGGCTGTCTCCAAATACTCCCGCTGGCCGTGCGACCTCAAGTGATCGAGGTGCGCGCGGATGACACTCCTCCCTCCTTTTACCACATTTTCCATCACCCTCCGCTCATCATACTCTTCTGCCTCTCCCTCTTCTACACGGAGCGCTCCCTCCGGGCAGTGGCCGATGCAGGCCCCGAGGCCGTCGCAGAGAAGGTCGCTCACGAGCCTCGCCTTGCCGTCAATTATCTGGAGCGCTCCCTCCGGGCAGTTAGGGATGCAGAGTCCGCACCCGGTGCACTTCTTTTCATCAATCTCTATTATCTTCCGCCGCATTGTGGCACCGCCATTAACGTAATCCGCAGATGAACGCTCATGATTTCTTTAGGTCGTACACCGTGCACGTTTAGCTGTTTTATAAATCCCTGCCAGGTCGGAGAGCTTCGTCTTCGCGAGGTACCCTCTGAGCTCCCTGTCCACCTTCACGAGAACCCCGCTCAGGATGCACCGCTTCGCCCCGCAGGGAGGCAGGCCGAATAAGCACTCGCTCGGCTCGCATTTCCCCTCGATTGCCTCGTACACGTCGAGCAGTGTGATCGGGCCATCGCCCCTGCTCGGGATGAAGCCGCCGCCCGGCCCGCGGAGCGCCTTCACGAGCCTGCCCCGCGCGAGGCGCTGGAACACCTTCGAGAGGTGCGCCTCGGAGACCTTGAGCAGTGACGCTGCCGCGCGCGTGGAGAGCGGCCTCCGGGGATTCGCCGCCATCAGCGCCATCGCGTGCAGCGCCAGAGACGCCGCCTCAGACATTTTGATCAGTTTCGCCATTGCCGACCCCCCCTGTAATGCTATTGTGGTACCAGTATACCAGTATCCGCTTTCCTGTCAACAACTATTTTCACTGGAGTTTCCGCATTTTCCATAGAAGCGGCATAAACGTATTACCACAGAGGCCACAGAGGGGCACAGAGGACACAGAGAAGTTCAAGAGTTTAACCGCGGATTGCGCTGATGACGCGGATTAATTCTTACCACAAATGAACACAGATACACACAGATTATTTCTTGTTCGAGAAACCAGAAACGAGAAACTGTTGTTGCTGCTTTAAAGGTCTCCGCAGTGAAACATCGTTGCAGAGCATGGGGCCACTCTCTCCTCTTTAAAATGCCCGCGCGGCGGAGAGGCCGGCGAGATAACCCGAGGAGAAGGCGAACTGGAGGTTGTAGCCGCCGCAGTCGCCGTTCACGTCCAGCACCTCGCCCGCGAAGTAGAGGCCCTTCACGAGCTTTGACTCCATCGTCCTGCCGTCAACCCCGTCCGTTCTCACCCCGCCGGATGTCACCTGCGCGTCCTTAAAGGCGAGCGGCGCCTTTATCGCTATCTCCAGGGCGGTCAGCGCCTTCACGAGACGCGTCTGCTGCTGGCGCGTGACCGAATCCGTGGCGGCGTCGGTATCCAGGCCCGCAGCATTTCGAATGAGCACCTGGGCGAGCTTCTTTGGCAGTATCCCCATCAGGCTGTTCCCGAGTGAGCGCTTCGGATTCTTCCGCCACAGCATCAGTATCTTCTCTTCCGCCTGCGCCGGCGTGAGGCCGGGGAAAAAGTTAACGGCGAGGTGGGTGTGTTTCCCGTGGAGGTCTCTCACAATGAAGCTGCTCAGGTAGAGCGCTGCGGGGCCGGAGACTCCGTAGTGCGTGAAGAGAATCTCGTCCCGCGCGGAGGCGACCCGTTTCCCGCCCTGGAATGCCGCAGCATCGACAGTCGCCTTCACCCCCTGGAGATCGCAGAGCGCTTTCTTTTCGATCTCGAGCGCCACGAGCGCAGGGAGGGGCGGGATGACCGAGTGACCGAACTTTTCCGCGAATGCGTAGCCGTCGCCCCGCGCGCCGAGCTGCGGATAGGTCAGGCCGCCCGTGGCGATGACGAGCTTCTTCCCGGTGAACGTTCTATCGCCCGCGCACTGCACGACGAGCTCTCGGCTCCCGCCCCGCGAGACCCGTTCAGCCCGCGTGTTCAGCGCCACGCCGAGCCCGTCCTTCTCAATCTCCTCTTTGAGGATGTCGAGAATCGTGGATGCCTGGTCGGTCACGGGAAACAGGCAGCCCTTTTCCTCCTCTTTGAACTCCACCCCCAGATTCTCGAAATAGCCGATGAGGTCGTGGTTCGTGAAACGGGCGAAGAGGCCGTGGAGGAAGGGGCGGTTCTCCCCGTGGTAGTGCTCAGGCGAAATCTCCCGGTTTGTGAGGTTGCAGCGCCCGTTGCCGGTCTTGAGCAGCTTCCGCCCCAGCATGAAGTTGTGCTCGAGGACGAGGATGCGGAGCGCCCTCTTCGCGCTCCGGGCGGCCGTGATCGCCGCGAAGACGCCCGCCGGTCCGCCGCCGATGATGAGGATGTCCGCTCTTTCGCTCACGTCATAACTATAGTAAGGATGGGCTGCACTGTCAAACAGGGTAAACGGTAAAATCAGGCGATAATGACTACCAATCCCCTGCATCCTTGCGACAATAATCCGAGCGGACTCTCAACCTGAATTATTAATCCCCCTGTTGTAGGGGTTCGATTTATCGAACCCGCGTTGCGGGCCACGCATCTTGCGTGGCGAGCTTGATACTTGCCCGGCTTCAGACGGGAATCAAGCCCCTACAATTCAATGAGTTAGCAAGTATGAAGATCATTCTGATCTCGAGTTTGTGAATAGATCGGGTTAAATTCACGTGAATGCATTTTGCTCTATGTTTCAAAACTCCTTTCCTCCGCCCCCAAACGGCTGATATACTATCGGCATGAACACGATCACAAATCCGCCATCGCTGAAAGATCACCTCTCCAGCGACGGAAAAACAGCAGTCCTTTTCATCATGAGCATATGTCCCTTCTGCCGCAGCTTCGGGCCGATCTTTGAGCAGTTCGCAAAGAACCACGCAAAAGACTTCGATTTTCTTACCGTTGTTTTGGATGATCAGGGCAATCCGCTATGGGAGGAGTATGACATCAATGTGGTGCCGACAGTCATAATTTTCCATGGGGGGAGCGCCATCCTGCGCCTGGATGGGAGGCCGGGGGAAGGGCTTAGCTCAAAAGACCTTGAATCACTGTAGCGCGTCGCTTTTCTTCAGCGACGGATAAAACTTCCTGGCAGAGGGGCAGAGGCGGCTGATCACACACTCCGGGCAACGGGGTTTTCTCGCCTGGCACACAGCCCTCCCGTGGTTGACCAGGAGGTAGTTGAAGTCAAGCCAATCCTTCCCCGGCACCATCGCCATGAGATCCTGTTCTATTTTATCAGGATCGGTCTCCCCGCTCAACCCGATCCTCCCGGAGAGCCTTTTCACATGGGTGTCCACGGCAATGCCCTCCGCTTTTCCAAAGCCGCTCGAGAGCACGATGTTCGCGGTTTTGCGCGCCACGCCGGGGAGGGTGATGAGCTCCTCCATGGTATCAGGCACACGCCCTCCAAAATCCTCGACAATTTTTTGGGATGCCGCGATTATGTTCCTGGCCTTGTTTCTGAAAAACCCCGTGGACCGGATCTCCCCCTCGAGCGCCGACTGCTTCGCCTTCGCAAAATCAGCAGCGCTCCTGTATTTCTTGAAAAGGGCGGGAGTGATCTTGTTCACCCGCTCATCGGTGCACTGCGCGGAAAGGATTGTCGCGATCAATATCTGGAAGGGCGTGCGATACCGCAGCGCGGTGCGGCTCCGCGGATACGCCTTACGCAGTATTTCTATGATGGGCACTATTCTCGCACTGGCCGGTTTCATGGCTTTTATGCGGGCGTGATAAATCACGCCCCTACAAATCGTAATAATGCTCTATACATGCGTGAACTCATTCCCCCCTTAGCTCGCCGGGGAAAATTGATCCTTTCCCGCGCCGCACACGGGGCATACCCATCCCTCGGGGAGCTTCTCGAACGCCGTCCCCCGGGCGACGCCGTTATCAGGGTCGCCATCGGCCGGATCGTACACATAGCCACATACGTCGCAGATGTATTTTCTCATGTCTTCTCCTGTGGGTCTCAAGTGGTTGTCTCCTGACTTTCCCTCTCCCCTTGTGGGAGAGGGTCAGGGTGAGGGGTCTGACTACCCCCCCTCACCTTAATCCTCTCCCCCCGATTCCGGTGGGAGAGGAGATTTCTTGCTTCTAAATCTTTCATAGGACTTTTGACAGCACCGTCTTCGGTGCAGTGCGTCCTTTAACATCATGACGGCCACACCGGAGGCGGTACCTGTCACAGAGTAAATCGCGCTGCTGCCTCTGCAATCAGCTTACCGCAACCTCGAGCACCATCATCATCGCAAACCCCAGCATCGCGCCCATCGTGGCGACATCCCGGTTGCCGCTCAGTTGAGATTCCGGCACCACCTCTTCCACCACGACGAAGATCATCGCTCCGGCGGAAAACGCCAGCGCATAGGGCAGCAGGAACAGGGCGGTGACTACAAGTGTAGCCCCCGCGACAGCGGCGATCGGTTCAACGGCTCCTGACAGCGACCCGTACCAGAAGCTCTTGAGGTGGGATACCCCCTCGCGCCTGAGGGGCATCGATACCGCAAGCCCTTCGAGAAAATCCTGGAGCCCCATGCCTATGGCGAGGGCAATCGCACCCGAGAGAGAGGCTGAGGGGAGACCGGCTGCCACCCCCCCGAAGGCGACCCCTACCGCGAGCCCCTCGGGGATATTATGCAGCGTGATGGCCAGGACGAGCAGGGTCGCCCTCCTCCATGAGGTCTTCACACCCTCGGCCTCCTCTATGGGGAAGCCGGGTGGGAGGTGGGGGAGTATCCTGTCAATGATCCTCAGGAAAACGCCGCCGAGGAGAAAGCCCGCCAGCGGGGGGAGCCACGCGGGAATGCCCTTCCCGGATGACAGTTGTATCGCCGGGGCGAGCAGCGACCAGAAACTGGCGGCAATCATAACCCCGCCGGCGGCCCCGAGCATGCCGTCGAGCATCTTCCGGCTCAGATTCCGGGCGACAAACACCATGCTCGCGCCGAGGGTGGTCATCCCCCACATAAAAGATGTGGCGACTAACGCCTGAAGAATTGGATGAAGCTTTTCCATCTGTTCTGCCGCGAAGGGGTTCAATGGCGCCGGCGCAGTATGTACGTCTTCACGGTGAATGCGGGACAGTATGACTCCTTGGCGCGCCTCAACCCTTCAATGCCGAGGTCCTGTTCCCGGTTGATGTACTCATACGCTGGCGATAAATATCGGGCCGTCTCCCAGTTGATCACCTGTGCCGATCCCTTGATCTCACCGTCGTATTTCTCAAAATGCACGGCGGCGGTATTCCGGTTCTGCCTGTCGAATATTGAAAACGCGATCATGGCCCCGCGGTTCCTGATGATGAGACCCTCGAGTTCCAGCTCGTCGAACTTTTCCATGGCGCGCTTCAGCGCCGAGCTCTCGTGCGTGAAGCCGAGTTTTTCGCAGTTCTTGACCTCGCACCACTTCTTGGCGAGCACAAAGCACTCCCCCGCATGGCGCGCGCTCATCTTCTCGCATGCATAGTCCGGGTTATTGCGTAAAAACTGGGAGAGCAGGTTCTTCTTCTTGTGCAGCTTGCGCCCCTTCAATCCGACGAGCGCCTGAGCGGCGTAGACGTAATCGGCATTATCCCTGTCCGCCTCCGCCGTGAAATAATTGTTGATAGACTCATTTCGCTCCACATACTCCGCGTCCACGAGCACAAAATTTCCGCTCGCGCCCTGCCGGATCAACCGATCTGAGACCTCGACCATTTCGTCCACGCTGCACACGGGGCCGACCGGCATCAGGAGAAAGTCATCTTTCCCGCTGTACACCAACAGCCTCTCCCCGTAGAGATTCCATCTGAGATCGTATATCTCGCCCCAGGAGTAGAGGTTCGCGAAATTATAATCGCACGACATCTTCTGGGCCGCGGCGAGGAGCGGCTTCACGCGCGCGCCGTCGGCGATCTCCACCGTCTTGAATAGTTTCAGATCCAATTCACCCATCGCCCCTCCATATCATCGGCGTATGGTCCTTCATCTGCCTGAAACCGAGCTCACGGTAGAACCGCTCGAGGCCGGGCTTGGCGATGAGGCCGATCCAATCGATCCCGCGCCTTCTCAGATAGTCAACGATCGTGATGATGATCTTTCTACCCACGCCCATCCCCCTGAACCCACTCAGGACCGTGACATCCTGTATGTACGCATCGCCTGCGCCGTCGGAAAGACTCCTCCCCATCCCCACCAGCCTCTTCTTGTAGAATGCCCCTGCGAAACAAAACGAATTGCGCACCAGCGAGTTTATGCACGACGCGCGCTCCGAATACCCGGGCTTCCACCATCCCGCGTCTTTGTAGAGGTGCACCAGTTCCCTGCTGTTTACCCTCCTGACAATTTTTACTGATATCTTGTCCGCCGTAGCGCACCTCCCCTGCACGCGCCCGCACTGCCATCCTCCTCAGATTCCCAGAGCGCTCTTTATCTTTTCCTTCTCGAATCCCACGATGATCTCACCCTCTATGTCCAGCACCGGAACCCCCATCTGGCCCGATTTGTGCATCATCTCCTGCGCCTTTGCTCGATCGGAGGATACATCGTTATCCTCGAACGCTACGTTGTGCTCCTTCAAAAATTGTTTCGCCCTTATGCAATACGGGCAGGCCGGGGTGCTGTATATTACCACTTTCTTACCCATCTCATCCTCCCTTGGCTGGCCCTGAGCTGACGCTCTCACGTGACGCATGGAGCGCCACGCTCAGATCTTCTTACCAAAGTCTATCAGATGCGCTCGCATTGAATAGCGCACCCATGACGTTCCCCCTGCAAAATATATGGTTCACCACGGAGTACACGGAGGAGGGCGGAGAACACTGAGAATGAGTTGTAATTACCAACTGGGTCTCCGTGAGCTCCGTGCGTCTCCGTGAGCTCCGTGGTGAACAATTGAGCTATACCCTCATGGAAGCAAGCCGCCGCCCCAGTTCGTGCGCCTCCCTCACACAATCGGGGTGCGCGCGCACAGACCCCTTCCCGTCCACGCCGGGACAGAAAAGTTCCTCCTCATAGTGCGCGTTGATCGTCATGCACCAGTTCTTCACAATCGCCTTTGCGTTATCAAAAAAATCCCGCCTGCTCGATGCCTGAACAGAGATGAAGGCGCACGTTTTCCGCGTGCTGAATATCTCCCTCTTCAATATGCGCCGTGCGATCCATGCGCACTGGAAGCGGTCTATCATCATTTTTGTCTGTGCGCTCAGGCTGCCGAAAAAGATCGGCGAGGCCAAAATGAGCGCGTCCGCCTCTCTGATCCCGGCGTAGACGACCTGCATGTCGTCCTGTACGACACAGCTGCCGTCGTCGTTGATTTTTGCACACTCCTGGCACGGGCCATACCTGAGCGCATTCAGGACAATCTTCTCCGTCCTGGCGCCGCAACTCGCTGCTCCCCTGAGCGCCTCATCGAGCAGAAGATCGCTGTTCCCGCCTGCCCGCGGACTTCCATTGATGCCGAGTATGAACATACAAAACCAGCTGCCCCTCCCCTTATCTCCGTATATGTCCCGGCGTAAGATCAATAACTTCGCTCACCTCCATGGCAATCAGGTACTTGGGCCTGGGGAGGAGCGCCTCCGGATGCCGCGGATGACCTTTCTCTCCCCGTATGTTCTTTATAATCCGGTGAGTGATGCGGCTGCTGATCATCCGCTCCCACGTCCTCAATATGTGGGGCTTGACCTCCTCCAGTTTCATCATCCGCCCCTTCCCCTTCAGGCAATACCCCTTGAACCTGTGCTCGTCCACCACCGTGAGGCTCAGCCGGGGATTCTTCTGGAGATTGTCCGAGGTTCTCCCCCGGTACAGATCGAGGAGATAGATTTCGCCGTCTCTGCTTACCTTTACCACGCCCTTGCATGAGCTGTGAGGGACCCCGTCACTGCCGACGGTCGCAACAATCACATAGTGCTGCTTATTGATGAAACGAACGATCTCGTCAGATAATCTCCTCATGGGGTTTCGCTCCTTTTTCAGATGCGACACTCCCCCTTCACGTCAACCGCCCGCGACCCGGAACCGATTTAAATCAAAACCTGCCGGCGATGAGAGCGCCCAAAATCGCACCGACCACCGTGCTCACATACGGATTGCCGGTGAGCGGGCACGCCCCGGACGAGCACCTGCCGCAATAGCCCACCAGGAAGCCCAGCCCGCCTCCGATAATAATCCCCAATAAAACTTTCATGGAAGCACCTCTCCTTTATTCATCCCTATTATGATATATGTGTGAAATGCATTTGAAAAGCATCCTTTTGCTTAATGGGACAGTTATAGGGGGTAGCCGCAGATTTACGCAGATGAACGCTGATACACCTATATAAAATCTGCGTGTATCCGCGGCAAAAAACCTTGACCACTCAAACAATCCTTTTTATCTGCGGCAATTCATTGCTGGATTCACCCTCTAACTGAGAAGGTGTGAAAAAATCCGGTTTGTCGCTTCCGCATGTGTAACCCATCGTGTAGGGGCTTGATTTATCAAGCCCGCTGACGGGTCGGATAAATCCGACCCCTACAAAAAAGGGGCGGGAGGCAATTTTTTCACACCTTCTGACCCATTACCCTTTTGCGGCACGGGCGCCGGTGAGATTTCTCGTCCGACGAGAGCAATAGTCCATTCGACATGCCGCGGGATCCGGCAGCACGTCATTTAATCATCCGGCGTCTCATGAGGTAGATGCTGCCATAGAAGAGGGCGACCGCGGGGATGATGAGGATGGCGATGCTGATATACGGATGCGGCGGGATGTGACCCAGAATGAGCGCGCGGCAGAGGGTGACCGCGTGGGTGAGCGGTGAGCAGTATGCCAGGGCCCTCAGCCACCAGGGGAAGCTGTCGAGCGGGAAGAATACGCCGGAGAAAAAGAACAGGGGTGTGATGATCAGTTCGAAGAAATAGCTGAAGAAGTCGAAGCTCCGGCTCAGCGATGTCACGAGCATCGCGAGGCTCGCGAAGTGGAATCCGACAATAACAATGAGCAGCGGGACCAGCAGCGACCACCAGGAGTGCACGAGGCCGAACGCCGCCACCACTGCGAACATGAGACAGCCGCTGAAGAATGCCTTGCTCGCGCCCCAGATGATATCACCCCCCACCGCATCTTCGAGATTCACGGGCGTGACAATGATAGCGTCGTACGTCTTCAGGTGAAACATCTTCAGGAAGCTCGCATAGGTGCACTCGTATGTCGCGGCGAACATCCCTGCAGAGACAATGACACCGGGGGCGAGGAATTGGACGTAGGAGACACCCTGCATGTCGCCGAGGAATTTCCCCAGGCCCAGGCCCATCGCGAGCAGGTAGAGAACCGGGTCGCCCAGGTTGCCCATGAGGTTCACGTAGATATACTTCATGAAGGCGTCGAAATCCCTCCGCCACACCTTCCAGAATCGCAAAGACACTCTAATCAATGAGGTCCCTCCCCGTCAGTTTCAGGAATACGTCCTCGAGGGTCGCAGGCCGCCGCAGGATGTGCCGGTATCCGCGGTCCGTCAGGTGCGTGAGCAGGGGGCGGCAGTCCTCGCAGTAGAGATAGAGTTTCTGATCCGTCCGCTCCACGGTCGCGCGGAAATACGCCAGGCCCTGCGTCACCTTTTCCTGCTCCCCGCCCGGGAGCACCAGCTCGAGCACCTCCTCTCCGATGAAGCGGCGGACCAGCTCCCGCGGCGGACCCATCACCAGTATCTTCCCCCGGTCCATCACCGCCACGCGGTCGCACAGCTCGGTGGCCTCCTCCATGTAGTGCGTGGTCAGGAGGAGGGTGACGTTCGCCTTCTTCAGCATCCTGAGCTTGTCCCAGATAAGGTGGCGCGCCTGCGGGTCGAGACCCACGGTCGGCTCATCAAGGATGAAAAGCCGCGGGTCATTGATCAGCCCCCTGGCAACCAGCAATCTTCTCCGCATCCCCGATGACAGATCCTCTATCGTCGAGTGCTGTTTCTCCGTGAGCTGGACAAAATCGAGGAGCTCACGGGCGCACGTTATTGCCCGCTCATGCGGGATGCCGAAATAGCGGGCATAAGTGGTGAGGTTGCCGAGGACATCAAAGTCGGTGTCGAGGTTGTTGTCCTGAGGGACGACGCCCAGGTCATTCTTGACGAGCTCCGGGTGGATATTCGGGTCCCGCCCGAGCACGCTGAGCTCCCCGCCCGTCCTCGGCGTCGCGCAATAAATCATCTTCATCGTGGTGGTCTTGCCCGCGCCATTGGGCCCGATGATGCCGAAGCATTCGCCTGCATGCACGTCGAAGTCGATGCCCGCCACGGCGAGGGTGTCTTTGTATTGCTTGACAAGATTTTTTGCGAATACTGCCGACGTCATGGGTATCCTTCCCGTACGCCGCTCCACGCGTCCCCGGCGGTGAGGAGATCGTGGCGGGGAATTCAAGACGACGCTATGTTCTCTCTTTGTAACTACTCAGGTAGTCAGAAGCCAGGAGCCAGAATCCAGAATGGATCGCGAATAAGCTTCCAGTAGCGTGCTGACCTCTTCGAGTAACTGCATGAACTCGGAAACATCGCCGTAGCCCAAGTCCTCAAATGTCGCCGCTGGCGTCCTCATTCTAACTCCTGGCTCCTGACTCCTGAATTCTGGCTCCTGAGCAGTTACCTCTCTTTAAGCAATGCGCCTATTCTCGCCGCACGCGCGGGCGGGGTCATCTTCTCAGCCCGTACCGACCCCTCGAAAACAGGTCTCTCGCACCTGTACAGGGTGCCGAGGGCGATGGGGGCGGAAGAGTTATAGTCCCACTCGCGCATTTTTCGATGTGCACCTTCATAATCAGATGGGTCGTGATTTTCAAGCTGGTAGGCCCTCTTATTGTACTCCATGTAAAGGTTATAGAAGGTCACGCACACCTGAAGGACATCCACGAGGGCGAATCCCCGGTGCGCGACGGCTTCCCTGATGGTCTGCTTGAGGAGGTCCATCCTGTTCGAGTAGCCCCGTGCGATGAAGCTCGCGCCGCTCGCGAGCATGAGTTCGAGAGGGTTCAGCGGCGGCTCTTTCGTTCCCCGCGGGGTGGATTTTCCCTTGAACCCCAGAGGGGATGTCGGGGTGTACTGTCCGGTGGTGAGCCCGTATACCCGGTTGTTGTGGATGACCATGGTGATATCCACATTGCGCTTTGCGGCGAACACGAGGTGCTCCAGCCCCTCGCCGTAGGAATCGCCGTCCCCCGCGAACCCGATGACGGTGAGGTTCGGGTTGGCGAGCTTTATCCCCTCCGCGACCGGCGCCACGCGTCCGTGGATCGCGTAGAAACTGTTCACGTTGAGGTAGTCGACAATTTTCGCGTGGCAGCCGATGCCTGAGACGAGGACGACATTCTCGATGCCGCCCTTCTCCTCTCCGAGTGCCTGGAGCACTGCCTTGACGGCGCCCAGGATGGCGAAATTGCCGCACCCCTTGCACCAGGTATTGACGGCGTAGGTGCCCAGTTCCCGCGCGCTCATCGCATCACCCCGGTCAATTTCCCCTCGAGCTCCTCGAGTGAGAACGGTCTCCCATCATACTTCAAAAGCTTGTCTCCCACATCCACCCCATGGAGCCTGAGGAGTCTCGCGAGCTGCCCGGTGGCATTGTTCTCGACGCAGATTATCCTCTTCACCCCCGCGAGCGCTTCATGTAACCGGGAGGTGGGAAACGGCGCAAGCACCGGCGCGTGGATGACCTTCAGGCCGAGGTGTTCGCCCGCTTCCACGCACACGCCCTTGTTCGACCCCCAGCAGACGAGTGCGGCGGAGGCGCCGCTGTCCCCGTAGACGCCGACTGCCCCGTATCGCTGGATTTCCTCCCCGAGATGATTTCCCTTGCGCAGCCGTTTCTCCTGCATCATATTCGCTAGCTTGGGATCTTCTGTGGTGATCCCGTTCTCGTCATGCTCGTAGCTGTCCACCTTTACCACCGCACGCGCGTCGGGCGGGAAGGCGAGCGGGGAGACGCCCGTATCGGTATTCACATATCTCCTGTACTGTCCCCGCCCATCCCAGAGCGCGGCCCCATCCTCTGCAACCTCTCCCGCGGATGCGATGTCAAAACTGTAGGTGCCCTCGCAGATTGTCTTATCCATCAGTATTACCGAGGGTATCTGAAATTTCCAGGAAATATTCATAGCGATGGCCGACCAGAAATACGCTTCCTCCGCATCCCCCGGGGCGACGACAAAACGGGGAAACTCTCCCTGCCCGGCATTCATCACGAAATGCAATTCCGTCTGAGCGGTATAGGTCGGCAGGCCCGTGCTGGGACCCGGCCGCTGGCCGACGACCACGGCGATGGGAATCTCGGCCATCCCGGAGAGGCTGAAACCCTCGGTCATGAGACAGAACCCGCCGCCCGACGTGCCCACGGCTGCCCTCCTGCCGGCGTAGGCGTACCCGAGGGCCATGAGCATGACGGCGATTTCGCTTTCAGGATGGATAACGTTGATGTTGAAGTCATCCGCCGCCTGCGCGAGGAAGTGGAGGAGGCTCGAGCTCGGGGTCATGGGGTATGCGATGTAGGCATCAAGCCCCGCCCCGAGAAGGCCGAGCCCGCACGCCTCGTTCCCCGTCACGAGAGGCAGTACCTCCTGGCCGAGAGATCCCACCTTCTCCCGGGGCGCCGAAAGTTCGAATCCCCTGCGGGCGAGCTTCAGGTTCACCTCGAGCTCTCGGGGGATGTCTTTCCTGAAGACTCCCTCGAGAACATCCCACCCTATTCCCGCGCAACGGGCGAACGCGCCGATGAGGCACGAATTGCGCGTGAGCTCTGGGGCTGATTCTTCCTTTACTATCGTTTTGAGGGGGATGCCCAAGCCCTCGGCCCGCGCGGAATCGGAATCATAGATGAGGCGGGATGGATCTCTCAGCTTCACCTTGTGTTTCTCCACGGTGTCCTGATTCAGGGCGAGGAGGAAATCCACCCGCTCCCGGGAGGAACCGATCTTTTTCTCCGCTGCCCTGATCATGGAATAGTTGTGTCCCCCGCGTATCAGCGAGGGGTAATCGTACTCCATGAAGATCCTGTAGCCGAGCTGAGCGAGCAGGCGCGCGGTGAGCAGTCCCGCCTGGTTGATTCCATCACCCGCCTGACCGCCGATCAGAACCGAGAGTTCATTCATACGATAGATAGTATATCAATAATCATGGATGAACACGGATACTTACTGCGGCGGAAAGCGAGGGGTGTAAGGTTTAAAGTAACTATCTTCGCGGATCCCGTCCCTACAACTAAGTGGCCTGAGGCTTTTTGCCCGTCGGGCGGCTCATGATTTCAAAGACATCCTCATCGCTGAGGTCATACCATTTTCTGTACACTTGGGCGACTGCCTGGAAAAATCGGGGCACTTCCAGTATCACGACATCATCCGCCATTCGCGCGATCTCGCGCGCCACGTCAGCTCCCGCGACGGGAGCGGCGACGACAATCTTCTTCGCGCCCTTTTTCTTGCAGAGCATGATCGAGGCCCGCATGGTTGACCCCATGGCAATCCCATCGTCAATCAGTATGACCACGCGCCCCCCTATCTCCGGCAGCGGGCGCCCTCCCCTGAGCGCTCCTATGCGCCGCGCAATCTCCCGCCTCTGCTCCATGGCGATACGATCGATCACCGCCTCCGGCACCCATCTCGCCGCATCCTCATAAATGAATGTGCTCCCGTCTTCAGCAATCGCGCCGAAGCCCGATTCGGGATTATCAGGGAAGGGGAGCTTCCGGGACACGATGAGCGAGAACTCCGCGTTCAGATGTTTCGCGACCTCGAACCCGACCTCGGCACCCCCCCTCGGAATGGCCAGGACAAGCGCCCCCTTGTTCTTGTACTTCGCAAGGGCTCGCGCGAGTTTCTCGCCGGCGTCCTTCCTGTCCCTGAACATGATTCCTGCTTGAGTTGAATGAGCACCTGATTAACCTGATTGCTCTGATGAGAAGTTAATAAAAGCGGTTCTCTACCATTTTGTGTGGGTAGAAACCAAGAATTCCTCCCCCTCTGATGGGGGAGGTAAGGTGGGGGTGAGAAATTAGCACCATTAGAAGTACCCTCACCCTTCCCTCTCCCTCAAGGGGAGAGGGAAAAATGGCGAATGTCCATGATCAGGGCAAAATATACCCATGAATGCCCAATACTGCAACATACTTTACTGATGCAAACCCACACAACATGGAAGAGAACCATAAAAGCCAATCAGCTAAATCAGAGAAAACTTGTCCTGAGCGAAGTCGAAGGATCAGGTGCACACATTATCTCTTATACTTTCCCATCAGCTGACCCTCGGCAAAGATATGCCCCTCCATCGCCTTCAGTAGCTGTGCCTTCGTTACCTTCCCCGCGAGTTCCAGTTTCGCGTCGAGCGCGTAGACCTTGAATAAGTACCTGTGCGTGCCGCGGGGTGGACAGGGCCCGCCGTAGCCGATCTTGCGGAAATCGTTTACGCCCTGGCTTCCGCCGCGTTCTATTCTTTCCGTGGGCCTGACGCCCTCGGGCAATCCCGTGCTGTCCGCGGGCAGGTTATAGACGACCCAATGCACCCATGTCCCCATCGGCGCGTCCGGGTCGTCGCATATCAGCGCGATGCTCTTCGCGCCTGCGGGCAGCGGGCTCCACGCGAGCGGCGGAGATATATCGGGGCCATCGCAGGTGTATTTCTCCGGGATCATGCCCTCTTCTTGAAACGCGGCGCTCGTGAGCGAGAGTCGCATCTCCCTGCCTCCTTTCCCCGCCGCCTGTTGCTGATGCGCCCCGTGACACGCGCAGGGCAGCAGCGCAGCGACTAAAAAACAATAGAGCCTCACATTCATCGCACTATAGCCCTCCTCACTTAAGCAGCCTCTCGATCTCCTTCTCAACCGAGGGACACCTCCGGCAGATGATCGCTCCATCCTTGCCGATGAGTAGTTCATCGGGTATGCCCCTCACCCGGTATTGCCTCGCGACCTTCCCCTCCTCGTCCAGGAGCACGCGATAGGGGATCTCATACTTCGCTGCAAACGATGCAACCCTCTTTTGGCTCTCCTGCACGTCAACCATGAGCACCTCGAACCCTCTGTCCTTAAAGCGGGCGTGGAGCTTCTTCAACTCAGGAATCTCCCTGCGGCAATGGGGGCACCACGTGGCGCTGAACGCCAGGAGCACCACCCTCCCCCTGGAGTCGCTCAATTTCACCTCGGTTCCCTTGAGATCTCTGAGGGCAAAATCAGGCGCCCTCTCGGTGCCGCTCGGTCCCGCCGCCTGGGAATATCCCACTGCGGGAAGAAGGCCAACGGCCATTGCCAAAAGTAACGCGCACATCCCACGCTCCCTGTTTCCACGCATCTCTTCACCCCCTTATACCATGAACGTGCCGGCCCTGATTAAAAAATATTCACCCATGCCTATCAATATCCAACCGAACATCAGCTTTATCCTCAGCATCCACGCGCCGGCCGCCGGCAGACTCGCGAGGAGTCCTGAAAAGGTCCCCAGGATAATCAGGAGCGTGCCCATGCCGAACGCGAACAGGAAGAGGAGGATGATTCCGCAGACGATGCTCTGGCTGGTCGCAACGTACGTCAGAAGGACCGCGAGCACCGGCGCCGTGCACGGACCCAGCACCAGCCCCGAGGCGGCTCCCACGAAGAAAGAGGCCGCAATGCCTCCCCCCGCGCTTCGCGGTTGTGTCCGCGCCGTGAACCGGGGCAGCGGGAGGGTGAACAGATCGAGCATCGAGAGTCCGAGCAGCATGCATACGTTGGCCACGATGAAATAGGTCCACGGGTTCGTCTGGATCCGGCCGAAGAGGCTGCCCGTGAGGGCGGCGACACAGCCCAGTACGGTGTACGTGAATGACATCCCGAGGACGTACACGACGGAGAGGATGAAGGCTCTCAGCCTGGAACCGCCGCTCTGAGCGCCGACATAGGCCACGGTAATGGGGATCACAGGGTACACGCAGGGGGTGAAGCTGACCAGCAGGCCCCCGAGGAAGACCGCCAGGCACGCGAGCATGGGCGAACCGTGCAGATAATTTTCCAGACCGTCGATAAAATTTTGAATCACAGTATGGCGCGTATACCCTGCGACAGCTCCTGTTCGGAAACATCTCCCGAGAGCCGCTGTTTTTCCTCTCCGTCCTTGAAGAAGAGGATGGTGGGAATGCTGAGGATTGTGAGCTCGGACGCCTTACGGATGTTTCTGGTGATGTCCACCTTGCAGAACTTCACCCGGTCGTATTTTTTTGACAGTGACTCGACGAGCGCGGACACCCTCGCACACACGCCGCACCAGGGCGAAGAGAAGAGGAGCGCGCACGGGGCGTGGGCGACCTCCTCCTCAAAATGGGCGTCGGTTATCTCCGCGATCATGTCACCGTGTGAGTGGGCCGCGCACCGCTCCCCGCACAGGGCACCTAGGCTCCGGCTCCCTGCGTTGTCGGGGGTGGAGCGAACACGCGCTGGCTGAGCTCGCGGTCCACTATAAACAGGCCGCCGGGGGCATCAGCCATGAGCGCGAGCTTCTTCACCACGTCATCAACCGATGCCTCTTCCTCAACCTGTTCGGACACAAACCATTGGAGGAAATTATACGTGGCATTGTCCTGCTCGCGGCCGGCGAGGCCGAGCAGATCATTGATCATGCCGGTCACCTTCTGCTCGTGGGCGTAGGCGCTCTCAAATGCGTTGAGAGGGGATGACCACTCAGAGGGCGGCGCTTCGACGGGAGAGAGGATCACCCTCCCGCCCCTGTCAACAAGGTGGCGGAAGAACTTCATCACGTGCACGATCTCCTCCTGGACCTGAACCCTCATCCAGCTGGCGAAGCCCTTGAGGCTGAGGGATTCAAAATACGCCGACATCGACATGTAGAGATACGCAGAGTAGAGCTCTCGGTTGAGCTGCCTGTTCAGGGCATCCTGAACTTTTGCCTTGATCATACGACCCTCCTCTCTTCAATGGCAGTGCATAACCCGCGCCATCGGCCACACTCAATCGCCCTCGTGCATCGGATGCTCCTGTAGATTATCCAGCATATCTTCCAGGAGGCGCTTATGTTCCCGTTCCTCTTCGATGATCCTCACGAGTCCCGCTTTTGTCCCACGGGAAGACACACGGCCGCTGCAGGATTCGTAGAAACGTATTGATTTTTCTTCAATAACTATTCCCATATGGAGTGCTTTCCTGGGCGCATCCAGTACCTTTTCAAGCTCCTCAATGCTCTGGTAGGGTTGGAAGATGCCATAGTCAATGCTGGTCAACAGGTCATCCTCCTCGAAGGGGTCATGCTCCTGATCCCTGAGTTTGAAAAGCTCTCCTTCGAAAAATTCGATGTGATCGTGCTCCTGGATGGCCAGCACATTCAGCGTGTCGCGCACCCGCTTGCTGGTAACTCTCTCTGCCAGCTTCTCATAGAAATGTATCCCGTCCCTCTCGATCTTTGAGGCAATTGTAAAAGCCTCTCGCTCGTTGAAATCGGTTATGACCAGATCCCCGCTCTTCTCTTCGATGCGCATGGCTGCTCACCTCTCAGGCACAACTGCCCCTTGCTCTATTTTTTTAGAAACAGGCTCCCGCAAGATCTGTCCGCGCCAACGCTCCGGAGACAAAAACCTCACGCTGTCCACAATCCGTGCAGATTGCAGTACGCACGCGCGCTCGCCCGTGGCGCAACGATCGGAAACTCGGCCTCGGGCGCGCCTCCCGGCTTCAAGAACTGGCGGTATGCCTTCCCATCCGCGATCAACTCAATCCATTCGATATAGTGCTTCTCCTCCATCGGGTGGGGAACGCTGCCCACCTTTACCTTGGTCCCCTTCGCGGTCGTCTCGATCACGGGGACATGTTTCTCCCTGCTCGCGTCAACCGTATTTTCAACGAGGAGCTTCATATCCTGCCCGCAGCATACGAGGGCGCCCGCACCCTCATGGAGCACCTCCACGATATTGCCGCAGACCTCGCACTTGTAGACCTGCAATCGTTTTGTCATTTGGTACCTCCCCTCTCAATGGCCTGTGTCGCCGTGAGTGGGCAGGGATGCATGCTCACCACTCCTTACTCGGCGGTGATTAGCCTGCCGCCTTACCGCCGGCTCTATCATTGCATGCCGGACACAGTCCCGTGAACTCCAGCCGGTGACCGCTGATCTCATACGCGCTGGCCTCTCTCGCCTCGCTCTCGATACCGTCGATGAGCTTGATCGGAAGATCGTCCACCCTTCCGCACATCGTGCAGCGAACGTGGTAGTGATTGTCGGTCGTGCCATCGTAGCGCCTTTGCGTTCCCGCCATCTCCAATTTCAGAACCATCCCTGATTCGGCCATCATCTCCAGGTTGCGGTACACCGTGCCGAGGCTCACGCGGGGCAGGCGCTCCCGGACCATGCTGTATATTTCATCAGCAGTGGGATGGGTGGTAACTTTCTTGAGTTCTTCGAGGATCACTTTCCGGGGCTTTGTGTTCCTCATCTTGCGATTCTGTTTCAAAACGTCACCTCCTTAGCATAACCACCCAAACCTTTATACCTTGTTCGGGTGCGCATGTCAATAAAAAAGATGCTGAAAAAAGATGCTGATTATCAATAGTAAGTAAAATGTCCGCATTCGTTCTATACCATATCGTCCTGCAGGTACAACGGTAATGGGACAGTTATAGGGGGTAGCCGCAGATTTACGCAGATGAACGCTGATACACCCATATAAAATCTGCGTGTATCTGCGTGTATCCGCGGCAAGAAACCTTGACCACTCAAACAATCCTTTTTATCTGCGGCAATTCATTGCTGAATTCACCCTGTAAGTGACCCATTACATATCATGCAGGTACAACGCTGCGCGTTCGCCCCTCATGTGATATCATGGACACACCTATGGAAACCGCAAATCGCCCGGCCCTCATCCGCGAATATGAGCGGCGCATCAATCTGGCCCTGGACCACATCCGGGACAACCTCGACGCCGACCTGTCGGTCAATGCCATTGCCCGCGCTGCGCTCTTCAGCCCTTTCCACTTCCACAGGCTCTTCACCGCAATGACGGGAGAGACGCTCTACGACCACGTGCGGCGGCTCAGGCTGGAGAAAGCGGCCAACTGCCTCCTCCACACCCCCGAGCAGCGCATCACCGATATCGCCCTCGAGTGCGGCTTCGGCTCCTCGGCCACATTCGCCCGGGCGTTCCGAGACCACTTCGGCGCGAGCGCCTCGGAATGGCGCGCCCGGGGGGCGGCGAAGAAAAGCAAGAAAAGCAAATCGAAAAGCAAAACGGGCAAAGCACGCACAGGGCTCTTCGGGTATAGTGGGGGCCGTCAACAATCAACCCCACAACCGAGGAGGTGCAGGATGAAGGTCGAGGTAAAAGAATTCCCCTCATACCGCGTCGCATACGTGCGCAGCAGGAGGGGGTATGAAAAGGAGTCCATCCACGAGGCATACGAAACGCTCTTCAAATGGGCGGGGCCGCGCGGGTTGTGCGGGCCGAACACGAAGGTGATCGGCGCTTCCTATGACAACCCGGAAATCACGCCGATGGCGAAGTGCCGCTACGACGCATGCCTCACCATCGGCGAGGGCATCCAGCCGGAGGGCCCCGTGTCGGTGAAGGAGTTCCCCGCAGGGAAGTACGCCGTCTGCCGCTGGCGCGGAAGGCCGCAGGATCTGGGCCCGGTCTTCCAGGGATTTCTGGGCGAATGGTTCCCCTCGAGCGGCTACCAGCCCGGAGATGCCCCGTGTCTGGAGTTCTACTACAACGATCCTGATGCAGACCCGAAAGGCGAAGCCACGGTCGATATCTGTATCCCCGTGAAGCCCCTCTGACGAGACGGACTCAGGCCTTCATCAGTTACGGGAGCCGCTGAATCTGCCTGCCTTAGACGGGTAAATCGGCAGCGTGCCCGCCGCGGCGCGGGGGAGCATCGTGCACTACAACTTGAAGGAGCTACGAAATGGACAGAAATGATTTCCGCATCTCCCCGATAGGATATGTGAGAGCGGGGGAAAATGGTTTCCATCTGGAAATTGACAGGGAGTATCTACCGGGCTTGAAAGGTTTGGATGGTTTCAGCCATCTGAACGTATTCTGGTGGTGTCATAAATTCAATGACGGCAAGTTCAGGAAGACGGTGGAGTGCGATAAACCGTACAGAAAATGTCCCTCGAAGATCGGGGTGTTCGCGACGCGCTCCCCTCTCAGGCCCAATCCGATAGCGCTCAGCGTGGCACCCATACTTAAGATAGACTATGCCGCTGGCCTGATCCACATTCCTTATATTGATGCGGAGGATGGGACGCCGATCGTCGATCTGAAACCGTATCACCCCTCTATCGAAAGGATACGGAACGTGACCGTGCCCGAATGGTGTAGCCACTGGCCAAAATGGTATGAGGATTCGGCCGATTTCGACTGGGAATCGGAGATCGTGCATGCGCGATAGCTGGAATCCGCTCCCCGCGCGCCCTGCCGCCCGAACCCCGTGGAGCTCACCACTTACAGGATCGTCTCGGTCGACGAGAAAATGGGAATCGTACGGATCGCCGGCATTGACGCAAAGGAGGGGACCACCATCCTGGATTTGAAGGCCTACTTCCCCTGCTGCGACAGGGTAAAGGAGGTGCGGATCCCCGAGTGGCTACCGGGCTGGCCTGAGTGGATGCACGAGTGATGATTATTGAATTATGTGGTATCTTGATCCGCAGGAGATCGTTACTGAGTTCTGACACCAATTTCAAGGAGATAGCATGAAAAATATTTGCACCGGACGCTGGGCCGGTGCGTTCTCGGTTGCATGCCTGCTTATCTTTTCCCTGAGTTCATGCTGGATGTTGACCAGGGGGAGAAGCATTATGCGTGCCCAACATCCGCCGGAGCAGGCACACGACATGCTAAAGTACTACGCCGCGCAGGGGATAATAACTGATCCGGGAAAGTACACATATCTGTACGAGAATCTTCCCTCCGACGTCCCCTCCCTCTGCGCGGTCGTCAGGGGGGTGATGCTGCATATCTTCATGGCCGACAAATACGGCGTCACAATCCCGGAAGAAAGGAAACAGGAGGTGCAGTTGCGCACGGTCGAGAGAATGCTCGGAAAAATCATGGAGCTCGACGGCCAACCCCTCACGGTCGCCCGCGAACCGCTGAAGCGCATGGTGGGAAACTGCCGCGACCACACGGCGCTGCTCTGTTCGATGCTCAAATACAAGGGCATCCCTGCGCGGGCGAGGTGCGGATTCGCAACCTACTTCATACCGGGGCGATACGTGGACCACTGGGTCTGCGAATACTGGAATGCACAGCAGCGCCGATGGGTACGCGTTGATCCTCAGCTGGACGAGGTGCAGATAAAAGCGCTCGGCATCACGTTCAATCCCCTTGACCTGGCGCAGGGCACATTCGTATCAGGGGGAGAGGCATGGAACATGTGCCGCGCGGGGAAACTGGACCCGGACCTCTGCGGCATATTTGACATGAAGGGGTTGTGGTTCGTCAGGGGCGATCTCGTCCGCGACTTCATGGCGCTCAACAGGGTGGAAGTCCTCCCCTGGGATTGCAACGATCTCATGCGCAGGGAGAGAGAGCCGGGCTTCGAAGAGCACCGCCTGCTGGATGCGATCGCCGACATGACTGCCGTGCGTGATCCGTCATTCAGAATAATCAGATCGTTCTACGATTCCCGTCAGTCATTACGGATGCCCGAGGAATGGAAGCCCTGAACTACAGCTGAAAGTGTAAGGTGTAATGTTTAAAGAATTCGGAGCAATTGCCGTCATCCCGAGACCGGCGTGAATACCTGTCGGCCCTTGAGACGGCACGGCCCCTCAAGTTGCGGCGACTGAGAGAAGCCAGCTCCGGCTATAGAATGCCTGACGCGGTTTATCCACTCCTCGTAGGTGATCGCCGGTCCCGATTCCCTCAGCGTCTTGATCGCAAAGTAGCTGAACACTCCCCGGGCGGCACCCTCGAAATTATCCTCGGCAGCCGGTTCGTCATCCCGCGCGGCGCTCATGAAGATTTCTCCCATGCGCTCTTCACTGATGGCTGAGAGCCTCTTTTTGAAGGGGCTCAAGCCGTTCACGCCTTCCACGGCGTCGGAAGGGGGCGGATAAAAGCGCACCCTCCCTTTCAGCGCAGGGCCCGGGAGAAACCTCGTCACCGTCCCTGAATAACAGGAGTCCGCGATGAAGGTGAACGCGGTGCGATATCCAATTCGGTCAAGACGGGAACGGAGCTCATCGTCAAGGATGAGCCTGTCGAAATCTGCCTCACAGGGGACGAGCGCCTCATCCCTGCCGTCCACTTCGTCTTTCACCCCCGTGTCAGGAACCCAGGTCCCGTGCCCTGAATAGATAAAGGCGAGGACGTCATCGCCACGCCCGCCCCCGACGAGCTCATCGAGCGCAGAGAGGATATTCCGTTGCGTCGCCTCGCCGTTAAGGATCAGCCTCACATCCCCTGGGGGGAAGCCAAACAGTTCGGTGAGAAGCTTGGCCCATGCCCGCGCGTCGTTCACGCACCCGCCGAGGTCGTTGTCCACTCCAGGATAATCGTTGATTCCCACACACACCGCTCTCTTACTCATGGCATGAAATCACACGCATTCCCGGTTCAGGGCAATCCCTGTCAAAACAGCCCTTCATACAAGATACTACCCCATGGCAGGCAGGATGGCAATTTATAACACCGAGCTCGGGATTTGCTCGACATTCCCCATTTTTTCGCCGTCCACTTTTGTAACATATTGGGTGCGTCAGTGTTAAAATTATTCACAACTGCACTATCGTTTTCTACCACGAAGGACACGAAGGTCACGAAGATAGACAAATAGGCTGATTAACCTAGTCTTTCTTCGTGCTCTTCGTGGTGAGAGCCGCCTTTTAAATAAAACTGGGGAAACTCCAGGAGGGATTTGGCAGGATAATCCCCACTTTTTGCCCGTATTTTTCTACAACATGTTGGTTGAGATAGAATTATAAAATACCGCAACTGAATCATTGTTTTTCTACCACGAAGGACACGAAGGACGAGAAGTTGAGGGAAAGGATAGGGTAGGTGCCGT
>Ga0315281_10001708_pt1 | contig 32558 bp, 29 predicted proteins | sample YL17G07_0_MG_FD_204540 | JGI IMG/M metagenome (GOLD analysis project Ga0315281, IMG submission 204540) | Sediment microbial communities from Yellowstone Lake, YNP, Wyoming, USA - YL17G07_0 | ecosystem: Environmental > Aquatic > Freshwater > Lake > Sediment | place: USA: Wyoming | collected...
CGCGCGACACGAGGAGGATGGTTTGGCAAAAACCGAGGCAAAAGGCATAGATCTCCAGCAGGCAATAGAGATACCTAAAAAAATACCCTTGCTCCCGATCAGGGATATTGTGGTCTTTCCGTACATGGTGCTTCCGCTCTTTGTGGGAAGGGAGATGTCCATTAAGGCGATCGAGATCGCACTTGAAGGAAACCGCATGATCTTTCTGACATCGCAGAAAGACATCAATGTGGAAAATCCCTCTCCCTCGGACCTCTATTCCGTCGGCACGGTCGGCGTAATCATGCGGATGCTGAAGCTGCCTGACGGACGCATCAAAATCCTCGTTCAGGGCGTTGCGCGGGCGAAAACGGTAAAGTTCCTCCAGAAAGAGCCCTTTTACCAGGTTGAGATCAAGACGTTTCCCGATGTCCCGGCGCAGGTGAATCTCGAAACCGAGGCATTGATGCGGAACGTCAAGGAGCAGATCGAGCGGCTGGTGTCCTTTGGCAAGGTGATCCTTCCCGACATCATGGTGGTCATTGAGAACGTAGACGACCCGGGCAAGCTCGCAGACCTTGCCATCGCGAACATGGGCCTTAAGGTTGAGCAGGCCCAGGAAATCCTTGAAATCACCGATCCTCTTCAGCGGATAAAGCGTATCAACGACGCATTGGGCAAAGAGATCGAACTCCTCTCCATGCAGCAGAAGATCCAGGCGGACGTTCGGGGTGAGATTGACAAGACGCAGCGCGAGTACTTTCTTCGGGAGCAGCTGAAGGCGATCCAGCGCGAGCTCGGCGAGACCGACGACCGGTCTGAAGACATAGGGAATTGCGCGAGAAGATCAAAGAGGCCAAAATGCCGGAAAAGGGGGCCAGGGAAGCCGAGAAGCAGCTTCGCAGGCTGGAGCGCATGCACCCGGACGCAGCTGAGGCTTCCATGACCAGGACCTACATAGAATGGCTTGCGGAACTTCCCTGGAGCAAGGCGACGAAGGACAACCTCGACCTTAAGGCGGCGCACAAGATCCTCGAAGAAGACCACTACGACCTTGAAAAAGTGAAGGAACGCATCATCGAATACCTGGCGGTGCGCAAACTCAAGGAAAAGATGAAAGGCCCGATCCTCTGCTTTGTCGGACCTCCGGGCGTGGGTAAAACCTCGCTCGGCAAATCGATTGCCCGCGCCCTGGGACGGGAGTTCGTGCGCATTTCTCTTGGTGGCGTGCGCGACGAAGCCGAGATTCGTGGCCACCGCAGAACCTATGTGGGGGCTCTTCCCGGGAGGATCATTCAAGGCATCAAGACCGCCGGCAACAACAATCCGGTCTTCATGCTTGACGAGATTGATAAGATCGGCGCCGATTTCCGCGGCGACCCCTCGGCGGCGCTGCTAGAAGTGCTCGATCCGGAGCAGAACAACTCCTTTAGCGACCACTACATCGGTTTGCCCTTTGACCTGTCCCGCGTGATGTTCATTACCACTGCGAACATGACCGACCCGATCCCGGGCCCGCTCAAGGACCGCATGGAGATAATCCGGTTGTCGGGTTACACGGAACAGGAAAAACTCGGCATCGCGAAAAGCTATCTGGTACCCAGACAGCTGGCCGAGCATGGCATTACGGAAAAGCAGATCAGTATCCCGGACAAAACGATCATCCAGGTCATTGCGCAGTATACCCGTGAGGCAGGCGTGCGCAACCTTGAACGCGAGATCGGCCATCTCTGCCGTAAGGTGGCAAGGAAAGTCGCGGAAGGGGAAAGCGGATTGTTCACGATCACCACGCAGAACCTCCATAAATACCTCGGAGTCCAGAAATATATGCCCGAGGTCGAGCGCGAACAGGACGAGATCGGCGTTGTGACAGGTTTGGCCTGGACCGAAACGGGCGGAGATATCCTGTATATCGAAGCGACAACGATGCGCGGGAAGGGAGCTCTCACGCTTACCGGACATTTGGGCGATGTGATGAAGGAATCGGCCCATGCCGCGCTTACCTACGTGCGCTCTCGTGCGGAGAAACTCGGAATCCACCCCGATGTGTTCTCTAAAACGGATGTCCATATCCATGTGCCGGCAGGCGCTATTCCCAAGGACGGCCCCTCAGCCGGCGTGACCATGGCCACAGCCCTGGCGTCTGTATTCACGAATACACCTGTGAGAAAGGACATTGCCATGACCGGCGAAGTGACGCTTCGCGGACGGGTCATGCCGATTGGCGGACTCAAGGAAAAGACGCTTGCTGCCCGCAGGGCCGGGATCAAGACGGTGATCATACCGAAAGAAAACGAAAAAGACCTTGAAGACCTCCCGAAGTATCTTCGCAAGGACATGACGTTTGTTTTCGCGACGACGGTAGACGATGTTCTTGCCGCGGCGCTGGGGAAAAAAAGCAAAAAGAACAGCGTGAAGAAAGTGCCCGAAAAAAAATCGCCAAAATAAAGACCGCCGGAAGGTCTAAGGTCACTCATTAACCGAACACAGAAAAGACCCGTGTTATTAGAAATTATCCGGCTGTGTGATTTGCTTGAACAAAAAGAATGAAAATATCCTGCCTGGGTGAATTCGGACTTATTGATAAAATCCGTAAGTCGTCCGCCTGTTCCTCGCCTGCAGTAGTGGTCGGCATCGGTGACGACGCTGCGGTCATAAAGATGGCCGCTTCTTCCGTATTGCTGGCCACTACAGACATGTTGATCGAACATGTGCACTTTGACTTATCCTTGACGGATTTTCCCTCTCTCGGCTGGAAATCCGCAGCCGTCAACCTGAGCGATATTGCTGCGATGGGGGGTATCCCCAGGTTTTGTCTCTCCTCACTCGCCATCCCGTCGGGAATTTCTGTGGAGGCGGTGAAGGGATTTTACCGGGGATTTTCTTCGCTCTTACGGGCGCATAATACCATGCTTGTCGGCGGAGATACGAGCTCATCAAAAAGCGGATTTGTTGTGAGTGTTAGTGTTCTCGGGGAAACAAAAAGAGGAATGGCTGTCTATCGATCCGGAGCAAAGTATGGAGACAGTGTATTTGTTACCGGTACGCTTGGTGATTCAGGAGCCGGTCTGGAAATTCTCAAGTCAGGGCACAGAGGGCAGAGGGCAGGGGTCAGGAATCTGATCAAAAAACATAACAGGCCTGTCCCTCGTATTGAGTGGGGGAGACAAATCGCGCTTGCCAAATGCGCAAGTGCAATGATCGATATCAGTGACGGCCTTTCGTCCGATCTGTCCCATATCTGCGATGCGAGCGGAGTAGGGGCGGTTCTTTTCTCCGATAAAATTCCTCTTTCAACGTCGCTGTTGAAATCGGCGACCTGTCTTGAAAAAAAGCCACTTCACTATGCCCTGTCAGGCGGGGAGGATTATGAACTCTTGTTTACGGTACCGCCGTCACGGATGAATAAGCTGAAAAGTTTGCGAATTCCCATAACGGAGATCGGAAGGATCACCAAGGGGAACGGCCTGTTTCTGGTAAACGCCGAAGGCAGGAAGGCTTTACTGAAACCTACTGGATATAATCATTTCAAAGGGAGCTTGGATTGCAAGAAACGCTGATTTTCCGCTGTCTTGCTGTCACGTAAATACCATGGAGTACATTCGGGACCGCATCAGAAGCGTTTTTCAATTAAAAGATTCTCCTAATAAAATCGCTTCTGCTTTTGCCCTCGGTGTTTTTATCGCGTTTACGCCGACGATTGGATTACACACGATTAGTTGTCTTGTCCTGGCATGGTTGTTTCGCTTTAGTAATTTTGTCGTACTAACAGCGGCGTTTCTGAATAATCCCTGGACCATTGTCCCGTTGTATGGTTTTTGTCTCTGGTTCGGCATAAAAATCACCGGCACGATGGTGGCAACGCCGGATATAGCGTGGCAGACCCTCACCTTCTCTTCCGCCTATCATGTTTTGAGGCCCTATCTTTGGCCTTTTGTTGTGGGGACAATCGTTGTTGGCGCCTGTGCAGCAGTTATTTCATATTTCTTGGTTTACTGGGTTGTGGTTCGCTATCGGGGGATAAAAAAAAATGAGCAATTCGTTGATCGTCAGCCGTGATCGTGATGAACTTCTCCGCCGCGGCTGATCAATTAAGCAGTAAGAGGAACTTTTTATTGAAGCAACCGCTAATCTCTGTGGTCATAGTGAATTGGAACGGGAAGCATCTCCTCGGTGAATGCCTTGATTCACTGATGACGCAGTGCTTCACCAAGGTGGAAATTATCCTGGTTGACAATGGGTCTCAGGACGGTTCCGTTGAGTTTGTTCGCGAGCGATATCAAAGTGTCAGGATTGTTAATCTGCCCGATAATCTTGGTTTTGCGGGAGGTAACAATGCCGGTATCAGGATTGCCTCCGGCAAGTATATAGCTCTTCTGAACAATGATACCAAGGCGGATACTGAGTGGCTGGTGAATATGCTGACGGAAGCAGAAACAGGCCCGCCTACCATCGGCATGTGGGCCTGCAAGATACTCTCCTATGATAATCCTTCCCTTATAGACAACGTGGGTCTCCTTCTGTACCCCGACGGTCTGGGGAGGGGGAAGGGCAGGCTGGAGACGGACCGGGGCCAATTTGACCAAAAAAAAGAGGCGTTTTTCCCGAGCGGTTGCGCCGGTCTCTACCGTCGGGAGATGCTGAACGAGGTCGGCTTGTTCGATGAGGAGTTCTTTGCCTACTCAGATGACGTTGATCTCGGATTGCGCGCCAGGCTGGCCGGGTGGGGTTGTGTTTATGTGCCCCTCGCGAAGGTTTACCATAAATATTCATCGTCATCGTCGGCCTATTCTCCGCTCAAGGCTTTTCTGGTCGAGCGAAACCGGATATGGGTGCTTTTGAAATATTTTCCAATGGAACTGATCCTGATAAGTCCGTTCGTAACGTTTACACGGCTTCTGGTCCATTTATACGGTGCGCTGACAGGTAAGGGCGCGAGCGGACGATTTTCAGAACAGAATTCAGTCCTCCGCGCAGTCTCTATTCTGCTTAAAGCCTGGTATTCGGTTTTTGCAGCGCTCCCGAAAATATTTATGAAGCGGCATGATTTATTCAAAATCAGACGAATCGGCCGCCGTGAACTTTATCGTTTGCTCTGCGAGTTTCGCATATCAACGCACGAAATTGCATTGAAAGAATAACAAATGAAAATAGTGATCATTGTTCCTGCATACAATGAAGAGGAAAGTCTCCCCGAAGTGATCCGGGATTTACGGGAGAACATGCCGTCAGCGCATGTTCTGTTGGTGAACGATGGGTCGCAGGACAGAACGTCGGAGATTGCGCGAAAACATGGAGTAACGGTGCTGGATCTGCCGTTCAATCTCGGCATCGGCGGAGCGGTCCAGGCAGGGTATCTTTATGCAGAGCGGAACGATTATGACATTGCCGTGCAATTTGACGGCGACGGCCAGCACCTTGCCGAAGAAATTAAGAAGCTTATTGAACCCATTGCAGCAGGGAAGGCGGACCTTGTGGTGGGCTCGCGGTTCCTGGAGCAGACGAGATATAAGACGCCTTTCTTTCGAAAGCTCGGGATCGCGATCTTTTCATTCGTCCTCTCCAGAATACTTGGCATGTCAGTGACGGACAGCACTTCAGGATTCAGGGCCGCAAATCGGCGGGTGATCGAATTTTTCGCTCGCGCCTATCCAGACGACTATCCCGAGGTCGAGGCCCTCGTTCTTCTGCATAAGGGGAATATGCGGCTTGCGGAAGTGACCGTTACCATGCGCGAGCGCACCGGCGGCAGGTCATCGATAACACCGATGCAGTCCGTGTATTACATGGCGAAAGTACTCATGGCGATATTTATCGATCTGATGAAAAAAGTGAGGTGACCCATGGACCTGATAAAGATATTAGCTATTCTGGGGAGTGGAACCGTCTTGGTAGTGGTCATTGAGCTGATCCGGAGGGGGAGGCTGAAGGAAAAGTATTCACTGCTCTGGCTTTTTGCCGGCAGTTGCCTTCTGCTCTTCTCCTTATCAAGGGATCTGTTGGAATATGTATCACGACTGCTGGGCATTTACTATCCGCCATCGCTCCTTTTTCTTCTCGCTTTTCTATTCCTGCTGCTGATCACATTGCATTTTTCCGTGGTTCTCTCCGGTCTGTCCGAGCAAAACAAACAACTGGCGCAGGAACTCGCATTACTGCGACAGGAGATGGAGGAGGCGATGAGGCGGATGGCTGAAAAACGGGTTCTCCCAGGTTGAATTTGATTGAAATCCTTTACTCGCATCCCCTCGTTCGTGTTAAACCGACATGACAATCTACCTGACTGCGATGAGTAGCGCTCATTGTTGCATGGTTATATAAATAGTAAAAATTTGTTGGTTTCCGCATAGATATTCCGCAAGCCTCATCGCAGTGATAGCCGCCCAATCCTGTTGCGCTTTTCCTTCGTTTCCCTTATACTCTCAATACGTATCAGCAGCTCAACCACATAAAGTTTCAAGACCTTAAAAAAGGCTTCTCATGTTTGTGATTAAAAAACTATCGGTCGTGGTAATCATTTTTCTTTCCATTGAGTTGTTTCCAACAACCATGAGAACTGTTGACTATAATTCGAGTTTTACAGATATCATTACTCCGAATTCCGGATTGCATGTTCTTCCACCAAAAGTACAGGCAGGAATCCGCCTTCTGCAGGAACAGAGATTAGACTCCTTCCGCATATCTTCGGCAATTAATCGATATGGTGAGCTTCAGCGGCTAATCGAAGGGGCATATCCAATTCGTGTTCTTGAGAAATCCGCTTACTGCCTAATGTTCAGCAATGAGCAGATTCCGCTGGGATGCGCTGTGGTCTCTGGCGCGGAGGGGGTAATCCTTGTTTATTGCCCTTAGCTTGACATTCCCCTATGTTTTCGGACTTGGATGCTTGGTCCTAATTCCCTATTATCGCAGATTTATTATCATGCAGCAGGCCAAGCACGATGCAAATAGATCAATTGCGACTATTTTGATGGCTGGCGTTTTGCTGAACCATCTTCTCGTGAACATTATCGGAAAACTTGATTATTCAATTATACTAGGCAGTTTCTTGTCCTGCATTGGATTATGGCTTGCTTTCCGTTCAAGGAACACCAGATTGACAATGATTAGTTCTCTGAACTGGTTGGCAATTTCAATAATTCTCTATCTCACGCTTGTCTACGCAGTATACATTTTTTGTGATCCAATCGCAGGATGGGATGCACGCTCTATCTGGTTTTTTCATGCGAAAATGATCTACTACAATCAGGCGTTCTCTTCTTCAGCAGGCTGGAACCTACCCTCCGTGCAATTCTCTCACATAGGCTATCCGAAACTGGTGCCGATCATGGCTGCACAATTCACCTATGCTGTTGGTTACTGGAACGAGTATGTACCTAAGGGAAGCTTACTCATTCTGTTGACACCCATGTTGTTTGCTTCACTTTCTTTCATCAACAGAAAACATCTTAGTTCTCTTTATTTCATAATATTCTTCTTTTATAACTTTGGCTGGTGGTTTTGGAATGGCTATATGGACGGGTATTTGGCACTCTATGCAGCCTTTTCCACTCTTTTCCTCGGTAGATGGCTAGATGAAAAAGATCCGCTGGATCTGACCGCCGGCATCGCCTGTTTGGGGATCATTGGTAATCTGAAGAGCGAAGGGATGCTCTACCTCTTGACAATTACGGCATGTATCGCTGCGATCCTGTATCTCCGCCGAAAGAATGCCCCCCCCTCCATCACTCGGAATATACGCTCCGCATGGCCGCTCATTCTGTTTATATCGCTCGGCGTGTTCCTTTGGTATGGATTAAGATGGAAATGGGGCATAAGTTCAGACAACCCGATTCAACTGAACAGAATATTGGTCCGCCTGCAAGAAGGGTCGCTCTTCAAAATACTTGATGCACTCTTTGTGAAACAGAAGGTAGGTCATGCTTTTGCGCTGTTCCTTCTGGCGGCAGGTATTGCAAAGATGTCCCGAACCACCATAAACCACGCTGTATGGCTGCCTGTCCTTACCTCGTTGTTCTATTGTATTGGCATGGTTATTGTCTATTGTGCTACATCTGAAGACCTTTCTTGGCATCTACGAACAAGCGGCGATCGTACTATGCTGCCGGTACTTTTAGGTATCTTTGCCGCAACCTTTTCTCTTCTCAGTGGACTTGAACGGGAGGTTCCCTTACCATCGTTCTCTCAAGCGCAAAAGCGATTGGGCAAAATATAATCAAGCCGCGCCAGGATCAGCTTCGATTAGCGTTGTGTCGTCAATTATCACTAACATTCACCACCCGTCGGAGTTTAATCTCAGCGGGTAACTTCTCCGCAGATCGCTGCTTCACTTTTTGTTGTTAGCTGTTGGTGCCTCCATTGATGTCATAGTTGAACATCGCGCGTGTATACCGTCGATAGGTTTAGTAATCGTGTTTGTTTCGGTATAGGAAATTTTATTTTAGCTGGTGGCTTAGAAAAAGAGTGCGGCTGGAAATACCGTGAAGGAATAATGATACGTTCCAGGAAAGAGCGGATTTGCCGCTCTTTCCTGGTTATGAATAGAGGTCAAACTTTTGCCAGCAAAGCGGATTCTTCTTCCTGAAATTCCACAGAACCTTCTTTGAGCGTGACGAGTATTTTGTGTACGTCCTTGAAGCGTCCCCTCAGAATGTCCTCAGACAGCGGATCTGCCAGATATTTCTGGACCGCACGACGCATTGGCCTGGCTCCGTACGTAGGCTGGTAGTTCTCCTGAATGAGCCACTCCTTGACCTCTTGCGATACTTCGAGTTGAATGCTCCGGTCTACCATCATCTGATTGTTGAGCTCTTCAATCAGCATACCAACGATCGTAAGGAGGTGGTCATTCGTGAGAGGGTGAAATACGACCACTTCATCGATCCTGTTCAAAAACTCGGGGTTAAAAGATTTTTTAAGCTCCGCAGTGACATTGTCCTTCATTTTATCATACTGCGTCTTGGTGGTCGCCTGCATGAAGCCCAGCGTTGTATCTTTATCGATCATTCTGGCGCCGAGGTTCGACGTCATGATAATGATGGTATTACGAAAATCAACTTTTCTGCCGAAGCTATCGGTCATATAGCCATCATCAAGCACCTGGAGAAGCATATTGAAAATGTCCGGGTGGGCCTTTTCGATCTCATCAAAGAGCACAACCGAGTAGGGACGACGTCTGATTTTCTCAGTTAACTGACCCCCGTCGTCATACCCGACATAGCCTGGAGGAGAGCCGACCAGCCGTGAGGAACTGAATTTTTCCATGTATTCGGACATGTCGACCCGGATGAGAGCGTCTTCACTGTCGAACAGGAACAACGCAAGCGTCCGGGCGAGTTCGGTTTTACCGACACCCGTAGGGCCGAGGAAAATAAATGAGCCGATGGGCTGCTTGCGCGTCTTGAGTCCTACCCGCGAGCGTCGAATGGACCGGGACACGGCCTCAATCGCAACGTCCTGACCTACGATCCTCTTGTGAATCTCCTCTTCCATCCTGAGCAGACGGGACGACTCTTTTTCTTCGAGCCGCAGGAGGGGGATGCCGGTGATATGTGACACAACCATCGCAATGTCTTCTTCACCAACAACGGGAATGTTCTTTTCCTGCGTACTTTTCCAGTCTTTATGCATGCTGTCAAGAGCATCGCGCAGGCTGTCTTCCTCTTCATGGATGGACTCTACCCGCACGTAATCCTTGATGCGGGAAAAAAGGTTCTTCTCCTGCTCAAGTTTCTTGAGTTTTTTCTCGATGATCTTCATCTCGGCAGGGTAGGTGTAACGGTTGAGTTTCGCCTTGGCGCCTGCTTCATCGATCACATCAATGGCCTTGTCAGGGAGGAAACGGTCTGTAATATAGCGGTCCGAAAGTCGCGCAGAGGCAACTACCGCCTCGTCCGTGATCTTGATCTTGTGGTGCGACTCATATTTTGAACGAAGGCCTTTTATGATATTAATGGTCTCTTCCAGGGAGGGCGGTTGCACGTAGATAGGCTGAAACCGGCGCTTGAGCGCCCCATCCTTTTCGATGTGCTTCCGGTATTCGTCGAGAGTCGTGGCGCCGATGCACTGGATCTCGCCGCGCGCCAAGGCCGGCTTCAACATACTGGAAGCGTCGATGGAACCCTCGGCAGCTCCTGCTCCCACCAGGGTGTGCAGTTCGTCAATAAAAAGAATGATATTGTCCGCCTGTACAATCTCCTTCATCACGATCTTAAGCCGCTCCTCGAACTGGCCGCGGTACTTGGTGCCCGCGATCAGTGCGCCAAGGTCAAGAGAGACAACCCGCCGGTTCAGGATATTCTCCGGCACATCTGAGCTGATGATCCTCTGCGCCAGCCCTTCAACGATCGCGGTCTTGCCGATACCGGGTTCGCCGATAACGACGGGATTGTTTTTGGTCCTGCGGGAAAGGATCTGGAGAAGGCGGTCAATTTCCTGATCACGTCCAATGACCGGATCGAGCTTACCGGCCTTGGCAAGTTGTGTAATATCTCTGCTGAACTCGTCGAGGGCCGGTGTCGGGCTCTTTTTGGCACTCACCTGGGTTGCGGCTCTGCGAAGATAATTGATGACCAGTTGCCGGGACCCGAGAAGATTTACGCCGAAGCTGCGAAGGATCTTGCCTCCAATGCCTTCTTCCTCACGGATAAGGCCGAGAAGCAGGTGTTCGCTGCCGATATAATTATGACCGAGGAGCCGGGCTTCCTCGACAGCGTATTCAAGGACTTTTTTTGCACGGGGAGTAAAGGGGATATCGCCGAAGGTGAGGGTGTTTCCGCTTGAAGGCAGGTTTCGTTCTACCTCCATCCGGATCTGGTCGACATCAATGCCCATTTTACGCAGCACGGCAACGGGGATGCCGTCTTCTTCCCGCAGGGTGCCCAGCAGCATATGCTCCGTCCCCAGATAATCGTTCTGGAGCCGTTCGGCCTCTTCCCGTGCGTAGACAATTACTTTTCTGCCTCGTTCCGTGAATTTTTCGAACATCATAATAGGGTAACCGCCTTCACCTTTACTGCAATGAAATGAGTTTCGCTTACCTTGTGTCTTGGATAAAATATACTCCAGTCAACCGGATAAAGTCAATAGCCGTTTTACGATATAGCTTCAACGCGCATTGTGAACCAACAGTATTATTTGTTTGACTTTGTCCTCGCAACATAGTAGTTTTTCTTCATGATACGAAAGGCAAAATTAACGGATGTCAAGGCGATCCAGGCGCTTGTTAATCAGTATGCCGATTCGGGCCAGATGCTGCCCCGCACCCTGAACGAGATCTATGAACATCTTCGGGATTTTCACGTGTATGAGGACAGCGGAGCACTTGCCGGCGTATGTGCGCTACATATAAGCTGGGATGGACTTGCCGAGGTACGGTCGCTTGCCGTGCGGCAGGACCGGGTCAAGCGCGGCATTGGCGCTGAGCTGGTGCGGCAATGTTTGAAAGAGGCCGCTGCTCTCCAGGTCGCGCGCGTGTTTGTGTTGACCTACCAGGCTGGTTTTTTTAGAAAGCTCGGGTTCACGGATATAGATAAGAAGGAACTTCCTCATAAGATCTGGACGGACTGCCTGAACTGTGTCAAGTTTCCCGACTGTGATGAGTCTGCGCTCATTATCAAGCTCACCTAAATTAATGCCTGATAATCAGGCACACAACAGAACATCCCTTCACCTGACATTGGCATCGAGGTTGCATCATTCCGCCAGAACAATAAAGCAAATAATTCTTAATTAAAGTACTTGACTGATAAATCAATATGTTATCTCTCTATATTCATATTCCTTTTTGTGTCCGAAAGTGCGGATACTGTGGCTTTTATTCAACACAATATTCGACCCGCATTGCTGACGAATTCATTACGTGCTTGGAATGCGATGCGGCGCGTAACCGGAGTGACTTCACTCACAGGCTCTTTACGAACATCTACATCGGCGGCGGTACCCCAACTGCTCTTTCTCTTGCCCAGTTAGAACGGATCGTGAGAACCATCAGGCAGTATTTCCCGATTGCTGATGACGCTGAATTTACCGTCGAGGCAAACCCGAATACTGTCACGAACGATAAACTAGTGCTCCTGCTCAAGCTTGGAGTGAACAGACTCAGTCTGGGTGTGCAGTCCTTTTCTGACGATGTACTTCGAACACTCGGCAGGCTTCACACATCGGAAGATGCTGTCAATGCGTTCAGGCTTGCACGAAGCGCCGGATTTGGAAATATCGGATTAGACCTGATTTTCGGAATCCCGTGCCAGACCGCCGCTCACTGGAAGGATACGCTGGATGCGGCCATCACACTGAAGCCGGAACATGTTTCCGCCTATAGTCTCTCCCTGGACAAAGGTTCTCAATGGCAGCGTGAGGCCGAGAACGGTGGATTAACTCTACCGGATGAAGAGGTTGCCGCGGCAATGTATGAGCGCGCAGTTCAAACACTGCACAACGCCGGCTACGGACAGTATGAGATCTCGAATTATTCTTTGCCTGGATTCGAGTGCCGGCATAATGTGAATTATTGGGAACGGGGAGAATACCTCGGCCTCGGTCCGGGGGCATGGTCATTCATTTTGGGGGAACGATATTCCACCATGGCCGATACTGAGGAGTACTCGTTGGGAGTGTTAAGCGGCCGGACCGCAGTTGATATCCATGAACTTGTTGGATCAGAACAGTCGGCGAGAGAAACCATCCTGCTCAGGCTCAGGACCATGAAGGGCTTGGATGTTCGCAGGTTCGAACGTGAGTATGGTCCCGACTTTTTACTTCGCCTGGAGAGAAACGCGGTCCCACTCAGGGAGAGAGGACTTCTCCATCTGTCGGAAGGACACCTGAGGCTCACCGACCGAGGGATTTTGCTGTCGGACGAGGCTCTGGTAAGGCTTTCCCTTTAAATTTTTGTTTACACTTTTGCTGCTCCATGCTATAGTATTTTGCTTTTATTGAGTTGAATGGAGGATGTTCTCATCGTGCAAAAATACCTTGCGGCCGTCGGGGCGTTGTCGTTCCTGCTCCTCTCCGTGTTTGTTTTTCCCTGTTCGGCTAATGATGCAAAGGTGACCCTGATAGAAGTGCAGGGAAACAGGAGAATAGAAACCGCAACAGTTCTTGCGAAGATCAAAACAAAAGAGGGGGATGTTTTCTCACCGTCCCTGGTCAGGGAAGATATTAAAGTGCTGTACCAACTCGGGCATTTTGAGGATATTCAGGTAAGGACCGAGGGTTTTGAGGACGGGCTCAAGGTCATTTTCTCTGTTAAGGAAAAACCACTTATCCGCGAAATCACCTTCGAGGGCAACGATGAATTGACGACGGAAAAGTTGAAGGAAGTCCTGACGTTGCTACCCCGGACCGCCTTCAACGTGCAGCTTATCAATGACAATGCTGAGAAAATACGGCTCAAGTACCAGGACGCGGGGTTTTACGATGCTGTCGTGGTTCCCGTGGTCACGGAACTTCGCGGCGGCGACAGGAGCGTCGTCTATTATATCGAAGAGGGGAAAAAGGTAATATTAGAGGACATCATTATTCAGGGCAATAAAGCCCTTTCTTCGAAAGAGATCAAGGACGCCCTTAAAAACCAGGAGTATTGGCTCTTTTCCTTCCTCGGGCGCAGCGGAGCGCTGAGAATGGAGGAACTCAAGGAGGACCTTGAGACCATCAGGAACCTCTACTACAATAAAGGCTACATCCAGATCCAGGTGGACGAACCGGTCATAGAGCCAAAGAGCTATACCTTTCGCGAATGCTATTTCTGGGGACCGCCCAAAACCTTTATCAGAAAAAGCGAACTGGCCATACACATCAATGTCAAAGAGGGCGACCAGTTCCGGGTTGGTTCACTATCATACAAAGGGAACGTGCTTATCTCCGAGGAAGAGCTGGTGAAGGAGGTTAAGCTGACGAAAGGAGATATTTTCAGCAGGGAGGTGCTTCGTCAAGACGTAAACAGGATCATGGACCGCTATGACAGCATTGCGCGTCCTTTCGCTAATGTCAACCCGCAGTTCAGCATCGACACGGAAAAGAAAACCGTTGCCGTTCAAATTGAGATCCAGGAGGGCGGCGAGGTCCGGATAGGACGGATTGACATCACGGGAAACAGCAAAACCCGCGACAAGGTGATTCGCCGGGAGATGCGGCTGGAAGAGGGCGACCTCTATAGCAAGAAAGCGCTTAAAAGAAGCTACGAGCGGATCAACAATCTCAATTTTTTTGAGACCGCCGAGCTTGTCCCGGAACGCCGTCGGCAGGAGCCGATCATGGATTTCAATGTGAAGGTGAAAGAAAAACTCACCGGCACGTTGAGCGTCGGCGGCGGTTATAGCTCAGTGGACAAAGTGATGGGCATCGCGGAGATTTCCCAGGGGAATCTCGGCGGACGCGGCCAGTTGCTCAAATTCAAAACCCAGTGGGGCAAGACGCGTCAGCTTTTCGTGCTCAGTTTTATGGAACCCTATCTCTTTGACAAGGAAGTATGGGGCAAGACCGACCTTTATAAACAAGATCAGGATTACGACGGTTATAAACTCAAGAGCAACGGATTGGCTCTCTCTGTGGGGAAAAGTTACGGTGAATATGTCTCTACTTCTCTCAGATACAGCTATGACGACTCTCTGGTATCGAACCTATCGGTAACGCCGGTATTCGCTCTCCAGAGGCAGCTTGGCAGCTATGGTGATAAAATAAATACACGCGCGCTGACTTGGAGCATTGCCCGGGATACCCGGGACTATTTTCTCGATCCGAAAACCGGCTCAAGGAACAGCGTTTTTGTGGAGTATGCGGGCGGCCTGTTCGGCGGTGACCCTAATTTCGTCAAGACCCTGGGCGATTCGGCATGGTATTTCCCCCTGTTCTGGGATACTGTCATTATGGCGCGCGGCAGGTTCGGGTACGTAGAATCTCTTATCGATAAGCCCATCCCCCTGGGTGAACGCTTCTTCGTAGGCGGCGGCAACCCTACCACCGTTCGCGGTTTTCGATACGGGTCAGTCGGTCCCATGGATGCATCGTTGAACCGTTTGGGTGGAAACAAGGAACTGATTTACAACTTCGAATATACCTTCCCGATCGTTCCGGCTGCGCGGCTCAAAGGTGTGCTGTTCTATGATATTGGGAAGGCGTTCGACAATTACGAAACCGTGAAATATTCCGAGCTGCGGCATTCCATGGGATGGGGATTCTGGTGGCTTTCTCCGATCGGACCACTCAAATTTGAATGGGGGTACATTATTCACAGGAAACCCGCGGACCAGGCAAGCCAGTTCGAGTTCAATATCGGAACGATATTTTAATATGAGCAGGTCCTGACACGCCGGATCGCAGTCAATGAAAAATTACTACTCTCTTAAAGGAGGTTCACTATGAAAAGAATTGTATTGTTGTTCGCAGCAATGTGCTTGCTTGCCACGACCGCTATGGCCGCTGGTGGAAAAATCGCCTATGTCGATACCCAGACGGTGTTTGATAAAACCAAGCTCGGGAAAAAATATCAAGGAGTTGTGCGGGAATACTATGAAAGCCGCAAAAAGATCCTTGACCTGGATGCCGAAGAAATACAGAAACTCCAGGACGACTACAATAAACAAAAACAGGCCAAGCTGCTCAACGAAAAAGCTCAGAAGGAAAAAGAGGAGACCTTGAACCGCAAGATCAGTGATTTCCAGAAAAAGCGTGACGAGTTCAGCGGAGAGATCGGAAAAAAGAACGAGGAGTTGTCAAACGAGTTCAACCAGCAAATGGTTCTTGTGCTGAAAGATATCGTCAAGCGTGAAAAGTGCTCGATGGTTTTGAACAAGACCATCAACGTCCTCTCGAAGGCGGAAGTTCCCGCGGTCCTGTACGCTGATGACGACCTGGACCTGACAGCGAAGGTCGTTGTTGAAATGGACAAGAAGGAAGAAGAGAAAAAATAATTGTTTGTTTCATAACTGCTACCCAGGTTCATACGGTGTCTTTCTATTAGGTGGATTTTGGAATTATGAAACTTAAAGAACTTGCGGTAATACTTGGTGCGGAACTGACTGGGGCTGCTGAAGAAGATGTCAGCGGAGCAGCAGGTGTGCGCGAAGCGACAGCAGGACAGATCACGTTCATCACCGGGATGAATTTTCGTAAGGATCTGGAAGAATCAGGAGCTTCGGCCGCCCTGGTACCGCTGGATACGCCTGATATGCGTTTGCCGCTGCTCCGGGTTAAAAATCCCCGATTTGCGTTCGCACGGACACTTCAGCTCCTCTACGGCAGGCCTTACCAGGCGGCCGGCATCAGCGAAAAAGCGGCGATTGGCATGAATGCCTGTATAGGCGCAGATGCTTCCATTCATGCTTTTGTCGTCGTGGCTGATGATGCGAGAGTCGGCGACCGGGTAACGCTGCATCCCGGAGTCTCGATCGGCAGGGGGTCGGTTGTTGATGATGACTCTCTTATTCACGCGAACGTGAGCATCGGAGAGAACATCAAAATCGGCAAGCGGGTGATCATTCATGCCGGGACCGTGCTCGGCAGCGACGGGTTCGGGTTCGTGACCGACGGTGGACTGCACCATAAGATTCCCCAGGTCGGCGGCGTCATCATTGAAGACGATGTTGAGATCGGCGGTAATTGCACGATCGATCGCGCCATGCTCGGGAACACGATTATCAAGAAGGGCACAAAGCTCGACAACCAGGTTCATGTGGCGCATAATGTGACGATTGGAGAGCACTGTTTGATTGCCGGACAGGTCGGCATTGCGGGCAGCAGCACCCTCGGTAATTATGTGGTTTTCGGCGGCCAGGTCGGCGTAGCTGACCACACGGTTGTCGGCGATCGGGTCATGGCCGGCGGAGGGTCGGGTATAACCCGGGATGTGGAGGCAGGACAGATCATTGCCGGATATTACGCCATGCCGATCAAGGACTGGCTTAAAGTGCAAGCTATTTTGCCGAAATTGCCGGAACTCAGAAAAACGATAGCGAGCCTGGAAAAGCAGCTTCGTGAATTGAAAAGCAAGGAACGATAAAAGATGGAAAGGGGATTTAGTATGCTTGGCATAAATGAAATCATGGATTTTCTTCCGCACCGGTATCCGTTTCTGATGATCGATCGCATCCTCGAGTTTGAGATGAATAAGCGGATCGTGGGCATCAAGAACGTGACGATCAACGAGCCCTTTTTTCAGGGACACTTTCCCGGTCATCCTATCATGCCGGGTGTTCTGCTGCTCGAGGCAATGGCCCAGACAGGCGGCGTGATGGCACTCATGTCCCTGCCTGCGGACGAAGTGAAGAAAAAGGTCCTGTATTTCATGAGCATAGACAAAGCCAAGTTCCGTAAGCCGGTGCTTCCCGGAGATCAGGTGCGATTTGAACTTGAACTGGTCAAAGCGCGAGGGCCCGTAAGAAGCCTTAAGGCGGTCGCGATTGTTGATGGCGGAGTTGTTGCGGAAGCGGAAATGATGGCGATGATCGTTGATAAAGATAAATGAAACCGGCAGCGCGGGAGAAGGCAGTGAACATCCATACAACAGCAATTGTGCATCCAAAAGCGAAGATCGCCGAGGGCGTTGAGATCGGTCCGTACACGGTCATTGGTGAACACGTCAGCATCGGCAGGGACACGAAGATCGGCTCCCATGCATTGATCGAGGGATGGACCACGATCGGTGAACGGAACCATATCCATGCCTTCACCAGCATTGGCACTCCTCCGCAGGATATCAGCTATAAACCCAATGAACAGACCTATGTAATCATCGGCGATGACAACGTCATCCGCGAATATGCGACCGTGCACCGCGCCACAACCAAGGCTGACCGGAAGACCGAAATCGGCAACCGGAATTTCCTGATGTCCTATATCCACGTTGCCCACGACTGCAAGCTAGGGAACAATATCATCATGGCCAACAACGCCGCCTTCGGCGGTCATGTTATTGTCGAGGATTATGCTCTTCTCGGGGCGATCGTCGGCATCCACCAGTTCGTCCGGGTAGGCGCATATTCCATGATCGGCGGTCAGTCCGCCATTGTGCTCGATGTGCCGCCCTATGTCAACGCCACCGGCAACCGTGCGCAGCTCTACGGTCTGAATACTATCGGCCTGAAGCGGAAAGGCTTCACTGACGAGGTCATCAGCAATCTTAAAAAGGCGTATAAAATCATTTTCCGGTCCGGTCTGACACAGGAAGAAGCATTCAGGACGGCGCTGCAAGAATTCCCGGATTCGAAAGAAGTTAATTATTTTGTCGACTTCATGCGCCACTCAAAACGCGGCGTGACCCGGTAGGCAATGGATAAGATCGGTTTAATAGCCGGCAACGGTTCGTTCCCGCTGGCCTTTGCCCGCGCCGCGAAACAAAAAGGGCTGATGGTTATCGCCGTGGCCCATGAAGGCGAGACTCTGCCGGAGCTTGCGCAGCTGGTGGACAGCATTCATTGGGTCAAGGTGGGGCAACTCGGCAAACTCATCAGGATTTTTAAGGAGCAGGGTGTTGTTGATGTGCTTATGGCCGGAGGTATCAAAAAGACGCATTTGTTCAGCGGAGCCATACCCGACATCCGCGGCATGGCCTTGCTGGCAAAAATGATCCATAAAAAAGACGATTCCCTGCTCCGCGCTGTTGCTGATGAACTTGAGTCTGAGGGAATTACCGTACGCGAATCAACGCTCTATCTTGACAACATTGTTGCGCAGACGGGTATCTTGACAAAAAGAAAACCCACAAAAGCGGAACGGCAGGACATAGAGTTTGGCTGGCAGATGGCAAAAGAAATCGGACGATTGGACATCGGCCAGACCGTTGTGGTAAAGGACCAGGCCATACTGGCTGTTGAGGCTATAGAAGGAACTGATGCGGCCATTCGCCGCGGTGGTTTGCTCTGCGGTCAGGGGGCGGTCGTTGTCAAGGTTTGCAAACCGCAGCAGGACCTCCGTTTTGACCTTCCGGCGATCGGCACTCAGACGATCACGTCAATGATCGAAGTAAAGGCATCCTGTTTGACTATCGAAGCGGGAAAAACCATCATTATCGAGCGTGAAACAGTCATCCATGAAGCCGACCGGGCCGGCATTGCGATCGTCGCGCTTCAAGACCCGATGGATCTCGAATGAAAAAAGTACGTGCTGGCGTTATCGGTGTAGGATATTTAGGCCAGTATCACGCAGAGAAATATGCGTCGTTGCCGGAGGTGGCGCTTGAGGGAGTGGTTGATGCCGATCCTGCGCGTGCGGCCCATATAGCGCACAAGCTGAACACGAGGTCTTTTCCCGATCCCGCTGACCTCATTGGACGCGTTGACATGGTCAGTATCGTGGTCCCCACGGTCCATCACCACCGCGTGGCAAAGCAGTTCCTTGAGCAGGGGGTGCACGTTCTGCTTGAAAAACCGATCACGGTGACGATAGAAGAAGCCGATGACCTCATCAGTCTGGCCTCAGGCAGGGGATTGCTGCTGCAGATCGGGCATATCGAGCGGTTCAGCCCGGCAATAGCAGCGATCAAGCCGCTGCTGAAAACGCCGCGCTACATTACTGCTGAGCGGGCAGCGCCGTTCACCGTGCGTTGCACGGACGTCAATGTGGTCCTCGACCTCATGATACATGACCTTGATATCGTCATGGACCTTGCCAACGCCGAGGTCCGCGAAGTAAGCGCCGCCGGCGCATCGGTCATCACGAAAGAGATTGACAGTGCTTCGGCGCGGATCCTTTTCACAAACGGCTGTATCGCCGATGTTATTGCGAGCAGGGTGTCCGAGGAGAAGAAGCGCCTGCTTCGCGTGTTTGACGATGCTTGTTTCTACACCGCCGATTTCCAGACACAGAGGGCCTTTCGATCGCACCGCAGGGCCGGCGCAGCACTTGAATTGGCAACCGAGGATATTTCCCTGGAGCGTCGTGATACTCTGCTCGAAGAGATCAAGGCCTTTGTCAAGAGCGTCGAACAGAAAACGCGTCCGGTCGTTTCAGGCGTCGAAGGAAAACGGGCGCTTGCCCTGGCACAGATCATTACCTGCGCCATCGAGCAGGGTGTTGCCGGTTTCGTACCGGTACAATAGAGAGGAGTCGGCACAGCATGTCAGTACCCATGGTTGATCTCAAGATTCAATATGAAGCGATTCATGATGATATTATGAACGCGGTGAAGGGCGTGATCCAGAGCACTCATTTTATCCTCGGACCTCAGGGGAAGGCGCTCGAGGACTCGATTGCCGCCTATCACGGCGTTAAATATGCCGTTGCCGTGGCTTCAGGAACCGATGCTCTGCACCTGGCACTCCTGGCTGCCGGCGTCAAACGTGGCGATGAGGTCATCACCACTCCCTTCACCTTTATCGCAACAGCCGAGGCGGCATCATATATCGGAGCCGTGCCCGTGTTCGTTGATATCGATCCAATCACCTATAACATGGATGTCTCCAAGATTGAAGCTGCTATCACGAAGAAGACAAAAGCCATCATTCCGGTCCACCTCTATGGGGCACCGGTCGAGATGGGCCGGCTCATGGAGCTGGCAAAAAAACACGGCCTCAAGGTGATCGAGGACTGTGCGCAGTCTTTTGGCGCAGAATATCAGGGCAAAAAGACCGGCGCTTTTGGCGATTTGGGATGTTTCAGTTTCTTCCCGAGCAAGAACCTGGGCGCCTATGGCGACGGCGGCATGGTGGTCACGGACGACGTAAAGCTTGCCGAACGCATGCATAGTCTCAGAAACCACGGCAGCCGCGTTCGGTACTATCACGATGAGATCGGATTTAACAGCCGGCTTGACGAGATCCAGGCCGCGATCCTGAGGATCAAGTTCAAACACATCGACGAATATAATGCAAAACGAAGGAGCAATGCCTTTCTGTATAACAAGTTCCTGTCAGGAACGGGCATCCAGACGCCTTCGGAGCAGCAGGGTACGACGCATGTATTTCATCAATATACGATCAGGGTCAAAAATAGAGACGTGGTAAAGCAGAAACTCGATGCCGGAAACGTAACGTCGTCCATGATCTACTATCCGGTGCCGTTGCATGCGCAGGCCGCTTATAAGGACCTGGGAATAAAATCCGGAAGTTTGCCGAGCGCCGAGCAGGCTGCTCTTGAAGTTCTGTCTCTGCCCATGTACCCGGAATTGACAGAAGAGCAGGTCAAGCTTGTGGCTGAGGCAGTTAAAAAAGCGCTTTAAATGGTATCGCCTGCACGGGGATGCCGAGGACAGGTGAAATGGGGAATGCGACGTTGACCGTGAAGAAGATTGTGATCATGACGGGAGAAGCATCCGGCGATCTTCATGGCGCAAACCTGGCACGGGAAATATGGAAGCAGGACCCTGCTGCAGCCATTTACGGCGTAGGCAGTAAGCAGATGCGGGAAGCGGGCATACGGATGCTGGCTGACGCCTCCTTGATCTCGGTGGTGGGGATCACGGAAGTCTTGACCCATATCCGTCCAATCTACGGGGTTTATGCGAAACTCAAAAAATTTCTAAGGGAAGGACGACCTGACCTCCTGATCCTGATCGATTTTCCTGATTTTAATATCATGCTCGGCAAGGCAGCGCAGAAGCTTGGCATACCGGTGCTCTACTACATAAGCCCCCAAGTCTGGGTATGGAGGAAGGGCAGGATCAAAAAAATCGCCCGTCTTGTCAAGGCGATGATCGTTGTCTTTCCCTTTGAAGTTCCGCTCTATGAAAAAGCGGGTGTTGATGTGCGGTTCGTGGGGCATCCTCTGACTGACGTGGTCAAGTCAGACTACTCACAGCTAGGAGCGAAGCAGGCGCTCGGCCTTGATCCCGGCAAACGCATCGTGGCGCTCCTGCCGGGAAGCAGGAGGGGAGAGATCGCCAATCTGCTCCCTGACATGCTTGGCGCTGCCCAGCTGCTGATGTCGCGCTTCCAGGACCTGCAATTCGTTCTGCCTGTTGCACCGACTCTTGATATGTCTTATGTTCGATTCTTTGTTGAACAGAACACTGTCCCGGTTCATCTTGTAGAGGGAAGAGTGTATGATGTTCTTCGCGCATCGGATACTGCAATGGTTACGTCAGGAACAGCCACACTCGAAACTGGACTTATGGGCGTTCCGATGGTGATCGTCTACCGCATATCGGCACTTACCTATTATTTTCTCACCAAACTGGTGAGTGGAATAAAACATGTGGGGTTGGTGAATATTGTGGCGGGGAAAAGGCTGGTCCCCGAACTGATTCAGCAGGAATCGACCCCGCGGAACATAGCGGATGCGGTTACCAAGATGCTGGACGAACCTATCTATTACCGGCAAATCCGCGAGGGCTTTGCCGAAGTCAGGAAACTGCTCGGCGATGCCGGTGCGTCCGCACGGGCCGCCGCTGTGGTTATGGAAATGCTGGCAAAATGAAGAACGATATGGAAATATACAAGAGGCTTTTGACCTATCTCTCGCCCTATAGGGTCAGGCTCACCTGGTCCGTGATCTTCATGGGGATCACCAGTGCCCTGATCTCTCTTCAGGCCTATATCGTGCAGCCGGTACTTGATAACGTTTTTTTGAATAAAAACATGAAACTCCTGTTGTTCCTGCCGCCGGCGCTCATGGTCGTCGTTATCCTGAAGGGGGCCGCGGCATATGCGCGGGACTATCTCATGGGGTATATTGGTCAGCGGATCGTCAATGATATCCGCGATCAACTGTATTCTCACCTTACGTCGCTTTCTTTTTCTTTCTATACCAGGACACCCACCGGCGTCATCATCTCCAGAATCATTAATGATGTGAACCTTGTGCAGGGTGCGCTGACGAAGGCGCCGTCAAGCCTCGTTCAGGGGGGCTTTACGATGGTGGCCTTGACGGCGTATGTTCTCTACAAGGACTGGCGCCTCGCAATCTTCTCGGTCGTTGTTTTGCCTTTTCTTGGCATTGCGATCTCCAGGTTCAGCAAACGGTTCAGGCGGGCGAGCACGCAGATGCAGGAGCAGTACGGGGGCCTGACTACTCACATTCATGAGACCATATCCGGGATCAGGATCGTCAAAGCCTTCGGCATGGAATTATATGAAAACCGGAGATTTGCCGAACGAAACAGGGGGCTTTTTAACTCACTTATGCGAGCGATCAAGACCAGTGCGATCTCGCACCCGATCATGGAGGTTATCACGACTTTCGGAATCTCGATGGTCATCCTTATCGGCGGCTATTGGATAATTCAGGGTGGAATGACCGTAGGGGCCTTTTTCTCCTTTATGGCGGCACTCTATTTTCTCTATCGTCCGATCAAAGAACTGAATGGCGTAAACAGTATGGTCCAGGACGGTGTCGCGGCTGCCAAGAGAATTTTCGAGGTAATAGACACACAGCCGGAGATCAAAGAAAAGCAGGGCGCCGCCGTTGTCGGCAGAGATTTCAAGACGATTGAGTTCCGGAATCTTGCATTTAAATACGAAGATGAAATGGTCCTGAAGGACATCAATCTTACGGTTCGGGCGGGTGAAACAATTGCTATCGTAGGTAAAAGCGGCGGCGGCAAAACTACTTTGGTGAATCTCATCCCTCGGTTTTACGATGTCAGCGGCGGATCGATCCTGATTGATGGCCACGATGTCCGTGACCTGTCGATTGAATCTCTCAGGTCGTTGACCGCGATCGTTACACAGCAGACCTTTTTGTTCAATGACACGGTGAAGAGCAATATCGCCTACGGGGACACCAGCAGACAATTTGATGACATTGCCCGTGCTGCGCGCCAAGCCTATGCGGCTGATTTCATTGATGCTCTTCCGCATGGATATGATACAATGATCGGCGAGTCGGGAATCAAGCTTTCAGGCGGTCAGCGCCAGCGGATCGCGATCGCCCGGGCGTTGCTCAAGAATGCACCAATCCTCATTCTGGATGAAGCCACATCGTCGCTCGATACCCAGTCAGAACGGGAAGTGCAGAACGCACTGGATACGCTCATGACCGGGAGGACGAGCTTTGTGATCGCCCATCGTCTTTCGACCATCATGAACGCGGACAGGATCATCGTGCTCAAGGACGGCAGGATCGTGGAGCAGGGCAAACATGATGATCTTCTTGCCAAGGGTGGGGAGTACAAGAGTCTTTACGAACAGCAATTCCGGGACGAACCTCAGACGAGGACGTTGTAATGTTCAGGGCAACGATATTGTCATTCATCGGCTGGTGCCTGCTTTCAGTCTGGAGCCGGACGCTGAAGATACAATTTATCAATAAATCCATACCGGAACGGTTCGAATCAGAGGGAAAGAACATTATCTATGCTTTCTGGCACGGAAGGCAGTTCATGCTGCTCGCCAGTCATCGTAATACCGGCATAATTATTCCTGCCAGTGAAAGCCGTGATGGTGAAATCCAGGCGAATATTCTGAAGCGGTTCGGTTTCGATGTTGTAAGAGGTTCGAGTAAGCGCAAAGGGGACCGCGCTTTGCTCGGACTTGTGGATGGTTTGAGACGTGGGAAGAGTATTGCTCTTGCTGTTGATGGGCCGCGCGGGCCAATTTATGAGGCAAAGCAGGGAGTTACCTATCTGGCGGGAAAGTTGGACAAGCCGATTGTGCCCGTCATTACGAGCGCCAAGCGTTACTGGGTCCTCGATAAGATTTGGGATAAATATCTTCTCCCGGTCCCCTTTACCACCGGGATCGTCATGTACGGAGAACCGATCACGGTGACCGGAATCAGCGCGGAAGAACTCGAAAGAAAACTGAAGGAATTAGAGGCAGCGCTGAACAGATTAATGGCGCAGGCGGACGGCTATTATAAACCCTGTTAATGAGGTAGATGCATGTACATTCTTTACAACCTGTTCCTGACCTTGGCGACTGTAGCTTTTTTGCCCGTTATTTTGTTCAAGCTGATAACCGTACCCAAGTACCGGGGGGGCATGACCCAAAAACTCGGCCGCCTGCGCAAGAGTGTTCTCACTGTGATCAAGAGGACCCGCCCTATCTGGGTTCACGCTGTTTCTGTCGGCGAAGTCATGGCGGCTCACCCCCTTATCCGGGAACTCAAGAAGAAGTACCCCAACCGGAAGCTGATCATCTCGACCGTGACGGTTACCGGGAATTACACTGCGCGAAGAAGGGTGCCTGAAGCTGATGCCGTCTTCTATTTCCCCTTCGATTTCCCATGCATTGTGCGCAGAGTCATCCAGGGGATCAATCCCCAGATCGTGCTTGTGGCTGAAACAGAACTATGGCCGAATTTTTTTCGTGAACTGAAACGGTCCGGGATACCCTCTGTAGTAATAAACGGAAGGATATCTCTCAAATCTTATGGGAACTACCTCAGATTCCGGGAACTTTTCAGGCAGGTATTTGATAACGTGACCCTTTTCTGCATGCAATCTGAGGCAGACGCCGTAAGGATCAAGGATATCGGCGCTGATCCGCATAAGGTTATGGTTACCGGGAACCTTAAGTTCGACCAGAAACTATCGGTTATCAAGTCTCCTCCAATTGCCATTGCGTCGGGGAAAAAGGTCATTACCGCGGGAAGCACGCATAAAGGAGAGGAGGCCGTGCTCCTGGATATTTTTAAACAGCTTCGGCGGAAATATCCCGAACTTATTCTCATTATCGCACCACGCCATCCTGAACGATTCGATGAAGTAGAAGGTCTCATCAACAGGGCGGGATATGATTGCCAGCGGAGAACAAAGTTTAAAGGTCGGGTAAAAGACGTTTTGCTTCTTGATACGATTGGGGAACTTAGATCGTTTTACTCTGTCTGTGATATCGCTTTTGTAGGCGGCAGCATGGTCAAGGTAGGAGGCCACAATCTTGTTGAACCGGCGGCAATGAAAAAGCCTGTCATATTCAGCCGTTATATGTTCAACTTTAAAGAGATTTCAGAGGCATTGTTGTCGGCAGGAGGCGGTGTCATGGTAAAAGATAAAGCAGAACTTTATGTCCAAATCGATAAGCTTCTCTCTGATCAGGAACTTGCACGGAGCATGGGAGAAAAGGCTTTTAGCGTGATCGAAATGAATTCAGGTGCTGCACAAAAAACCATTGATGCCGTTGACAGGTTAATCGTTGTTAACTAAGTCATACTTTGAAGATCTGATGCAGGGGAGGAAGCAATCAGCCTTTTGGGGAACACTCTTATTGCTCATATCCCTGCTCTATGGTGCGGCAATCTCTTTGCGCCGGGTATTTTACGGACTTCATATGTTCAAACGCAAAGCATTGTCGTGCCCTGTCATTTCCATCGGGAATATCACGCTCGGTGGAACGGGTAAAACGCCGACCGTCATTCAGATCGCAGGAGTGCTCTCACGCAAGGGGATACTCCCGGCTGTTGTCAGCAGAGGATACGCACGAAAGGACGAGAATCAAATCGTTATCGTCTCCGATGGCAGCTCAATCCTTGCTGATTCAAAGACTGGTGGCGATGAACCCGTGTTGATTGCTTCAAAACTCTCAGGAGTACCTGTTGTCACAGGTAAAAATAAATTTCAGGCGGCGTTGCTTGCCGTCCAACGTTTCAACCCTGAGGTTGTGCTCCTTGACGATGGATTTCAGCATATCCAGTTAAAGAGGAACCTTGATATTGTTCTCATAGACGCCGGGAACCCCTTCGGAAACGGCAGTCTCTTTCCGAAAGGCATTTTGCGGGAACCGCTTGCCGCACTCAAACGGGCTCATGCCGTCCTGATCACGAGGGCGGACAGTGCCGGGGAGGTAGAGAAGCTGAAAGCAACCCTTCCGCTGCACACCCACGCCCGGATTTTTACATCATGCCAGGTCCCGCTAGACTTGATCGATTACCGAAGCAATGATATCAAGCCGCTTTCCTCATTACGCGGCGCTAAGGTGCTCGCTCTTGCCGGTATTGCACGTCCGGATTCTTTCTTCGCGCTGCTTCAGTCGCTTGGTGCAGTAGTCGTAACCGCATGCACATATCCTGATCATTTCGACTATCAAAAGTCCGATCTGGCTGCGGTTTTCCGGCAAGCAGCCGATGCGAAGATCAGTATGATCGTCACCACGGAAAAGGATGCAGTTCGAATGAAGAATATGCATGCCGACGGCATATGGGCGCTCAGGATCGAGCTGGCCATATTTGAACGGGATGAATGGGAACGTTTTCTCCTGAAAGGCCTTGGTCATGCATAGAGCGGTATTTCTCGATCGGGACGGAACAATAAACGAAGAAGTGGGATACCTGAGAGACCTCGGCGACTTGAGGCTGATCCCCGGTGCTGGCGCAGCGATCAAGCGGTTACATGAGGCAGGATTTAAGGTCGTTCTTGTCACAAACCAGTCGGGAGTTGCACGGGGATATTTTCCCGAATCGCTGGTCCATGACGTCCATGAACGACTCGAACAGATGCTTCGAAAAGAAGGGGCGCGGATCGATGCTGCGTATTACTGTCCACACCATCCGACTGCGGGTAATTCGCATTATACCATGGTGTGCGACTGCAGAAAACCCGGGACCGGATTGATCGACCGCGCAGCGCAGGATCTCGATATTGACGTGAAACGTTCCTACGTCGTCGGGGACAAGTGGATCGATGTGGAACTTGGACAGCGGGCAGGAGCACACTCGATTTTGGTGCAATCGGGATATGCTCCCGATGATCCGGGGAATATAAGGCCCGAAAACCTGAGAGAACCGGATTTTATCGCCCATACCATCGCTGAAGCCGCTGCCTGGATCATTCAGCGGACTTCCGAAGAGAATCAAAGAAAATGAAGCCGCGGAAGATACTCGTCATGCGCTACCGGTTCATCGGCGATACGGTCCTGACCGTTCCGTTTCTCAGAAATCTGCGTCGCGCCGAACCAAAGGCTTACATTGCCTGGATGGTAGCGCCGGGTTCTTCGGACGTTGTGCAGGGTATCCCCTATGTTGATGAAATGATCACATGGGACCCGGTGACCATCCATGCCGATAGCAAGGGCACGCACCGCGGCATATTGGAGAAATTCGCCTTTATCCGGGATCTTCGTCGCCGTTGTTTTGATAAAGTTTACGTACTCAAACGTTCTCTATCGAGCGCTGTTATCGCATGGCTGAGCGGCGCGCCGAAGAGAATAGGATTTGACACCGAAGGGCGGGGAATCCTGTTAACGACACGAGTTCCCTATCGCCAGGACCGGCACGAGGTGGAAAACTTTCTCGCCGTTTTAAGGGCCGATGGAGTGCCTGTTCAAAACGATTTTCTGGAGCTTTGGACCTCCCCTGGAGAAGAGGAACGTGCAGCGCTTCTCCTGGCTGCCGCCAGTGTCGCTTCATCAACACCGATAGCGTTGATCCATCCGTTTTCCGCAGTGACGCAGCGCGGTTGGCCATTGGAAAACTTCGCCGAACTTGCCGAAAGGATCAGCAGGGAAACGAAGTTCCGTCCTGTTATTGTCGGCGGCCGCGGCGATATCGAGACTTTCAAGAGAGTGAGACCTTTGTTCGGAGTGGCGATCGTGGACCTTGTTGGCAAGTGTGATCTGCGCGAGACGATCGCTTTATTAAAGCGTTCTGCTCTTTTTATCGGCAACGACAGCGGCATTATGCATCTTGCGGCTGCCGCCGGCACACCTCTCGTAGCGCTTTTCGGACCGCAGTCGCCTGTTAAATTCGGCCCTTGGAGCGCTCACGCAAAGGTCATTTACCGGAACATGGCATGTTCCCCATGCCGCCAAAAATTTTTTACGGAATGCGCCCCATCCCCACGCATGAGGCCTGCGTGCATGGAGGCCATATCCGTTAATGAGGTTTTTCAGGAAAGCCTGAACATAGTGCGGCCTGAAGGACATAGCTGAAAGCCGGAACAGGTATGGCGTCAGACGTAAAGGGAGAAACACATACAATCCAGGCAATAAATCAGCAGTTATGTATTTCAAATTAAAGATAGTGGTGTGCTTTTTTGACGGTGGTTCTGGTGAATCCTGAAATGAAAGATAAACAACGAATATCGTTGACTGTTCGAACATTCAACGAGGAGAAAAACATTCGCGAGTGCCTTGAAAGCCTGGATTGGGCAGACGAACTCGTGGTTGTCGACTCCGGGAGCACGGACAACACGGTTCCTATCGCACGTGAGTTCACTGAACGGGTGGTCAGCCAGGAATGGCTTGGTCACATCGGGCAGAGTCAATTTGCAACAGATCAGGCGTCGAATCTCTGGGTATTGCATATGGATGCCGACGAACGTATTTCCCCTGCACTCCGGAATGAGATTGCCGCACTGGATCTTGCTGCCAGCCCTTACGATGCGTATGAGATGCCCCGGAGACATTTCTTCATGGGCCAGTGGATCAATCACTCCGCATGGTACCCGGATTATAAAATTCGCTTGTTTCGTAAAGACCGGTGCCGGTGGGGAGGATACGCGCCTCATGACGAGATAAAGGTAAAAGGCTTAAAAGGCAGATTGCAAAATGATATTCTGCATTTCATTTACCAGGATGTCGCGCATTTTGCCGCGACAAAAAATTCATACTCATCACTCACGGCAACGGACCATTTTAAAAATGGACGAAAAGCCCGTATCGTTGATTTTACTCTAAGGCCGATCTACGCTTTCCTGTATCGCTATTTTGTCCGGTTAGGCATTCTTGACGGCGTCGCGGGCTTTACGATCTCGGTTATGGAGGCTCATGCGGTATTCATGAAATATATTAAATTATATGAGCTCAAGCATAACCTCAGGCGGTTCTCAAAAGAGCGGTAATGATCCGTGGGGAACCGAAAGCATGAAAATACTGTTTATCAATAATTTCAGGAATAGGGGGGGAGGGGAGGAGTTTTTACGCGATCTTCTCCCCGGACTCGCAGCGAAGGGCGCGCGAGTAGGACTTGTCTGCAGGCCGAACACGCCGCTCGTGGAGATGTTCAGGAACAGCAATATCGAGCTTCATCCGATCCGGAGGTCGGGCCTGTCTGGCGTGAGCGCCGTATTCAAAACCGCAAAGGTCATCCGCGAGGGCGGATACGAAATCGTCAACATCCAGCGCAGTCACGATATCATACAGGGTTGGCTTGCGGCGAAACTTTCGGGCAGAAAACCTGCGCTCATGTACACGGTACAGGTGGCGGAGTTCGTGAAATCACGGTTCCTGCTGAGTCGTATGCGCAAGATTGTCACGATTTCGCGGTATATTCGTGATAAAATCGTGTCGTTTTCCCCAAAACTATCATCGAGCGTAAGCATCATTTACTATGGCATAGACCTTGCCAAATTCAGTTCACATAAACCGAACGCGGGATCGATCAGAACCAGGTTCGGGATTGCTCCTGCGGTACCGATTATCGGAACCGTGGGTGATTTATGGAAAAATCAGATAGAATTTTTGGACGCACTCGTCCTCATACGCAGGGAGTTCCCCGATGCACGGTTCGCACTGGTTGCCTCGGAATCCGGTATAGGGCAGATTGATGTTTTCAAACAACGTGTCGCTGAACTTGGTCTTATCGATGCCATGGTCTGGTGCGGCAGGCTTTCCAAAGAAGAGATGATCGCTTTTTATGCGGACATCGACCTTGCGGTCAGCACCCACCGGAATGAAGGCTTTGGGATTTGGGTGTTGGAGTCGTTGGCCGTGGGAACACCTGTTATTGCTTTTGACGAAGGCGGCATCCGGGATTCCCTTGAGGGATGTCCTGCCGCGCTCCTGATCAAAAAAGACGCGCAGGAAATGGCCGGCAATGCCATCGCCATTTTAAAGTACCAGGACCTGCGGAAGCGGATGTCCGAAGCAGGACCGCGCTGGGTAGCCGAGCGGTTCAGTCGTGAACGCATGATCGAGGACTATTACAGGTTTTTTGAGGCTCTTGTGCAGGACTCCACGGGGAGGAACGGGGCCGTTCGGAAACGCGTTATTCTGTGATTCAAGTTTGAAAGGGGAACAAGGGCAGATATGGCATTGTCTCGATCACGTTACAACGGCATACTCCTGGCAGGCTTGTTGTTTTTCGGCATGACCCTGCCGCTTTCGAAGAGCGCGGGAAACATCCTTTTGTTTCTTGGGTATCCAATTGCGGCGGCAGGTATGTTGTACTATCAGGACTTCAAGGCATCTGTTCTTTCCGTGATCAGACAGCCGTTGATGCTCGCGTTCTCTCTCTATTTCCTTGTCGCCCTGGTTGGTGTCTTCTTTACGGAAAAATATGCGGATGGATTTCATGTTGCCAACAAGTTCTTCAGCCTGCCCGCCATTTATCTACTGGTATCGGTCCTCGTTGAGACTGTTCAAGACCCGGAAGAGAGATATCGGAACGCTGTAAACATCATTCTCTCATTCCTGATAGGGCTCATGATCCTGAATGGGATAGGGGTGATGACCTATTTTGGCATTGTCGGCGATCGGGAGTATGTTCTTCCGCTTGCGCCGCTGAACGTACATCATATCTGGTTTTCAAACATCAATGCCCTCGGTCTTTATGGGGCGGTTTCGTTTCTGCTGTTCTCCCGGCGAGGCACGTCGACGGGAATGAAGTTGTTTCTCTTCTTATCAATTATGCTCGCCATCATTTGTATTTTTCTTTCACTTTCACGGACAGCGTGGTTCGGTGTCGCGTTGACTTCGCTCATCATGACCTTTCTGATGATCAGGAATAGGAAGGTATTATCTGTTACCGTGGCAGCGGTTGCCGTTGCCTGCGTCGTGATCTATGTATTCATCCCGATCATCCATGAGCGAATAAATACAATTATAAGCGACATTACGCTCTTTTTTTCCGGGACTACAGAATCGTCACTTGGTCATCGGTTTATGATGTGGAAAGCGGCGCTCATGATGTTTCTGTCGAATCCGATAACAGGCGTTGGAACGGGCGGATTCGTTCCGACGATGATTGTCTATGTAAAATCCGGCCAATTCCCGGAGTCCCTTCTACAATACAACCAGCCTCATAACATGTATCTCTTCGCTCTGGCTACGAATGGTATTGTGGGATTGGCCGCTCTTCTCTATCTATTTTATCAGGCATTGGTTTTTGCTTCGCAGCTCATTAGGGGCGACCAGGGGGAACGACTGTTTGGCTTTATTGCCGTTGCAACAGCACTACACTTTTTAGCGGCGGGGTGCACGGATTCGCTCTTTAATATCCAGATATTGCGCTATAGCTTTGTGTTTATCATGGCTGTGTGTATAAGGAAATCCACAACATCAGCAACTATTTGAGAACACCAGGATTATTACTCGCCCTTGATATTTCTTCCTTTGCTCTTATGCAACACGGTTCCGTGATAAGACCGGCACTGACTAATACGCCCCTTCTTTTCTTAATACTACCTTGAACGTCTTCAGCAATATCACGATATCAAGCCAGAGGGACCAGTTGAGCACATACCACGCATCAAGTCTCAACCGGGCGTCGAACGTGAGCTTGTTTCTGCCGGACACCTGCCAGAGTCCTGTAATGCCGGGCGGGGTCAAGAGGATTGTGTCGATGTGGTATCGCATATCATCTTCCTCTCGCGGCAGGTAAGGACGTGAGCCGACGAGGCTCATTTCACCTTTTAGCACATTGAATATCTGCGGCAGTTCATCAAGCGATATTTTTCGCAAAAAGGTCCCGGTTCTGGTCACGCGAGGGTCATATTCTTTTAGTTTTTTATACATGCGCCAGTCCGTAGCCGCCTCGGGGTGGGATGCGAGGTA
>Ga0315281_10001709_pt1 | contig 32557 bp, 49 predicted proteins | sample YL17G07_0_MG_FD_204540 | JGI IMG/M metagenome (GOLD analysis project Ga0315281, IMG submission 204540) | Sediment microbial communities from Yellowstone Lake, YNP, Wyoming, USA - YL17G07_0 | ecosystem: Environmental > Aquatic > Freshwater > Lake > Sediment | place: USA: Wyoming | collected...
AAAAGACGATCCGGCCAGACCACGGCCCCTTCTTAAATCAACGAGTGTAAGACCCTTAAGCTTTCCGGGGGTTAGAAACAACACATCCCATACTGCAACAATAAGCTATAGCGACTCTAGGGTATCTGAGGCAAATTCTTATAATATGTGAGGTGTTTTTCCTTTCTTGGGGGAAGGTTTATGGATTGGCGGCGGAAGTATGCTTATGGCGTTTCTCGTGAAGAGGTTGAGGCTTTTGTTTCTGGGAATTTGAGTGTGAGGCAGTTTCTTGCCAAGTATGCTGAGTCGTCGCAGTATAATTTTGGTCGGTATTTGTGCATGTTTTTTAAGTGGTTGAAAATGCTGAAGAGCTTAGAATTGAGGCCTGACGAGTTTCTGCAGATGTTATGCGAGAAGCGTGAGAGTAAGCGCGTTGATGATCGATGTTGGGGCCGCAATCTGGTGTTGGAGTTTACTCGGGATAATCCTGATCTTAAGGGCAAATCCCATAGTCTTTTGTACGGCGCAATGTTCAAGAGCGTTAACCTATTCTGCAAGGCGCATGAGGTTGAGCTGACGAGTGCGCGTGGCGTTTATGGCCAGAAGATCAAGCGAAAGTATAGGCCAGCTCCTTACACGATTGCTTTGGCGAAGAATGTTTTGGCGGCCGTGAATCAGCGTGACCGTGCGATTTGCATGTTGGGCTTGCAGGCTGGTCAAAGTATCAAACAAGTGTTAGGTGATATTAATGATCAGTACGAATACATAGTGCGTGAAATAGCGTCGGGAAAGCGAAGGATTCGCTTTGATTTTCCCGAGCGTAAAGGCAATGATTTTCCGTACTACACTTTCTGTTCTATTGATGCGATAGTGGAATTGCAGAAGTGGCTTTCGATTCGTAAGAAGTGGCTTGGTGACCTTCAAAGTCCATATTTGTTTATCAAGCGCAACGGAACCAAAATGACGCCCGAAGCTTGGAGAAGCCCATTTCGTGATCGTCTCCGTCGTCACGGCATATACACAGGTCCTTACAGCGCGGTTTTTCACATGTTCCGAAAAATATTTGAGTCTGAAGCCAGCCCGCCGGACCGGGGAATTAGCAAAGACTATGTGCGGTTTATGATGGGCCATTCAATTAATGATGTAAACGGTGATGAGCTGGATATTCCGGGGGGCACGTATGATCAGGCGCCGTTGACGCATCCTGACGCCATGGAACGCGAGTACGCGAAGCTGGAGCCTTATATCAACATTTACAGCGGCAAGAGTGCGTTGCCTGAACTTACTGAAAAAGAAAGGTATGCACTAAAGAGACTATCGGAGCTCATTGAAGAGGGCAAGATCGATCCTGCAAAGCTGTTTCAGTCTTCTTGACGTTGATTTTCGGGTCTCACTTGTTCCTCGAGTTGTTGCAGTCTCTCATCATCTTCCCAAACCCAGTAAGCTACGGCGACAAAACATAAGCTAGAAAATAGTGAAAGAATGACTATTAATTTCAGAGAAGAGGATAGCAGATCCCACGCGCCTCCAATAGAGAATACGCCCCCTAGTGCTACGAAAAGCATTATGATACTAAACATAAACACGAATACTCGCATTCCCATTTCCACTTCTCCTTAGACGTCTGGAAGCTTCCAGCCTGCCTTGTTATGCTTGCGCACGATATCCCGTATTTCTGGCAAGGAAAGAGCATAATCAATGTGTACGCATGTACTTTTTTGGTCCAAATCACACCATGGTCCTTCGGGTCTGAAGTAGATATCCGCGACTTTACGTAATTGTCGATCGTGCACTTTTACGCCATTGTTGTCGTGATTGATTTGTTCAAAACGTGGCGGATTTACCGATTCTGGTATAAGTTCTTCCAGTCGTCTTCGCGACGCGTCTTCCATGAACTGTGCAATACTACGGTATCCAAGTTGTGGGTGAGAGTCTACGAACTTCTCAATTTCCTCGGCGAATTCACTCTTCACGCTAACGTTCTTGTATTGGCGTTCGCTCAAATCCTTCTCCCAAGAAATTAGTGGAAACCTGCGGTATTTATGCGTTATTCTGTAAAGATGCACTAATATCTGCGTAAAGTTACACAAAATTTATAAGGTGTTTGCATTAGAAATACGTGATTAATCACGCAATAATGGGGGCATTTGTATGAAGGAAAAGTCAACTTTCAAAAACGTGAGCATCAAAGCGGGACTCGCCAAAGAAATTGGGGGATTCATCGAACACAGTAAGCGGTATCGAAGTGTCGCTGAATTTGTGAGTGAGGCTTGCAGGCTTCGACTTGAGCAACTTGAAAAGGAGGAATCGAAGGTTGCTTGATCGTGCTGGTGATTTGGAGTTGGCGCGTCGGGTCGCTGCCATATTTGCTCCGCTTATTGAGGAATATGACCGCGAGCAGCAAAAACGGGACCAGAAGGCAAAGGAGGAGCGCTAGTTGCCGGGCTGTCGGGACGATGCTCAGCCGCCGCGGGACCTGTGCCGTCCTATCGTGGAAGTGGGGAAGGCCCTGAAAGAGGCTGAAACGCAGTTGGGCGTTTGTCTTCAGGAGACGCTTGACATGTTGTTGGATCATGAGCGGCGTTTGCAGGAGCTTGAGAATTCGGACCGGGCGAGTAAACTGAGTCTTGAGGAGGAGTTTGACTTTCTGCAGGCTCAGGTAGAGCGGCTTGGCGATTCGGCGAAGCGCGTTGAGGGTTTGAGTCTGCTTGGGCAGCTTCGTGAGATTCTTGGCTTCATCGATGAGCTTGAGGACCTGGAGGGGGCGTAGGTGTTGCAGCGGTTTTTCACCGTCGCCGCCAAGGGCATCCGAGGCAAAAACAAGAAGCAGCCGTTTGTGAAGTTGCAGACCGACGAAGGCGACACGCTTATGCTCGTTTTGGCTACGAAGGAAGACCTTGCCGGCTTTGAGATCGGGCAGGAGCTGCCGGTCACGATCGGCGAGGGCAAGAGCCCGCAAACTAGGCTTCAGCAGTAGCGGGAGTTGTGGTACCATGCCATCCATAAGCATAAGTGAGTTGGGGAAGCGTTTTCTCGCGCGCGAAGTGGCGCCGCACGGCCCGTGCGTAGTCGTGCCCGGCGACGAGTTTGACCCTGACTGGGAGGCGTTGCTGACTGATCAAGGCTACGCGTGCATCATGACGGATTTGGATGGGGCGCCGGTCACGCTTGTCGTGCTAACTAAGGCGTCCCACGGGTCTGAGGTTAAGCAGGTCTATTCTCCTGAGGCCAAGGAACCTTCGATCGAGGCAAAAAAGCGGCGGTTGTCTTGGCACGATCCTGGATTTTTCTGGTCTGAGAAGGAAGACCGGCTGCTCGTGGAGTTGTGGAACCGGGAGCCGAAATTAGGGAAAACTGAGATTGCCAAGTATTTCCCGAAGCGGACTGTGAGCGCAGTACACGGCGAATTGCAGCGTCTGCGCAACGCACAGAAAATAAAGCCCCGCGAAAGAGGGGGACAAAGGAAACATCAGCCAACTCCGGCCCCGGCCAAGTCGAAAGAATCGAGTGTTTCTACGACGCCTACTCCGACACCTACTCCCATGGAAGCGCCTGCAAGCGCGAAGCCCGCGCCAAAGACGCTGCCGATCAGCATCACAGTGACAATTAACGTTGACTGCAGCAACCCAGTTGCAATGGGAAGTCTGCAGAAATTTCTCAAGGAGATGAGAACGTGAAGGATCTGAAGGATTTCACGCGTTCAATAGCCCAGGTACTAGATTTCAAAGAGCAAGTCATCCCGGAGTGGTTCAATATCGAAGAGGCAAAAGACGGATACTTTATTGCGGTTTTACAGAAGGGAAAATGGCTTGGTGATCTGCAGTTCAAGGCCCTGTGCGCTCTGATGCGAGATCTGAAAGGCGACTACATTAGGGGAGCCAAAACATTCCGGGTTCCCGGTCCCTACGCGAAGAAGGAAGTTGCGAAACCGCAGGGGCATGGAATGCATTCCCAACCTACTTATAAAGAGCCTGGCAACGAAGTGCCAGCAGAACCATGCGGCGTTGCGCCGCCTCTCATTAGCCAGGACAAGAGCAGGCCGCCGCAGCTTGCTGTTCCCATAGGGGCCCTTTTGAGTCTGCCGTACCAGTGCCGCGAAAATCCTGAGGACCCTGACTTGGCCGAGCTTGTTGAAAGCATCAAGAACTTGGGAATGCTGCAGCCGATACTGGTCCGGCCTAAGCCTGATGGGCTTTACGAGATCGTCGCTGGTCAGAGGCGCGTTAGAGCTGCGAAGAAGGCTGGGCTCGTGGAAGTGCCAGTCAACATCAGAATTCTAAGTGATGAGGAGGCTTACGGCGCGTGTTTTGCGGAGAACATTCAACGCCGCGATCTCAGCGACATGGAGAAGGCCCGCATGCTGGACTACCTGACAAAACAGTTCGGCTATACACAGGAGCAGATGGCCCAGAAGCTAGGGAAGGAACGGGGTTGGGTTGCACGTCATCTTGCCATGCTAAACCTCGAAAATGTATCCCCGGGGATACAAACAGGAACGTTGACTGAGCGTCAGGCGCGCGAGATCCTTGCGGCTCCTCCGGAGAAGCAAGAAGAAATCTTGAACAAGATTAACGAGACCGGGCAGGTGCCCTCAGCCAGAGAGATCCACGCGGAGGTGCACACTGTTTCCTGTGCTTGGTGCGGGGATCCCGTGGCCGAGCCGGTGCACATCGACGGCAAGTTCTACTGTGTTGATTGTGCGGAGTTAGTTCAGGCTGAGAAGAAGCCCGGCCTCGTCCCAGAGACAAAACATGACTTCGCCGGAGACGAGACGGGGGCCGCCAAGCCTTCTGCATCTTCCGGCTCCGTGAACATTGGCGAGTTTGAGTGCCCTGAATGTCATAAGCACTTCATTGTGGAGCACCTGTCGAATGGCAAACATAAGCTTCAGCCTGTCAGAGAGGAGGCCGGCAGTTATGTGTAGGTGTGAGTTGTGTGGTCCCGTTTCGCGTAACGATGCCGAGTTTGAGGTTGGCGTCGGCCGTCTAGACCGGCCTATGCAGGTGTGCCTGTGGTGTCGGCAGGACCTGTCACTGGCCGGCGTGGTGAATCAGAGTGTGCCTTTGCCGAGGCGTCCGCGTAGGCCACGACCGGTCATAATCGTGCTGGAGGCGTCGACGTGACTCAAAGAACACTTCTTGATTTGTGCTGCGGCATGGGTGGTTGGAGCATTGGGTTCCACAGAGCTGGCTTTGAATGCACAGGTGTCGATGTCCTCGACATCGCTTATCCATATAACCTAACCCTAGCCGACATCAGAGAATGGCATCCGAACAAGCACTATGATGTGGTCGTTGCAAGTCCACCCTGCACCGAATTCTCCACTCTCCTGCGACTTGCTGTGGCCAGAGGGCAACGTGGACCTGCAGACCCGAAAAAAGGTTTGGAGTTGATAAAAGCTTGCATTCGCATAATTGAAGAAGTCAAGCCAAGGTTCTGGATTCTGGAGAACGTTGCAGGTTCTGAGCAATACATAACGCCATTGCTGGGGCCTCCGAAGATCATTCACAGGCCTTGGTATCTTTGGGGTGTTTTTCCTTATTTCATGTTGTCTCAGTCGAATATACCGAAAAAAACTGATGGTGAAGTCGGCAGTGTCAGGAAAAGCTGTAGACATGATAAGTTGAATTCCGTGTTTGCGTTTAACCCGTTGCGCTCGTTTTTCAGGGCTAAGATTCCATTGCCACTTTCTGTACCTTTGGCGAAAGCATGTAAGGAGGTCCTGAGTGAGGAAGACTAAGGTTCGGATCGTCGGTGATCCTGAGCTCGCAGACAAGGTCGCAGAGGCCCTAATCGAGCGCTTCGAGTTAAGCAGGATACAACGTTTCAACGCGGCTCCCACGCGGTACGGCAGCGGCAGTGACGCGCCGGGCTGCAGCATCTACCTGGACGTGAAGAAGCCAAAGGAGGGGCCGAAATGAAGTTTAGCCTGAAAGCTGAGCAAGAAAAGTCCTGGAAGCCATACCGCACGGACGAAGAAATTGCCCGTGTAGCTCATCGACTTAGAAAATACGCGAAGACACCTTCGCCTAAGGAGCCGAAGCCGTGACTAAGCCTAGGGGCTGGAACTGCAAAGACTGCGGATACGTGTTTTGTAACAGTTCGAAAAGGCCATGCTTGACCTGCGACGGGAGTACCAACTGGAAACCTCGAGACGAAAAGAAGCTGAAGGAGGCCCGTTCTTGAGTATTGAAGAGCTCCAGAAAGTCGTTGTCGAAGCTGACTTGAAGATCTCCGAGGCTATTGAGAAGCTGGAGAAGAGAAGGACCGATCTTGCGGCCCGTTTTCAGGAGGCCCTTTCGAAAGATCAGGGCAGCCAGGTTGATTTTGAGTTGCTTCAGCCTTTCCTGGAAGAGCCGTATGTTATGATTCCCAAGCATGGCCAGGAATGGTGGGTTATCGTTCCGAAGTGGCTTAAGCTTCAAGTCGGTTATCTGGACCACAGCACTCAGAGCTATAATGTGTTCATTGTTAACAAGTACGTGAAGTGGCTCAGCGAGATTCCCCCAGAACTCGGAGAGAGACTAAAGTTTCCTGAGGCCCTGCCGCTGAAGGTATATGATGGCATGCTCTTGACGGGGGAGCAGCTGCAGGACCGCGCCTGGCAGAAGTACAGCCAGTTCCTAAGCCGCAGAGAGGGCAAGGACCGCATCCGCGTCAAACAGGGTCTCGAGTTCCGCCTTATCGCTCAGCTGATCGAAGACGGTTCGTTACCGTTCATTCCTAAGCCCATTTCGCCTGAGGACCTGCGGTCTTGGAACGACGCTGGCAGCGGCAAATACGCGGAGATCTGCAGGAGCAAGAACACTGTTGAGATTCAGGACCGGGCTTGGCAGGAGTTCACGCAACGCGGCGCCGTGGGCGTGTACTGGGCGTTCGGTACTGGAAAAAGCCTTTTCGGCCACAGGGTCATCGGCTCCGTTAAGGGGCCGCACCTGGTCATCGTGTCCACGTTGACTTTGAAGGAGCAGTGGCTTGAGCGACTGCAAATCTTCAATCCGTCGGCAAAACAGGACGTCACTGTCGAGACTTACCACGCTTACGAGCGGGTTGCGCGGAAGCCCTGGAACGTAGTCTTGTTCGACGAATGCCAGCACCTGCCTGCTCCGACATTCATCAAGCTAAGCACTATCCAGACCAAGTATCGCATTGGGTTCAGCGGCAGCCCGTTCCGCGAGGACGGCCGGGAAAACTACATCTTCGCGTTAACCGGGTTCCCGATCGGCATGAGCTGGAGCGACCTTCTCAAGCTGCGAGTCATTAGCGTGCCGCAGTTCCGCGTGTACGTGCTACCCGATCGCAGGGCCAAGGACCGCAAGCTCGACGAACTCATGCGTCTTCCTCTCAAAACGATAATTTTCTGTGACAGCCTCGACTATGGGGAGGAGATCAGCAAGCGCCTCGAGATCCCGTTCGTCTACGGCGGCACGGGGGAGCGTTTGGACATTATTCGAAGTAGTCAGGCCTGTGTGGTCAGCCGGGTTGGGGACGAAGGGATAAGCGATTTGAAGCTTGAACGCATAGTCGAAGTCGCGTTCTTGTTTGGCAGCAGGATGCAGGAGAGTCAGCGTTTCGGCCGCCTCATGCACAGCGAAAAGAAGACCCAGCATGTTATTCTCATGACTAGGCAGGAATACGAGGCATATGACAAGCGGCTGTTAGCCATCACGCAGCGAGGCTTCAAACTTGAACTGATAGAGGAGGCGTCGTAAGGTGAGTTTGGACCGGTTTTTGGGCCTACAGAAAAGGAAGCTAAGTGTCTGGCACTGCTACAAGTGCGACGTCGACTTCTATCGGCGTGAGGACATGCGCATTCACATGCGGAACAAGCATGGAGTGCGGTTTGAAGAGGCTCCCAGCCTGGAGGGGGCAACTTGAAAAATGAGTTCTCTCTAAAAATAGACTATATCTAGCTACCTACATTCTGAGGTTGGAGGATGACTAGGATGGGAAGAAAGAGTTTCCAAGAACACAAGGTCATGCTGTTTCTCGACAAAGAACTATACGTTGCGTTCATACGCCTTCAGGCGGACAAAACCATCGGACGAAGCTACGCGGGACTCTTGCCCTTCGTCGAGGGCCTCTACCACATGGGCTACATCAACACGGACACTTACAATGCGCATGTGACCCGGTACAGCGACAAACTCGTGGGCAAGAAGCAGATGACGCTTGCCGAAACTCAGGAGATGGAGAAAAACATCCAGTTAGCCAGGTTTTTCCAGGCTGTTGCGGACCAGTGGGAAGGGCTGTCGCCTGAACAGCGGAAGAAACATGTCGCACGGGCCTTGGCTCATAGGCAAAAGTTTCCGCAGGCCGAATTAATCATTCAACTGGCAAACAGAGACGCGGAAAGGAGACGCTAGAGTGCGCACAGAAGCTACATTTACTCGGTATACCGAGTATGGGAAAAGTCCATGCTTTACACAGAGGCCCGTTTTGAGCGCTGCTGACCCAGATCATTTTGGCTCTATCTTGCGAGTTGTCAACGTGGAGGTTTTCCATGGCTGAACCGATTGAACAGGAATCAAGCGAAGTCCGTGTGCATTCATCGAAAAAGGGGCGTTCTAGAGAGGAGAACGTAGGTCGGCTGAAGTATAATCAGTATCTGCTCAAGCGCGTGTTGACGGAGATCAGCGAAGTCCGAGAGATGCAGCGCATTATCATGAGCGGTTTGAAGGGTGCTGGCTACTTTCACTTTGATATTCCTTTGATTCAGAAGTTCGCGTGTGAGGATCAGCTTGATTTGGAGATTCTGCAGATGGTCCATGAGTCAGGCCGTGCAGGTATTTATCCGAAGGACGTCGCTGCTGCCTTGCCAGAGTACAAGGATCAGAAGGGCCAGCCGATCAAGCATTATCATGTGTCTCGCAGGATTCAGCGGATGAATAAGCGTCTAGCCCATGAGACGGGCGAGGTGCTGTTTGAGAAGCGCGGTTGGCAATGGGCTTTAACGGTGTTTGCGCTTGAATCATATGGAGACGTTGAGAAGCGTTCGCTGGAGGAGTTCACCGTTGAAACACGAGAATCAGACGCTGCAGAAAGGTAGGACTTTTCGCCTTACTCTATTCGCTAAAATGCTCAACTATCCACGTGTAACTTCTAGGGAATTCAAACGTGTGGCCAGTTTTCTTGAGAGGGAAGGTATCGTCGTAGTTCAGCAGGGCGGTTTTCTGGGCCACAGTATGGCGCATCCCAAGATAGTTACAGTGCTGAAGCCTTTGGAGTTAGATGCTTTTAAGCAAGTTGTCATGTCCAATACGAACTTCACTGTTGGAGAATTTACGGTCCATAAGACAACGAAAAAGAGAAAATGTGGCGAGTGTCGACGAACCATTGATTATGGTGAACGGTATGGAGTTAAACTACGGTTTGGAAGGAAGAGGAAAGGTAGTCACCGCAAGATCATAATCGCTCAAGAGGTACTTTGCTTTCCATGCTTACTTGAAAAGACCGGGGTCGAAGGATTTGAGAGCTGATGTGGCTGAGAAGCGTGGCCATCACTGGGCCTTGACAGGGTCTGGGGTGAAACTGAAAAAGAGATGAACTGATGAAGGACGAATTATCGTGTCCTTGTGGTTGCAAGATGTGGATTGAAAATGGCAGTTTTTACGTGATTCCTTGCTCTCCGAATTGCAAGTATTTTCGGTATGTTTTAGAAGAATCGAGAAGGCAAGGAGTTCCAATCGAGTATCACATTAAAACGCCGAAAGAAAATGGAAATGTGGATGTCTGATTTTGGGAAGTACCAGTCTAGGCTGGTGGGCCGACTGCTGGCGGCGTGAAGATTCCTTTTTTTGTAATTATCCTAGCCAGTATGGTTGCGATCTTCCAGAAGTACCAGGTCAGAAATCCGTTGGCGAGCCATGTTTGAACCATTGCTAAGGTCCAACCCCCGTACACTGTCACAAACCCGATTGTCAGGCTGATTAGCAGAGTGAAAATGAAGTTTTCCAGTTTGAAATTCTTGGGCGATGTTTTGGAGAGGTATCCGGCCATAACGTTTGCGAACGCCATGATTAGGGCCATCGGCGTGGCTATCGCCAAGGTCCAGATGGCGTGTATTGCTTCGTATGGTACTTCAGGCGGTTCCTCTCCTTGTGCGAGAACAACCTGAACCCCGAAAGACAGTATGAATGATGTTAGGATAATCGCAAAGAACATTCTTTTCTGCATGCTTTCACCTCCCTTGCTGGTCCGTCAATATTCTGCGGGTTTGCCGCTGGAAGACATGCTCGCAAGAGGGAAATGGAGAAGGATTTGTTCTAGAAGATTTCTGCCTTCCAGTCTCGGCTCCCTTCTTTAAAGTTCTACTCCGATTTTTTGAGCCCATTCGATGTCGACTTTTGCTTTGCGTAGTTTTTCTATGCCGTTCTTGCGGCTCCGCGTTATGCTTGGCGGGTCAGTGTCGATCTTTCTCGCTATCTTGTAGTCGCTTAGGCCCCCGGTTGCGAGCGCTAGAACTATTCTTTCCCGTTCAGTGAGGCTCATTTCAGCTTCTAATTCTTAAACTAACTGCATAAATAGGTTATTAGCGCATTTAGGCTAACAACGTATTTTTGTTTTGAAACTGCAATGGTACTCTTGACACATTTATGCCCGAAATTAAGCGGCGGAAAGGTTCTGCAGATTCAGCGGACACCTACGGCATTCGCGGCACCGGTGCCACGTGGCAAGCTGACTTCGGGCAGCCGCTTAATGAGGCTGACCTGCTTTTTTCGGTTCGCCGGGAACCAGTGGCAAACCGGACCGTGTTCACGGTGGCGCACGACATTTTTGACAAGGGCTTCAAGGTTGAAGAAGTTGCTGAGAAGCCAAATCCCCGGTGGAGCCGCGAAGTCGGGAAAGTGCTTGACAGCTTGAACGCTAAGGCTGTTTTGACTCGGACAGTGGCCTTTGAGCGGCTGTTCGGCTGGAGCATAATGGCCCTGACGTATGTAGATCGTGGCAAAGACGTTTCTAAGCCTGTGGAGGATCCGAAGGAGATTCGTGAACTCATGCCGTATTGTACTCTGCAGTTTTCGGTGCAATCCAGTGACGAAGACAAGGACGAAAACAGTGAGAGGATTGGGTTACCCGTGTTCTACACCGTTAGAAAGGCAGGAGCCGGGCAGACCAAGCTTCACTATTCACGAGCAATTCATTGTGCCACGCGACTTTTGGATCATCCGTACAAGGGCATATCAGTTTTAGAACCCATGTATGATGATCTTACGGTTTGGCGGAACGAAAGATGGGGCCTTGGCCAAACGCTGTTTCGCTATGGGAGCGGCTTCCCTGATGTAACCATATCGGGTGCAAAGAAAAATGACATTGACAATTTTGAGAGTAGTGCGCAATTCCGGAACATAAGCGCCCGCACATATTTTATACACGATGAAGGTAAGACGCTGGATTTCAAGGGTGTTGCCGGTAAGGCGTTGAATCCCGAGCCATACACGACGCCGATCTTGGAGAGCATGAGTTGTGGGTCCGGAATTCCGACGCCCATTTTGCGTGGCGCTCAGGCCGGTGCTTTGACCGGTTCGGAAGTTAACGAGCGGGAGTATTTCAAGCTCATTTCTGCTCAGCAGACGCTTTATGAGCCTATGATCTGGGACCTGATTGACCGGTTGATGGAGACTGGCCAGATCAGCAGGGTTGAAGACTACCGCATCGTGTGGCTGAGCGGTATCGAGTTGAGCGAGAAGGATAAGGCTGCTGTGGAGCTGGAACTTGCACAGACTCGTAATTTGAAAACTGGCTGGATGACGATTGATGAGATTCGTGCGGAGCAGGGTCTTGAGCCGCTGCCCGGGGGCGCCGGAAACGTGGTTTTGGGTTTAAAGAAGGCTGAGCAGCAGCCGTTTCAACAGGGGCCCGTAGCGGCTTCTCAAGACGACATGAACCTTTTTGAGAGGTTTGTTTCATGGTTGCGGAGGAAAAAGCAAGATGAGAACAGTCAGAACAAGCAAGATTGAGTTTGATTCGACAAAGCAGGTCCGTGAAGACGCGGATTCTGTTATTGTTCCCGCGATTTTGACTCGAGAGAGCATTCTGCCTTTTGCTGATGGAAAGGGCTACAGGCCCGCGAAAGAGCTTCAGGATGCGGTTTGGACGCTTGAGGGCTCGTGGATCGTAGCCTTCGAGCATATAGATACGGTGTTCGTGACTGATCGGGCGGATATTCGGGGCAAGGTTGAAAACGTACAGTTTGACGCGAAAATCAACGGCGTAGTAGGCGATGTCCGACTTTTGAAAGCCAACTGCGACACTGCGTTCTTGGATGGCGTGAAAAAGGGCGAGTTAAAAGACGTTAGCGTGGCCTACTTCTGCGAGGACGTCCTTACTCCGGGCAAGTTTGGGGATGAGCAATACGATTTTGTGCAGCAGAACTTCATGTTTGGTCACGTTGCGGTTGGAATTCCTGAAGGTAGGTGTCCGAGCCCATTCTGTGGCATGAGTGTTGATAGTCTCTTCGCTAAGCCCCGCAGCGATCCTGAGGTGACTGAGGAGTTTGTGCATATACGTGTCCGGGACCCGAACCTATTTGTCGACGGTAATTTCCGTACGATTAGCATCGATGCCGAGAAAGGCGTCAAAGCCGTAATTGGCAAGCTAAAAAGCGATCCAAAGGGCAGTACGGTTATTCAAAAGTATATTTTCGACAAGGACAAGGAGTGGACGATGGAGAAGGCTCAGGCGTGGGTTAAGGATCACAAGGATGCGGCTGCTGCAAACGAGTTGTCTGTTGAAGAACTCAAAACGAAGGTTGAGAACCTTAACACGGAAAGAGCCGCGATTATTGAAAAGCTGTATCCGCGGCCTGCGAGGCTGCCTGAGGCTGAGGAACGTAAACTTCAGCTTGATCTTAGCTTGTTGGATGCTCAAATTCATGCGTTAATGCAGGTTTTGGCTGAGAAGGTTGCTGGCGTCGAATCTGAAGGTACTGGCGGCGAGGCCGAACCCAGCAAGCCGAAGGGTGACAGTTTGGACCCTGCGGCGGTGCTTGCGCGTAGTCGCGAGCTTCTCAAATCACGGTAACATGCCCGGGACGCTGGGCCGATCAAGTGTTACGACTGGCGCGGGATGGTGCGCTCGCCCTACGGCGGGGCGTTAAACAGGCCAGAAATGAGCAGGAAAAGAGAAAATGAACGATAATCAAAACGGTGGGTCTGGTTCGGGAACTGGAGACCCTAATCCGTCTCCGGCTCCGAAGAACAAGACTGCGAAGATGAGTATGGACCAAGTCATGGCTGAAAATGTTGCTCTCACCCAGAAGATCGAGAAAATGGACTCTTTGATTACGAACTTGACGAACCAACTAAAGGAAGCGAATGACGTACTCGAGGGCCAAGAGAAACAGCGCCTCATAGGCGAGATTCTGCCTCGATCAACGTTCAAGGTTGACGAGCTTGCAGGAAAGACCTGTGAGGAACTGAAGGAGATCCGGGCCACGTTGGACATGGCTATGCCGCCAAAGATCAATAGCACTAGGCTGGGCGTATTTGCTGCTGATCTTTCTGATCGCGAGAGAGGCCTCACGGTTGGGGATCTAAGCGTTGTCACTGCTGAGAAACGTAAGCGCTTGAGGAGTGGTTAGACTTGCCACAAGGTATGCCTAAACCGACAAACCAAGTTGTGGCTCATGGCGATCCACTCCGGACTGAAATGGAAGTCGGCGCTAACGCGGTTGCTGCGAAAATGCTCCCAGGTACTATTGTAATCTTTGACTCGACAGACTTCACAGTGAAAGAGGCTGGCGCCAAAGCTGCAGGATGGCTGGCGATCCTCGACGTCGCGCCTGACAAAAAGAAAGCCGATGCGTACGCTGTCGGCGACGAATGCTCGGTGATTGAAGGCGAGTGCTACGCGGTTTTGCGGTTGAAGGCCAGCGAAAACGTGACGCGCGGGGACAAGTTGGTCACGGCTACTGACGGTTTGGTTGCAAAGCAAGCGGTGGGTGCGATGGGCGCTCAAGGACGCGTTATAGGGGAAGTATTGGAATCAAGCAACGTTACGACTGAGGCTGCGGTTCTAGCGCACTGGCGTCCAAGTCATGAACCTGCTGCAGCGAGCTAGTGAGACTATGCAAACGCTTAGAAGAGTAGGAATGGACACTGGCCGGCTAACTGACGAAGAAGCTCTCTACATTGACGACAGAATCGTTGAAACAGTAAAGTCGGCGCTCGTAGGTCGACGCTTATTCCCAGTCTTCCCATTGCCAAACCCGGGAATCATGAAGATTCGCGGCTACAAACGCGGAAACATGTCAGCTGCACGCATCAGCCTTTACGGTTCTGATGGCGGTCCAAAAGATCGTACACAGAAGACAGCATTCGACATAACCGTTCCAGTGATTGACAAGGACTTCGACATTCCGTGGCGTGAACTTGCGGCAAGTAGGGGCACGGGCATGCCCATCGACACGCAAGAGGCTGAAAACGCCGCCAGAAAAGTCGCTGAGGATGAGGATACACTTCTCATCACGGGCGAGTACAGTGGCTGGAGGGCGTTGGGTGTTGAAGGTCTCGCGACGGCTACGGGAAGGAATTCGGCCAGTGGTGGGGATTGGAGTGCTAATGCGTTTACGTACGTGAATACTGCCATCGGCGAGCTGGAAGCAGACGGTCATGTGAACGGGCCTTATGCCTTGGTCATCAAGCCGTCTTGGTGGCGACAGATCGCGGGCGCTTTCGTGACGAGCACTGCTGTTACTATTGCTGAGAAGGTCCGGGAGTTGTGTAATGGAGGCATATTCACGACTGACAATCTTTACACGTCTGCCGGATTGACGACTAACGCTTTGGTCGTGGAACTTTCCCAGGAGAACTTCGAAGTAGTTATAGGCGAAGACGTACACATGCTGCCCCCAACGTTCGACAGGCACGGGAATCTAGAGGGTTGTGTCCGCGAGGTTGTGGCGCCGCGTATCAAACGACCCACCGCAATATGCGAAATAACAGGACTCACGTAGAATCCGTGGCGTAACACTCGATATGCCATCCACCCCTACTTATTTTCGGGGTTAAAAATGAATCCGAACGCAGAGAAAAAAGGAGGTTGAGAATTTGAAGTTCAAGTTAAAGAAGGGCGAGGGTGGGGTCAGCGGGTTCGTGGACGCTCAAGGTGTGACACATTTGCCTGGCGATGTAGTCGACTTGCCGGCAAGTTACAAGGGCGAGAAGTGGCTGGAGGCCATAGAACCTGAGTCGAAAGTGAAGGCTCCGCCTAGCAAGGTTGAGTCGCCCCCTGAAACGATGCCTGAGGCCCCTTTAGAACAGCCAAAATCAAGGAAGACAAAGTAAGCGTTCTCGTTGGGATCCCAAGTCTCAACGAGAATGACCGTTTTCTCGGTTATCGAGAGAACGTTCTGGCACACATTGCAGTCGCCTTGGCCGGGGTCGAACATGAAGTTTTTATTTCTCCGCCACAAGCGAAACCGGGCATTGAGGGCATTACCAACGCACAAAACACGCTTATCGATCGGTGCGTGGAGGGTGACTTTTCGCATTTATGGATTGTTCAGGCTGACGTGGAAGTGTCGGCTGAAGCTTTTGATAAGCTCTCTGGGATTGACGTCGACGTGGCTCAGGGTGTTGTTTCGCGTCACGACGATCATAATGCGCTAATTTGTGGGTTCTTGGATGCGGATAAGAAGGTGTGGTATTTGCCGCGCAATGCGGTTCAGAACATGGTTCTCTCAGGTTGGGTTTTCGCCGGGATGAGCTGCACACTCCTCAAAAGGCGGGTCCTAGAGGCTGGAATCCGCTTTCGATATGAACGCGGAGTTGGTGAGGATATTCTCTTCATGTTCGACGTGCAGAAAGCGGGATTCGTTGCTAAGGTTGATGGCCGCGTGGTTTGCGGTCACCTGCCAGAGTGGCCCTTAGGCTCGGCATTAGGGGTCGCGACCCCTAATTATGGTGTTCTTGATGTCGGTTGTGGTCACAGGTCCAAGGGCGACGTGAACGTTGATTTGTATCCTGAACCTACTGCTCACCGGTGTGCGGATCAGCGGGTCAACGATGATGTGCGACTTAAAGTCGCAGAGATTCCGAATTTCGTTAAGGCAGATGCGTGCCACTTGCCTTTCCGGGATGGCGCGTTTAGAAGCAGTTACAGTTGGCATGTGATTGAGCATTTGGCTGATCCTGAGGCTTTCCTGCGGGAGCTGCTGCGGGTTTCTGCCGGGGAAGTTGAGGTCCGGTGTCCGAATGGGGATCATCCTTCTGCTTTTGGCGATTCGAAGCCTTTGCACTTGCAGCGTTTGACGGCGAAGTGGTTTGAGGTGCGGTTGAAGGCTTTTCCCGGATGGAGCTGGGACGTGAGGCCTGAGTTTAGCCAGGGTGAGCCTTGGGAGATCGTGGTTCGCGGCGTAAGAAACGGTTAGGCTACTATCGCGTTTGCGATAACAACGTATTTCTGCTTTGACATACGCATTTGCTAATATTATGACGTATTCGTCGCGTTCTGACGTCAAAACTGTTCTTCAAATCAGCGAAAGTGTAGATGACACGGAAATTGACGGATGCATCGCAAGCAGCGACGCAATCATTGACAGTATACTACTACGAGAAGGCCTTTCGTTAGCCACTCCGACACCGCAGAACATCAAAGACGCAAGTGCGCATTACGCAGCCTGGCTGTTCAGACGCCGAAATGATCCGGTCGGGGCCGAGGCTTTCCGCGCGGAGGCTGAGCGCTTTCTCGCCTTGTATGTGGAGGCCCGGCGTGATCCGGGGTTCCGGGTGGTGAATGACGCGTGAGCGTGCAGGTCTCGGTTGATGATTCGCGTTTTGAGGCTTGGCTAGATCGCGCATCTGGTTTTGGCGCCGAGTTTGAGCGACTTTTCCGCGAAAGGGGCAGCGTGATCGTGCGTGAGGAAATGCGGAGTCAGGTTCCTATTCGCTCGGGGTTCCTGCGCGAAAGCATAACAACCGCTTTCGCTCCAGACGGGTTTCTCGTGTATCCGACGGCGCCATACGCTGGCTTCGTCGACAGGGGCACTGGTCCGCACATGATTTTTCCGTCGACCGCGAAGATTCTGCGGTTTGAGAGGGGCGGCGCGGTGATTTTTGCCCGGCACGTGCATCATCCCGGTTTTACGGGCAGATTCTTTGTCCTGCATACGCTGGATCGGGCGCGGGATCGCCTCATGGCGCTCGTCAGAAACTTGATGGAGGAGCTTTATGGCAAATCCTAAGACGATCTGCGACGAGCTGATCAAGATTCTCGTGCATGCGAATCCGGCAGACAGCAACGATGCTCACATTAGCGGCTGGCTTAAGGGTCAGCCTTTGCGGAGCCGGTGGCCAAAGTGTCCGTTTGGCTGGGTTGAGTGGGGAGGAGGCACACGCGACGCGCCCGTGGGTTCCCGGGCTGAGGTTCGAGACGTGTTTCACATAGTTATTGCTGTCCGGAACGTTGATGCGGGTAAGGCTGAGGACGGCGCGATGGAGTTTGCCGCTGCCGTCGAGGACGCGCTTGACGCGGTGCCTTCGCTTGGGGGCGTTGTTGAGCGCAGTTACGTGGTTAACCGTGAAAAGCAGAAGTTGTTCGAGGACGATTACAGCGTGTGCGCGGTGCGCGTGACCCTGCAGACCCATCGGAGAGAGTGAGTCGCGGAGAGGTGAAACGGCATGGAACACGAGAAAAGGCGGCCGAGGGAGTTTTGGCAAAAGGAGTGTCAAGGCTGTCCCGGTCTGCTTCGGTTCGAAGATGTTGGCAGTGAACCCGACGTTACTGTTTACTGTCAATTCGAAGAATGCATCAAGGTAGAAAAGGTGAGCTAGAATGGGAACACGTTATGTGGCAACCGGGAAGGAGACAAGTTATGGCGTTGCCGTGGCTGCGGCCTACTACGAAGAAGCGAAAGCAGCGTTGAAGCCCGATCTCGGCTGGCTCATTCCTAAGCCGGTCGCGTCGAGAGCGTATAGAACGAAGAGTGAGGGACCGTACCGCACGCGCGGCAACATCGGCGACTTCCCACTCATTACGGAGGGCATTATCGGCCATCTTCTGTACGGGGCGTTCGGAAGCATCAGCACGGCAAATCAGACGACCGGAGTGTATCGGCACACGTTCACGCCAGCAGAGACGTTGCCAAGCTTGACGGTTAGGTTGGGCGTGGAGCAGACGCAGCGAATTCTCCCCGGCTGCCTCGTAAACACGCTGAAGCTTCACTTTCCGAACAATGATTCTGTTCAGGCCAACGCGGAGATCCTCAGCGGCATAATCGAGTCAAAGGCCGCGATCGGGACGCCGACGCCTAGCAATGTGCAGGCGATTAACATGTGCGGAAGCGAATGCGGCATGACAATTGGCGGAGTGACAAAGCGGGACGTCGTGTTCGACTTGGAATTTACGCTTGAAAACAAGATTCCCTTCGAACGCGGCGCCTTAGACGGGAGAACGTTCAGCAAAAAGCGCTATGGCGATCGCACGATCAAGGGAAAACTCAGCGCATACTTCGACGACACAACCGAGTACGACAGGTTCATGGCTGGAACCGAGTTTAGCATTATGATACATACAAGTGGCCCCCTGATCATTGACCCCTACTATCACTATCTGGAGATTGAGATGCGAAAATGCGTGTACTTGAAGGATGTGGCGCCTGGTGTTGAGCCGCAGAGTGAGCCGCTGGTCGTTGACGCGCCAATTCAAGCGTTCCACGACACGACAGGCGGATTCAACGCTGAGGCTAAGGCGGTTTTGCAGAACACGATAAACAGCTACTAGGATGGGGGAGCGCGAATGAAGATCAAAGTGGAAGGCACGGAATATAACGTACATGCAACACCGGTCTGGTTGAGTCCAATTTTAAGCAGAATAGCCGCGATAATACACATGGAGAGGGCCACCGAAGAAGACGTGCACAAAGATGTTGAAGAACTGAAAGCACTTATAACTGAAGTCTTGGACGCAACTGTCACGCCGTCGCCCCGCGACGGGCACACTGCGCGTTTGTTCAACGCGGTTAACGCGTTAACGACTGAAGAAATGCGGTTAGGAGCGCTTTTTTGCCAGAAATCCCAGCAGCCTACTAAAAGTGGCGGCGGACCTGGCGCGGACGATGGGGCAGAGGCCCAGCCAAATACTTGAGCTTAGGAAAAGCGGGTTGTGGTGTCTGGCTTTTGATCGTGAACTGCTGCGAGAACAAGCGGGTGATGCTACGGCGGATAAGATTGAGAAAATGAGGCGATGGAAACGTCGGAAGTCAGTATAACCGCAACCCTGTTTGGGGTGGATGGTGTGGTTGCCGGTTTCAGTAGGATCGGCGACGCGGCGGCAAATATGGGAAGCAGAACTGCTGATGTTGCAGACCGCACAGTTGCTGCGAATGAGAACGTAACTGAGAGCACGAATACTCTTGAGATAAGCGATAGGCGTTTGATGTTGACTACTGCAGGCATGATCGGAAACAGCGTACAGCTAGGAGACATCATGGGTAGGATGGCGAAAGGGCAGCTTGACCTTGGCAAAGGCACATTTCTTCTCACCATGAACTTTCTTCAGCTTGGCAGCCAACTTGCGCTCTTGGCACCAGCCTTTGAAGGCATGATCGCGAAGTCGGCAACATTGTTTGCGATGGAGGCGAAGAACGCCGCTGGGGCGCTTGCTCACGCGGCCGCTGAAGGTATCCGCCGGGCTGCGTCGTGGGCAACGGTGGCAGCTGAGAACGCGCGGTCAATAGCTCATACTGTGGCAAATGCTCTCAGCGGGCCCGCCGGGTGGGTGATCCTTGCCGGAGCTGCTGCTGCGGCCGGGGCGGGGTTTGCGCTTGCGAGCAGAATACCGCGCATGGCTGAAGGCGGAATAGTCAATGAGCCAACGTTGGCAATGTTGGGGGAGCGTGGCCCCGAAGTGGTTACGCCCTTGGACAGACTCCAGACGCGGCCTGCGCAAGTGATAATCAACATTTACGGTGCTCAAGGCTTCCGCGACGGGGTTGAGGATGGGGTTACTGCGTTGCGGAGGGCCGGCGTAGCTTGAGCGAAGTTGCTGTTCCAAAAGTGGCGATTCTGATCATTTCTGAGCCGGCGTTTTTTGATGATCACTTTTGTAAAGGATGGACTCTCATAAGCGGTTCACGCGGATTTGGCGAAGATGGCGTAACGCTAACGGGGAACGGAGCTGTCGCGCGTATTGAACGAGCACTGCTTTCCTTCATTCAAACTACAGCAACTCCGTACCTTATCCTGAACGTGGAGAGGGTTGAGGGTTCTGGGACGACGTGGGGCGTGCAAGGTTATCGTCAAGGCGTCGGATGGGTTCAGCTGCTGACTGGCCGTATAGACGTCGGGCTTGTGATTACACAAATGCCCTCAGGAATGACGTTGACAAAACTTGCGCTTATCGAAGAATATGTTGGGACAGCGGAGAACGTGGTCGACGTTGACATGATTGCCGTGTCAAAATCAGCGCCAACCGTTCCGTCTGAAGGTGACATCATTGGCCCTCTGAAAACTTCGCAAGGTGAAGTGCGTGAGGGCGTCAACTTCGCCGAGTTTGAACTTTCCAACCTGAATGGCGAGTACAATGCCATCCGGCGAAACGACGTCGGAATCATCTGGCTGTCACGCTCTACCTCAGACCTGTGGAAACATCAGACAAAAGCCTTCGGGGGCAGAGTTATGATCCGAGGCAAAACGGCGTCGCGGTATGGCGATTGGAGGCTGAAACTCACGCTACACGGTCACGCTGAGGAGTTGAATAAGCCGTCAGCTCACGCGAACACCACATGTACCCGTCGATCACACGAGTACATACTTAACAGCACGTTTCTAAACATCCTTTACTACGTCACGCGCCACCCGGAAAACCAGATGTGGTTTGATTATGGAGGAGCCACTGGCCAGACAGATGATCGGTTACCAACGGGGCAGAATTTCCCGATTGAATTTACGAAGGCTCGGCCAATGGATGTGCTTTCGGACATTCTTAACCGGGCCTCAAACGCAAGTGGCAAGGCTAACTGGTTCGTTCAGGAAAGGCCAAGCGGCGTCTTAGTTGGACATTTGAAAGATAGCCTTGACTTCACTAGTCCAGTATCCGCTGTTACACCTTCTGCTTACGCACTCAATGAAGACATGCACCCAGCCTATAGCGCAGTGCGCGTATATGGCAAAGAGATTGAAGACCTTTACTATCTAGACCCGGACGCTGTGACCGAACAAGACGCTGGCGAGTCGCCTCAGCAAGATGGATGGAGCAGTAACGGTCTTTGCACATGGGTGTTAATGTCAGACCCATACCGGCCCGTCGATCCAGTAGTTGGGAACAGCTGCATCAAGCTGGCGGCGCTGGGAAACACGATCACGGCCACACTTCATTTGAACGTGGAAACTGACTTAGGGCCGAAAGGCTATAGAAAACTGGTCTTCTGGGTCTGGGTTTACCATTACACTGAGGCAGTCACGACAAACTTCACAGTGTTCGTGCGAGACACGTATGGCAGTTATTGGTATAAGTCAGTCACTAACCAGATCAAACAAGCAGACTGGAGCAAGATCGAGATCACGTTTGACGAAAGTTGGGGTGCATTCAGCTATCCCGATTGGCATTGTATCCGAGACCTAATTTTCCAGTTTAGTATAAGTCGAGAGACGGATTCCACAGTCATGTTCATCGACGGTTTGAGCCTTGGAAGGAGACGTGTTACCGGCACAGCGCAAGACACAAACTCGACCTTTGGCCGCGTGATTGAAGAGATAGTGATTGACGAGAATGTATGCAGTGATCTTGAAGCGCAGCAGCTGGCAGACGCGCTTATCGCGCGGAACAAAGACCCGCCGTTAACGCTTGAAGCAGTAACTATTGATGGTGACCTTCGATACCAAGCTGGTGACCGGCAGCGCGTCGTGATCGGGCACGAGGGGGTTGACGCGTACTTTCCAATAGCCAAGGTTGAAAACTTGGTCGATGGGCCAACGTGGGATTCGCAGTTGACTCTTGGCAAAGAATCACTCTCAGAGGCCTCCACGCTGCGTAAACTACACAAGATGTTCAGGAGCAGGATCGGTTAGTGTTCAAAGCGCTCGTTATTCAGGATTCAGAGCGGAAATTCCGGGATCTGGGCGACGTTTTGGCTGTTGCGCGAGCGGAGGGCAAAAAAATCTTTAAATGCCAAACGGGCATTAATGTTGTTCGAGTATGGCGTGACGAGGTTGTTGGCTGGGTGGTTGTTATCTGCCCAGACGAGGGTCGTTCAAGCCCGCTGGTCGTTAGTGGGGGAGTAAAAAATGGGAAATGAGTTGGAAGAAGAGTCTAAGGCGACTAGTAGCATGGCTTGAACGTGGAACGAAACGATGGCTATTTGTGCGGGGCGCAACACGGCCGTTGGGGCATAATGCGCATCGGCAGATTCGAAAAGCATGTATCACTGAAAACACGGGCCTGAACCCGCGCCCGAAAATGCGCATCGTCGTGGAACGTCGACTTGAGGTTTGGCGGCCCGTGCGGCGGTTGACACCTGAGCAGATTAAGGACGCGTATGAATTCGCTGATGTCGGCGGCGTCCAGATGGCGCTCGTTGACGTCGACGTAAAGCAGTACGTCCCGGAAACTGGCGAGATGGATCTTGTCGTGAACGCCGGGCTTAATGCTGCGTGTGGCGCGGTTTTCGATCGCAGTGGATCCCGGCCGGCGGCGTCTGACTATGTTGCGATTGGCACGGACGGTACGACTCCGGCTGCCGGGCAGACTGCGCTCCTAGCTGAGGCGATGCGTGCGTTGGCCACCTACGGAAAGGACGCCAACGTGGGCGAGTGCAGCGTCGACGCGACGTTCAACATTATCACAACGCTTGCGTTGCAGGAGTGCGGCTTGTTCAACGCTAACAGCGGCGGCACGATGTATTGCAGGGACACGTACAGCACGAAGAACGTGGTCAGCGGCGACACCGTCAAAATCTACTACACGCCCAAGTTCCAGGCTGTCTAGTCGCGTAGAGCAGGAGAAGCCTAGTTGCCAACGGAGACGATAGGCTACACTAGCATAGGCGCCAGTAATGCTTCGATAGGGAACGTTATTCGCGGCAGCAGGTTCACGGTTCCTAATGACGGGGTCGACAGGTACCCCATCACTATTTCTGCTTATTGCGACATGACGACCGGCCCCGGCGGCAACGTCAAGTTCGCTATTTACAAAGTTTCTGACAATTCCAAGGTCGCGGATACTTACGCGAGCATCATATACGGTACTCCGGCATGGGTCACGTGCGCATTCCCCGCGCCGTTCGTCAAGTTGTTGCCGAATACGGAGTATTATCTGCAGGCTTGGAGCGACGAGGTTGAGAACTGCATCCGCTATGTGGCGGAGTCCGGGAAGGGAGCGTACGAGAACCGCACCTACGGCGTTTGGCCGGCAACGCTTACGCCTACTGCCGAGGACAAGAAGTGCAGCATCTACGTGACTGTGAGCAAGGACGTCGGCGACGGAGTGACCAAGACCTGGTACGGCCGTAGTGGGGCGACGATAACGCAGAACGGTCACAATGGTTACCACTTGGACCCGGCGAACACGAGTAGTGCCATAGAAACGGACATTACCCAGCCCCCGACGTTGCCGATCACTGTCTATCTCGGAGTCAAGATATACCGCGTCGCGCCAGGCCATGTCGAGACCGAGATGACGTCCGGCGTCTCATGCATCCTCTCGAAAACGATAACTGTAGCGGGGTATACGTCAGGCGACGGCGCGGCGTACAACCTGTCCGCGTGCAAGATCAACGCCGACGATGCGCTGATGGTCCAGGTCTACGGCGGGACGGTCAACCCGCCGACCACACTGCTGACGACGTTCATCTGCGAGACGGCGGACCTCGAGAAGTGCCTGAGCTTCAAGGGGACGTGGACGCCGACCTACTATGTCCACACTCTCTGGGACGATGAGGCCCAACTGTATTTTGTGACTTTCGTGTTTGGACACGCGACGTACAAGTTCAAGGTTGTAGTCGGCGAGCCACGCTTAATCGACGAGCTCACACGGCTTGTTGACACGACCGTCAACTGGTCTGAGAGCGTTGAGACGAAGTATCTCGGGGTCACGTTCAAGAAGAAGATCAAGGCAGACTTGGAGAGCGCGATCGACGCGCTTTCCGACTGGAAGGACGTGTTGACGTGGTCCGCGCGGTGTCTGAAGCTTGGTATTGAGCGGGAAGCGAAAATCAAGGCTGCCTTGGACAGTAGCACGATGGTTAATGGTCTTCCCAAAAGCGGCAACGATGGCAGCGACTACTTTCACAGTTACGACGCGGAGCTTCTATACGGCTTCTACTGGGCAGACAAATGGAGTTATCAGACAAGCAAATGGAACAAGCTAACTGGCAAGGACAATCTCAAGACCGCGCTGGCAAACGCTGGCCGTGGCTTCCTCATATACTATAGTACCACGAGCTATTATCTAGGTACGAATCGGTTTTACGACGAGAACGGTCAATGTCTGCGCAATATCCTGCTGTTCAGGGATTTACTGGGCTACTCGGACGCACAGACGAAGGCCGAGGACCTATGGACGTATCTAAACGCTCATCATTGGGGCAACGACATGATTGAGACGCATTTCGGCTACACAAGCGTAGATGCTGCTTGGGAGTGCGAGGGTGGAGGCTTCCTCTCAGCGATAGCTTTCCTTGAATATTTCAATCGGGCCTTAACCAATATTGATAGGCTCTACACGGACCTTCGGAACCGCACTAACAGGAACCGCTGGTTTGCGCCTATCTGGATGGACCCTAACACTAACTGTTCATGCGTCTTAGCCATGGTTCACGCTTGGGCTTCAAATGCGCAGCATCGACTGCAGAACACGCTCATGATCTGGGCGGCGATCATGGGAACGTGGATTCACCAGAGCAGCGACAGCCAGAATGATCTAAAAGCGATGTTAGAGGGCTACATGACTGGGGGCAGTTACAAATGGCGTCCAGCGTGGCTCTTGCTGCAGAGCGAAAAGGGCGGCCTATACATTCCATCAACCGACTTGTGGAAGGGAGTCACGACTGACTCAAGCGGCACGAACCTGGGAGCTGCAAAAGCAGCCGTCTTATCATTCATGCTCGGCATTGTTCCGGACACGGCAATGCTCGCCATCACGCTGGAGGAGATCCACTATGAGTACATTCACAACATTGCCGATCCCGACTTGTTCCAGCTTGACATCGCCAACCGCAAGGTCACAGTGTCCATCTACGCGCCCGGCAACGTCAAGTTCCTGTTCGGCTCCTCAGTGGTTCAGCAGAACTTCACGCAGAGCGGAGTCTTCGAGCTGACGTTCGCGTCTGACTGGAACAGCATAACCAATGTCACACGCAACAGCGACTTGCCAAGCAACCGAAAGTATCTCGGGTTCCAGACCGTTGAGGTTAACGTTTACTCAGTAAACAGCGCGTCATCATCTACGTTCCCGGCTTGCACCTACAGCGTGTTCAAGGACGCGGCTGCAGGTAGTTCCGGGTCAAATGTGCCTACGGCGGAGATGCTCGTGAACGCCGAGTCAATCGCGCAGGTTCTCGCACAGCAGCTTACGGAGTTGGGCGTCCCACAACTTGCAGGGGCCGGAGTGCTTGCGACAGCAGGTCAAGAATGCGTATTTAATGCGCAGAAGGACGCTGCTGCAGTGTCTCAGGCTTTGGCGGCGGTCCAGTCCACCTTCAACTTTGCTGGTGAACCTCAAGCAGGAGCCGGCGCAACAATGTACTTAGGACTGGAGTTTCTGCTTGCGCCCGCAGCGGTGGCACGGGCCTTGGCTCAGACCGCGTGGGAACTCCATGTTCCAGTCGGGTTCATCACGCAAGCGTTGACCGAGAAGTCGGTAATGTCCCTTTTCAACGTGCAGCAACAGCCTATTGTCAGATTGCTCGCCGACGTTTTTGCTCCGCTAACCCGGGAAGTGTATAGCGCTGCGCTTGTTCGTGCGGTTGCGGATTTGATTGCTGAGTGCGGCCTTGTACATATTGCATGCGTGCAGGCGTCGGCAGAACATGCGCCACAAGTCACGTTCAATGTTGACAAGATCCCGGGTTCCTCGGTCACGTCCACGGCCCTGTACCAGTTGGCGTTCAACGTTTCGAAGGGCGCGGTTGCGGCTGCTCTTGCCGCGGTCCTTGCGGAGATCGCGACCGAAGCGTTCGAAATTTTCAAAGATGCGATAGCGAGCGGCGCCGCCGGGCTTGCGGCTGAGTTGATCCTGCCAATGCAAGCGGCTACTCGCTCTCTCGGCGCGGTATCGTTGGAGCGTATACTTTCCGTTGCCAAAGACGCTATTAGCTTGGCATCTGCTCAGGACGCGACGCTTATCGACTGGAGCATGGCCAATGACGCGGCTACGCTTGTTTTCAGCGTTCCGGGACTCGAGCAGACGCTTAATCTGCGGCCTGACGCCCGGGTCCGACTGCTCGTTGAGGTTAGCGTGGCGACGAATGAGGTAATAGTCGTTCGCCGGGTCATCTTGCTGAGCGGCGTCGCTGCGCTGGAGCTGCATTGTCCCATAAAATCCGTGATATTGAAGAGTAATGATGAGGTGGTTGAGCTGAATGCCTGAATTCTACATGGCGAAGAACGATCGTAAACCGTCTCTTGAAGCAGTGCTCATGCACAACGGCGTGGCCGTTAACCTGACCGGCTGCACCGCGAAGTTCTACATGAAAAAGGACGATACCGTACTTATTGATGGTCACAGCGCGGTGATCGTCGACGCTACCGCCGGCCTAGTGCGGTATGACTGGGGCGCGGGTGAAACGAACGTTGAAGGCAAATGTTCCGGCGAGTTCGAAATCACCTTTGCTGACAACAAACCGTGGACTTTTCCCGCGAAAGGAGACCTCATCGTAAACTTTAGGGAGCGGTTTTCTTGATGAACAAGCAAATTGCGAAGCGTTTGAAGGACGTGAAACCCGGCGATCTGGTGTGCGTCGAATGGCTTGATGCAAGCAGAGGCCGCATCGAAACCATACGGGGACTGCATGAAGTAGGCGTCGCAGATGGAGCGCTGATCGATAGTCCGGTCAAGAGCTTCGGAGTGTTTATTGGCGTGTTCGGCACCAGAAGCAAACATGTTGTTCTCGTCGCTAGCGTCTGGAACCACACCTTGGATTACGGCCAGGTTGACACGACCATTATTCCGCTCGGCGTGATTGAGAAGGTCATCGTAATTGCTGTCAAGGCGATGGACCTGCAAAGCGTGAAGCTGTGCCAGGCCGCGTTCTTAATGGGCCGGTGCTTCCACTTTCTAAAGCGCTTCCGAATTCGGGGACGGAAGTTTCAGGAGGCCTAAGCGTGGATTGGGTTCGGCAGGTTTTGACGAGACGAATAAGGAGCAGAGGCGCCCGGGGTAATCAGCACGTGATCGTTCAAGAGCCAAATGAGAAGCTTGTTTACGCTGTCAAATTTGCCATTGCCATGGCAGTCTGTCTTTCCGGCCTCGAAGTTGCCCACATGGCTTTTCTGCACTCTTGGAACGCGGAGATTTTCATTGCGATCTCCGGTCTGATCACGTTCGTGTCGGGCATAATTGTTGGCCAGAAGGCGAGTTAGCCGTGGGCAGTCCGTACTACCACATTAAGCTGATGTTCGAAAAGATTGTTCAGAAACTTGACGTTCTCGAGGCGAGGATCTCCGCTGTTGCTCAGGACCTGAAGATGCCACGTGGCAAGTCGCGGACCGTTTACCTGTCCGTAGGGCAGCAGGCCACTGTCGACGCTTTGAAAAACTTCGCGGCGCCCGTGTCGGCTGAGCAGATCTCCGCAGTCACCGGGCGAGCTCGAGCCGTGGAAAGCAAGTATTTGAATGAGCTTTTTCGGTCGGGTTTGGCTGCAAAGGAGAAACGCGGGCGCATGCGTGTGTTCGGATTGAAGGAGGAGTAGCGGTGAGGGGAAAGCCTTGGACGCTGGAAGAGGAGAAAGAACTCAGGAACATGATCGCGCAGGGAACTTCCATGGAAGTTATAGCTGAAAAGATGCGGAGAAGCCCTGACGCGGTCGTGAAGAAGTGTGAGCGGCTTGGGTTAGAAGTAGTCGTCGGCAGTCCTAGGGTTCCGACAACTACTTCTAGTTTGCACCTGCCAAAGGAGTTGCCGAGCGTTGAGGAGGCGTTGAAAATGCTTGCCGGAGCTCTCAAGACGGCTTGTCAGCCCGGGCTCGACAAGGTTGAGGTGCAGCGGCTACAGGTAATTGCGACTCTTGCGCGGACCTACAAGGAGGTCCTTGCGGACTATCTCGATTATCGTGGTGTGGAAGCTCAGCTTTTGGATTTGAGGCAGAAATATGAGCAGTTCGCGAAGAAACCCAAGAACACTGCGTCCTAATAGATGGATGCGGGAGCGAGTTCAACTCCAACGGGACGTTAAAGCTATTGAGGATGCTCGAGGTCGTCAGGTTGAGGAGTTGAAGTCTGATCCTATCGAGTTTTTTCGTCAGGTTCTAGGGTTTGAACCCACGACGTATCAACGTGAGCTCATCGAGTTGTTCTTGAAAAATCAGTTTCTTGCCGCTCGATGGTGCAGGCAGTCCGGTAAGAGCTGGACCGCAAGCGCACTGTTGCTTAATTATGCTTTAACAAATCCCGACAGTCACATTGCCCTAGTAGGCCCGAGCTGGCGCCAAACCAAATTGAACATACGTAGGATAAGTTATTTCCTTCGCAAGATTCCCGCTGACAAGTACCTGAAGCCCGGCAGGACCGTTCTCAGGTTCAGCAACGGCAGCGTGATCGAGGCCTTTCCAAATAATCCGGAAACTATACGTGGGCCAACGTTAAGCCTAATTTGGTTCGATGAAGCCAACTTCACTCCCTGTGATCAGGACCTCTACGACGCTATTCTATTCACGCTGGGCACGACTGATGGCAAACTGATAGTCACGAGCACACCCTGGAATACGGATTCGCTGTTTTGGAAAATGTGTAACCATAAGGATTTCAGCGATTTTGCGCGGCATCACGTGACGTGGCAGCAGGCGCAGGAGCCTAACGGTCCACTGAAGAAGGGCATTCTGGACAAGATTCGGAAGCAGTTTGGCGAGGATCCTGCTCGGTGGCGTCGTGAAATGGAGGCTGAGTGGGCTGAGGACGAGAACGTGTGGCTGCCGCAGAGCCTGATCGTTGCGTGTGTCGGCACTGAGAAAAATTGTGGAGAGGACCTGCGGCCTTGGAATCCCGAGCAGGGGCAACGCGGCGAGCTTTTCGCAGGCTTGGATCTCGCGCAGGTGCGGGACTACTGTGTTTTCAGCGTACTCGAGCGATTGAACAATCAACTTTTTCTTCGTCACCTAAAGATTTTCAGTCAACCAACCAGATACGCTAACGTGTTGGGTTACATGAAGATGCTTCAGGATCGTTGGGAGGGCTTCGCCAAAATTCGCGTCGACTTCACGAAGGAAGGCCCTAGCATCATAAGCGATATGGAGGATGCGGGTATCAAAAACGCTGAGGGCGTGAACTTTAGTGTGCCGCGAAAGAGCGAGATGGCCAACTTGACGAAACAGAGAATGGGCGATCAAAAGCTGTTCTATCCATTGCTGACGTGGGACGCGCCATACAAAAGCGACATTTGCACTGAACTTAACGTTGAGCGGTATGAGTTGCGTCGGGACGGTGCAATAATGCTGTCGCATCCGACTGGTACGCATGATGACGTGTTTTGGAGCGTGGCGCTCGCCGTGTATGCTACCGTGGAGATGAAGACGCTGGACCTGGAGGCTATGCGATTTGGCTGAGATTTATCGCATTTTAAGTCGTCTCTCCGTGGAGTGCAGAAACGTCTTTTCTGCAGCGCAGTTTTAAGCGTATTCCCTTTGGGCGTATGCTGAGACGTGATTAGAGTTGAGGAGGCGTCGGGAGTTTTTCCGGATTCGGCAGATGCGAAGGGTCTATGATCGGGGCCAGAACCGTTTCACGTTCAACATCTCTTACGAGACGTCCACGAAGATAACGCCGAGAAGCATCGCGGTTGCTGAGGCTTTCGGTTTGGGCATCGATGCACAACGTCGATTCGTGGTTCTCGATAACGCGGAGCTGAAGATGGGGCCTACGGACATCGTTTACATCACCGGCGATAGTGGCAGCGGCAAAAGCGTGTTGTTGCGTGCTTTGTTGCAGGATTTGGGCGAGGAAGCTGTCAACATGGCCGACGTCCACGTGGACCCTGAGAAGCCACTGATCGAGACCATAGGGGCAACGGTTCAAGAGAGCCTGGAACTGCTCAGTAGGGTGGGCCTTAATGATGCTTTTCTTTTCCTACGTACATACGATCAGCTCTCAGATGGCCAGAAATACCGTTATCGCATTGCCAAAATGGTCGAAGGCGGAAAACAATGGTGGTTTATGGACGAGTTCTGCGCGACGCTTGACCGTGATACTGCGAAGATCGTGGCGTTTAACCTGCAGAAGCTGGCGCGGGCCTCGGGGAAGGCTGCCGTCGTGGCCACTACGCACTCGGACCTGTTTGAGGACCTGAAACCCAGCGTGCATGTTCACAAGCGCTTCGGCAAGGAGATCACGGTTTCGTATTATCCGAATGAACTCGCTGTAGAGTGCAGTTTGGCCAAGGAAATGCGTATCGAGCCTGGCGTCCTTGATGATTGGAGAAAGCTCAGCGGCTTTCACTACCGGAGCCACAACGCCGGCGCCAGTCGAGAGATCTATTGTCTCAAACGTGGTTATGAACTCTGTGGGGTCGTCGTCTATTGCTATCCTCCTGTCAATTGCGCCGGTAGAAGATTGGTGTTGCCACTCATGGACGTCAAGACCCTGAACAAGAGATTAAGCATCATTAGTCGTGTTGTGGTTCACCCGAAATATCGGACTGTAGGGCTCGGTGCGAAGCTGATTCGTGAGACCTTGCCGAAAGCCGGTACGCCTTACGTTGAGATGGTCGCGGTAATGGCCAAGTATAATCCCTTTGCAGAGAAGGCAGGAATGCGGAAAGTCATTGAAAAAGGGCCTTCTGAAGAAGCGGTCAAAATATCCAAAGTTCTAAAGGATGTTGGTTTCAATCTGCAGCTGCTGGGCAGCGAGAAACACGTGTATAGTGTACTATACGATTTGAGTCCTGAGCAACTGGCCAGGGTGAAAGAGGGCCTTGCTAAGAATAATCATCCGCGGCTTTCTAAGGAAATTACGCCGGATCGGAGCCGAAGGCCTTACGGTTCAAAAGCAGAGTACGTTAAAGCCGTTACTGATGCGGATTTAGGAAAATTGGCCAAGGTGATTAGGGTTGTTGGGATGTTGTTGCAGACGAAGGCTTACCTGTTTTGGCAACGTCCTCAAGCTGAAAATCGTAAACCATGACTTTTCGATTCGGGTCCCAAGAGCCGTATATTTGGACCCAATCCTTATGGAATTCCTCTACGGTCGCGAATCCTTCATTCTTTGCATCTTTCGCTGTTATGTCGCCTAATCGTTCTTGAGATGCTCGCAGTATTCTTATGTGGGCTACCGATCTGTCGAATCTTCGGCAGCGTACTCCGTAGGTCCGGCCGACCTTAAGAAGATGCTTATGTATCCTGCGGGTCTGCGTCTTCCTGCCCTGCAACACTTTCTCAAGCAATTCTTTCCTGAAAATAGGCATACGCGCTTTCCTCTTCGACGGTTAGGAGGCCCCTCTTTTCCCGGTAAAGATTGGCCAAAACGACGAGTTTTGCCCGGTGGAAGTATCCTGCTTCGCGCAGCTCTCTTTTTGTCGCGGTTATGCCTTTAAAATCAGAATCCATGGTCCGCGCCTGGTTCTCTTGGAAGAGTTGCTCAGCTTTTTCCCAGATCATGGCCCTAACTCGTGGCCAGAATTTGCCTTGTTGCTGCATTGTTATCACGTAATTATTGCCTTGTTGTCTTTGCCGTTGCAGGGTATGCCTAGTTTGCGTCTGCAGATGTGGCCGTAGCCCGTGAGTATGCTGACTTTGGCGGAGATCGGGAGGCCGCAGCGTTTGCAGCGTGCGGTCCACGCCTTGTCCAGCTCCTGAGCTATGTACTTTCGCGCGTGCGCGTGGTTGATGCTGGCCAAATGTGCTAGGTGATAGTGTGCCAGAATCTGTATTGCGACGTGGTACTCTGCTTGCGTGTAGCGGTTTTGCCAGCCGACAATGTACTCGGCCAGGTTGACTAGGTGTTCCTTTGTGACATAGGCAAGCGAGTTTTCGTCGTCGCATACGCGCTGGATCAGGGTCGAGAGATGCGTTTTTGCGGCGTTATCTTCGCACGTCGGGCAGACGTCCAGTTCATAGATGTTGCCGGGCGTGCGGTAGGGGCACTTGTCCAGTCTCACACAAATTACTGGTGTAGGCGATTTCTCGTCGCCGCGCAAAGCCACTTTCTGCTCGAAAGCTGGCGGGGTTTCTGATTTAGCGTTTTGCATTTGTCTAGACCTCTAAAAGAAGCTATGGCACCGTCCGATTTAAGGGTTTAACGCAGCAGAAAGCGCGAAGAGGAGCCATGGGCCGCCGGCTTTTCCAGAGGTCTAGACTGAAAAAGACGATCCGGCCAGACCACGGCCCCTTCTTAAATCAACGAGTGTAAGACCCTTAAGCTTTCCGGGGGTTAGAAACAACACATCCCATACTGCAACAATAAGCTATAGCGACTCTAGGGTATCCGAGGCACAC
>Ga0315281_10001711_pt1 | contig 32488 bp, 23 predicted proteins | sample YL17G07_0_MG_FD_204540 | JGI IMG/M metagenome (GOLD analysis project Ga0315281, IMG submission 204540) | Sediment microbial communities from Yellowstone Lake, YNP, Wyoming, USA - YL17G07_0 | ecosystem: Environmental > Aquatic > Freshwater > Lake > Sediment | place: USA: Wyoming | collected...
CCGAAGGCGCCGTTTTCCACGGCTGATTCCTTGTATTTCGGATTATCAAAAATCGTCATGATGATGATCTGAAGATCGGGCATTTTCTGTTTGAGCAAGCGGGAGGCCGAAAAACCGTTCATGCCGGGCAGACGAATATCCATCAGGACTAAATCTGGATCGAGCTCTTCGACTTTCTCTAAGGCTTGTCTGGCGCTAGCTACGTCCCCGGAAACCTTGAGGCCTGGCTTCCGGGCCAGAAATTTTTTCAGGAACCGACGAAATTCAGAATCATCATCGACAATAAATATCCTTTTCATCTTCATTTTCAGGGCTCCTGCGGGCAGGTTCGAGCTTTCAATTGATAAAGATAAAATAAAGGCTCTCGCCGCCAACGACGCAAAATTAGACTTTTCCCACAGATTCTCCCCCTGATAGAAAGTCACCATCTTTTTTTACTTTAAAAATATAATTGGCCAATATCGTTTTGAAAATAGGGAAAAACCATGATTTTAAGCGAAAAATTCCCTGATTTTAAGAAGATTTCGCCCGGCGGTTTGAAAATATTATTCGGAGTCTATGATTCCCCTGTGCAAAGCGAACCTGATCAGATCCGCAGTCCTCGGCAGGCCCAGTTTTTCTTTTAGGTGAGCCTTATGCGTTTCCACAGTCTTGACACTCACAAAAAGCAGCCTGGATATTTCTTTGTTAGATTTGCCTTCGGCAATCAACTGCAAAACCTCCCGTTCCCTCGGGGTGAGCTTATCCATGACTTTCGACTCACCGACAAGACCATCGCTCACGTGGATATAAGCCTCAACCACCTTTTTCGAGAGCGGCGGGCTGAGAAAGACATGATTTCGATAAACAGCCCTGATGGCTGCAAATAACTCCTCGTGGGCGGCATGTTTTAGGATATACCCTGAGGCGCCGGCGCGCAGAGCCTCGAAAACGTACTCTTCGTCGGGATGCATGCTCAAGATGAGAACTCTAATCCTAGGAAAATGCTTTTTTATTTGACGCGTCGATTCAATACCGTTTAGCCCCGGCATGCGGATGTCCATCAGAACGATATCGGGCTTGAGTTCCTCGACCTTTTTGAGAGCCGCTCTTCCGTCCTCGACTTCTCCGACGACCTCAAAATCATCTGCTTTGCCGAGGAGGGAGCGGAGTCCCTCCCGGACGATCGTATGATCTTCGGCGAGAAGCAGTCTAATTTTTTTCACCAGCTTTTCTCCACGGGATCCTGATATGGATTCTGGTTCCCTTGCCCGGCTGAGATTCGATGGTGCATTCACCGTTTAACAGGGCCGCTCTTTCCTTCATACTGAAAAGGCCGATCCCGCGCGCCGGGGATTTCCGTTTTTCAATCTTCTTTTGATCAAAACCGCAACCGTCATCTTCAATAAGAGCCTCGATAACTTTTTGTTTTTGGACAAGCCTGATCCGGACCTTTTTAGCCCGGGCGTATTTAACAACATTTGTCATTGCCTCCTGGATGATGCGAAAAATCGCTGTGGAAATCTCAGAATCTAGCCTTTTCCGCCAATTTTTAGAAGTGAACAGAATTCGAATATTCAACCTTCGAGACATCCGGTCCGAATACCAGCGCAAGGTAGGCACTAAGCCCAGATCATCCAGCATATGAGGCCGCAAATCCAAAGTCAGCTCATGGATTTGGCCCAATAATTTTTCTGTCAGGGCGTCCGCATCCGCTATTTTTTTCTTGATTTCGCCGATATGTTCCGGCGCCAGAATATCTCTCAGCGAAGCTATATTGAGGCGTAACATCGTCAAGGCCTGCCCCATTTCATCGTGGAGCTCATGAGAAATATTTAAGCGCTCCGCTTCTTGAACGCTGATCATTTTTTTCGACAATTGTTGCAGCTCACCGATATATTTGGCCAGGGCCTCTTCCATCTGTTTGCGTTGGGTGATGTCGCGAAGGAAGACAAACAATTTGTCTCTGTTTTCCCTGTTATAGTTAACACTGACCTCAATATCGATCACTTTGCCGTCTTTGCGCCTGTGGCGAGTTACGAAACGATCTCCACCAACTTTCATGATCTTTCGGATGCGACGCGCGGTCTCCTCCGGTTTTTCCTCAGCTTCAACATCTGAAATTTTCATTTTCAGCAGTTCTTCACGGCTGTAACCTATCAGGCGGCAATAGGTCTCATTAACGTCCAAAAAACGCCCTCGGATATCTGTTATCCAAAAACCATCCATGGCCGTGTTCACGATCGCTTTGTACTCCAACTCCGCCCGTTTGCGCTCTGTGATGTCGACCATCGTCGATTTAATGCCGGTGATTATGCCTTGGGAATCCCGCTCTAAAACATCATCAATAACGACAAAGATTTGTGATCCGTCCTTTCTGATATAGACCCTATTTTCAGCCCTTGGAACGGCCCGACCCTGAATTTTTTGGCGGAACCTTTTTTGCGCTTCATCTCTATGCTCAGGCAAAATAAAATCAAAAATCGATTTGCCCACCATTTCCTGGACCTGATAGCCCAACATCGTGGCTTCCGTCTGGTTAGCCCGGATGATTATTCCTTCGGTGTTCAAAATGTGATAGGCCACCGGAGCATAATCCCATAATTCTTTATAACGCGCCTCGCTCTTGGAGAGCGCATCTTTTATTTGTAAACGAACAATCGCGTTGCTGACCTGAGCGGCGATCGTTTCGAGCACGTCACGGGCAAAAACGGGAACTTCGGGCAAAGTATGCGAAGATATGTTCATGCAGCCGATGACTCGATCCTCATGAAGGATCGGAATGAGGGCAATGGCCCGCAATCCTTCTTGCCGCTTGACTTCATCCAGGGGCACTCCCAACCGGAGATGCTCGGTGTAAACGGGCTTGCCCGCCATGACAAGCTGCGTGTTCGGCTCGTCTTTTTCATAGTGTGATGCTCTGGCTATAAACTCAGACGATAATCCCTGGTGAACCACGAGATCCAAAGCACCGGAGGATTCATCCCTAAGGTAAACGCCGCCGCAATCCATTTCTGAAATGCTAATAGCGGTTTCTAAACAGGAGCGCATTCCTTCTTCGAAAGTTTCTGCCTTGCCGACCGTCAAAGCTAAATCTCGCTGGGCACGGAGAAGTTCCTCAGCTCTTTTGCGTTCAGAGATATCTTGAGCCGTTCCTTCATAAAAAAGGATTTTTCCTTGTTTGTCCCGTACTAGGCGCACATTCTCGGAAAGCCAGACAATACTCCTGTCCTGGCGATAAGCTTGGAGCTCAAAACCTCGAACTTCGCCAAATTTCTCGAGCAGCACCATGAATTCTTCTCTTTTCTCGGGCAGAACATAGCCTTGTCTGGCGATATCCGTGCGGTTGGCTATGAGATCCTCCGGAGAAACATAACCCAGCATGCGGGCCATGGCAGGATTAGCAGCGAGGAAGCGCCCCTCAGTGGTCGTCTGGAAGATGCCTTCGACGGCGTTCTTAAAGAGATTTCGATATTTTTCTTCGCTCTCCCGGATTTTTGATTCCATTTTGTGCTTGTAGAGCGCCATTTCGATCGCCGCCAGCAATTCATTTTGCTCAAAAGGTTTGATAATATAGCCGAATGGTTCAGTGACTTTGGCGCGTTCGATGGTGTTTGGATCGGAAAGCGCGGTGAGATACAAAAAGGGTATGTTGAAATCCCGGCGCATTTTTCGAGCGACCTCTATGCCATCCATGGCTCCTTTGAGGACGATATCAATAATGGCCAGATCGGGAGATTCTTTATGAATCATTTCGAGGGCTTCTGGGCCGGTTGAGGCAAGTCCGGTCACTTCGTATCCCAAAAATTCCAGCTTGGCCTTAATATCTCGGGCGACGAGGGTTTCATCCTCCACGACCAAGATCCTGGTTTTTCCCATCGCTTTTTTCCCTAATTTCCAGTAGAAGTAACGGAACTCTCGATATTATTTTTAAGATTTCAGCTTTTAATTAATATTTATGCTCTATCAAGATTATTGTCAACGATATTTTTTTTATGGCCGGATGTCTCAAATGACCGCACCGTCCGGGATCACGGCGTTCTTAGGGACGACGATGATGCCGTTGACGATGCAGTAATTGTCCGTCCGCTCGTCCAGGACATTTCGGGCATTGATGAGCTTCACGCCGTTTCCGATGCGGGCGTTTTTGTCGATAATGGCGTTGCGAATTTTGCAATCGTTGCCGATGCCGACGGGCGGCTGGCCTTGGACGGCATTCCAGGCCGCCTCCTCTTTGGATTCAAAATAGTCTGCGCCCATTATCACCGTCCTTTCTAGAACGCACCCCTCTCCGATTCGGGAGCGGACGCCGACGATGGTTTCGCGGATTTCTGATTTATTGATGATGCTTCCTTCGCACAGGATGGAATTCTCCACTTCCGAGGCAAGAATTTTCGAGCCGGGCAGGAAGCGGGCGTGGGTGAAGACCGGCCTTTCTTCGTCATAAAAATTGAATTTGGGAAGCGGCCGGGTGAGGTTCAAGTTGGCCTCGAAGAAACTCGGGATCGTTCCGATGTCCTCCCAATAGCCATCAAAAAAAAAGCCATAGACTTTTTTCCTTTGGATGGCTGGGGGAATGACCTGCCTTCCGAAATCTTCATGCGTGTTGTTTTCGAGAAGTTCTTTCAGGACATTCCAGTTAAAAAGATAAATGCCCATGGAGGCGAGATGCGTCCGGCCGGCGGCGGGGACGTCATATTCCCGGAAGATATTTTCCGCGACTTTCATCCGGTCGATCTCGGCCGGGTCTTTGGGTTTTTCCAGGAATTCCACAATCCGGCCGCCTTGGTCGGCTTTCATCACGCCGAACTCCGGCGCCTGTTCGGCGCGAACCGGAGTCACCGAGATGCTGATTTCGGCGCCTTTCTCTAGGTGAAAATCGATGAACTTTCGGTAATCCATGCGGTAGAGATGGTCGCCCGAAAGTATCAGGACAAGGTCGCCGACACTCTCCAGAAAATTCAGGTTCTGCCGCACCGCATCGGCCGTCCCCTGGTACCAATTGCGACTTTCGAGCGTCTGTTGGGCCGAGAGGATGGTGACGAAATCTTTGCTGAAGTCATCAAAACGGTAGGTCAGAAAAATGTGGCGGTGGAGCGATTCGCTGCTGAATTGGGTCAGGATGAAGATCTTCCGGTAGCCAGAATGGATGCAGTTGCTGATAGGGATATCGATGAGCCGGAAGCGGCCGGCGATCGGCACGGCCGGCTTGCTGCGGATCTTGGTCAACGGATACAGCCGGCTCCCCTGCCCGCCGGCCATGACGATGGCCACGACCTTCGCCATGCGCGCCTCCTCTTTATTTTCTTATATTAGAGTATATCATTTTTTTTCTTTTCTTAAACCATTATCATTCGCTACAGACGAGCGGGCTTAGGCGGCGTCGACCGGGGCGAGGCTGCTCGGCGACAGGACCCAAGCCCGCCCGATTTCCTCCAACTTTTTTTCTTTTGACTTTTTCCAGAGCGTTGATATATCTTTAAATACAAGAAATACGTGACGGGAAACGCCACGAAGGGAGGCTTCTATGACCGAGGGAGATTTGGAAAAAAGGATTTGTGTCCGGTTTCGCATTCCAGGGGCGACCGTCCGCTTCAAAAGAGAAAAAGGCGTGTTTAAGAAAGGGAAGTATATCGGTGAATTCTTGCCTGTCATGGATATCAGCCGCGGCGGCATCCGGTTCCTGGCGCAGGAGCTTCTGAAATATGAAAGCAAAGTCGTCCTCAAGATCTCCATCCCCGGCGAAACTACCCCGCTGATATTCAAGGGCGCGGTGCGCTGGTTTTCGCCCAACCCGGGAAAAAGCTATAAATACCAGATGGGCGTCCAATTCAATCCCTACGGCGAGAAAAAAGACCAGAATTACCCCGGCAACCTGGTAAAGATCATCGCCCTCGAGCAAAAATTCTTGGATGAATCGACCCTCCCGGAGGAAGGGAAGGATAAGGACAAAAGCGAATTCAGTATTTGAGCCGGCGCTATCTTTTGTTATTCGGCTTCTCGCCTTCGACGACGACCTGGGAATAGTCGGCGATCTGATTCAAAATCTTGCTGATAGCCTGCAACAGCGCCAGCCTGTTTTTCCTGAGCTTGGTCTCCTTGGCCATGACCAACACATGGTCGAAGAAATTGTTGAGAGACGGCTGGATCCGAAAAATAATTTTCTGCGCCTGGCTGAAATCGCCCTTGGCCAGCATCGGCGTGACGTTTTCTTTGATGATGGAAAATGTCGAATAGAGCTCCCGCTCGCCTTTCTCCTCAAACAGATCGGCGTTCATCGCTCCGGGAGGCTGGCCGCCAATGATGTTGTGGACGCGCTTAGCCATCAGGATCATCGGCTCGAACTGCGGACTCGACTTGAGGGAGTCCAGAGCTTTGAGGCGAAGATAAGAATAATACAGATTGTCGATTCCGACGCCCAAGGCGGCATTGACCAGGTCATAGCGGAATCCCCATTTGTCAAAGATCGAGCGGAGCCGGTTTAGGAAAAACTCCCGGCAATAGTCGATGACTTCTTCTTTGGGCCGCTTTAACTTATCTCCGTAGACGGCACAGACTTTGTCCAAGAGCCTCAAGAACGACAGGTTCAGCTTTCGCTCCAGGATGATTTTGCACACGCCTTGGGCGTTGCGGCGAAGTCCGAAGGGATCGCTGGAACCGGTCATCTGAATGCCGACGCCGACGACGCCGACGATGGAATCCAGCTTGTCGGCGAGGGAAAGAAGCGCCCCCGCTGTTGTCGAAGGCGGTTCATCCTCCAGGCCGACCGGCTGATAGTGTTCATAGATCGCCTGGGCGACGGTCGCCGGCAATCCTTCGGCTTTGGCGTATAGACCGCCGACTTTTCCTTGAAGCCCCGGGAATTCCCTGACCATATCCGTGAGCAAATCGACTTTGGAGAGCTCGGCAGCCTGGACAACGTCCTTCTCGATTTTAGCGACCTCTGTTTTAGCGCAGAGATAAGCCGTCAATTTTTTCAGCCGCTGGACCTTATCGTCATAGCTGCCGAGTTTTTCCTGAAACAGAACAAGCTTAAGTTTAGGCGCCCGTTTTTTTAGGCTCGTCTTGAGGTCCTGCTCCCAGAAAAACCGGGCGTCTTCCAGCCGCGCTTTGAGCACTCGTTCGTTCCCTTTTTGGATAAAGCCCTTAGGATCGGCCGGCGAATCGGCGACGCCCAAAAAAAACGGAAGCTGTTTTTTGCCCTTCACGACCGAAAAAAGTTTCTGCCCTTCGCGCATGGCCGTGCTCAAAATTTCCAGGGGTAAGTTGAGATAACCCTCGGGAAAAGAGCCCATGAAGACATAGGGGTATTCAACGTCATTGGCCAGCTTGGCGAGAAGCTCGGGATCGGGATAAAGCTGGGCATTGAGGGGAGCGAGGTGTGATTCGATCTGGCCGAGAATCAACTGCTTCCGCTCTGCTTCGTCGATGATGACCCTTTTCTCTTGCAGAGCATCCTTATATTCCTGAAAATTTCTGGCCTCGATTTTTTGCGGAGCAAGCAGCTTGTGCCCCATCGTCGCATTATGGGATGTCAATCCATCCAGGGAAAACGTCAAAGGTTTTTCGCCGAAGAGGCAGAAGATGTTGCGGATGGGCCTAGAGAATCTCAAGGAGCCCTCGCCCCAGCGCATCATTTTGGGAAAGGACAGCGAGGACAGAATTTGGGGGATGATCCTGACCAGGATATCGGCGCCGGATTGTCCTTTTTCGATTTTTTTGAAGCCGACATATTCGCCACGGTCGGTCGTGATAACCTGAAGTTCGCTGACGGGAATTCCCTTCGATTTGGCGAATCCCAAAGCGGCCGGCGTTGGAGAGCCGTCGGCGGCGAAGGCCGCGGCTTTAGGCGGTCCGGTGACGATCTCCTCCCGGTCTTCCTGACCTGGCGCCATGTCGGCCAGGATAATCAGCCTCCGACAAGTGCTGTAGCTGCGAAGCACGCCCACGGGAATTTTCGCCGCCGCCAGTTCGCGGCTGAACTTTTCTTGGAGGTCCGCGAGCGCCGACCGGACATGGGAGGACGGCATCTCTTCAACATTGATCTCAAGCAGGAATTCCATCAGGGCTTCTCTCGGTTCGTCGTATATTTCCGGGCGATCTCGTTGACTAGAGCCCGGATTTGAGCGATCATCTTCACCCGCTCGGTCACGCTAAATGCGCCCCGGGCGTCCAGGAGATTGAAAAAGTGGGAACATTTGAGGCACATGTCATAAGCGGGAAGCAGCAGGTTTTTTTCGATCAGGTGGGCGGCTTCCTTTTCGGATAATTCGAAATATTTCCGCAAGGATTTAACCGTGGCCTGATTGAAATTGTATTCCGAAAATTCCTTTTCTTCCTCGAACCTCAGGTCCCGGTAGCTCACGTCCTCGGACCATTTAAGGTCGTAGATGTTGTCTTTCTCCTCAAGAAACATCTCCAGACGTTCCAGACCGTAGGTAATTTCAACGGGGATGGGGAAAATTTCGACCCCGCCGGCCTGCTGGAAATACGTGAACTGGCTGATTTCCAGGCCGTCGAGCATCACCTGCCAGCCGACGCCCCAGGCGCCGATCGTTGGAGATTCCCAGTCGTCCTCATCGAAGCGGAGGTCATGGTCGGCCAGATTTATGCCGAGCGAAGCGAGACCGTCGATATAGATTTTCTGGATATCCGCCGGCGAGGGCTTGATGATGACCTGGAATTGATAGTGCTTCTGGAGGCGGTGCGGATTCTGGCCGAACCGGCCGTCGGTCGGCCGGCGCGACGGCTGGACATAGGCTACCTTCCAGGGCCGCTTGTCGAGAACCCGGAAGAACGTGTCCGGCGTCATGGTTCCCGCCCCGACTTCGAGGTCATAGGATGGCGCGAGATAACAGCCCTGGTCTGTCCAGAATTTCTGAAGGCTCATAACAAGGTTCTGGAGGCTCATTTATTTTATTTCATTCTCCCACTTCAAGATCGACTTATGAGTTATTATGGGATTATGCTGCGAATCATTTAATACCATGTCTCGTCCTATCTTTCAAGAAAAAAAATTCGTTTTAAATTTTCGCATCAAAAGGTTATTTATAGGAGTATCATCCTATTAATTTAAAACGATTTTTCTTGTATAATGGGCGGGCCGTAATATGATAAAATTCAAAACTCAGCTGCAAAAAAAAATCCATGAGCGCCTAAAAGATAAATATCCTTTAGCCCTGACAGATATCGAATTCCTCAATCCGCCGCAGCAGAAAATGGGCGACTGGGCGCTCTCTTTTCCCTTTCAACTCGCCAAAAAAATCAAAGCCAATCCCCGGCAGATTGCCCAGGAGATGATGGCCCGGCTAGAGTCTCTCCCGGGCGTGGAAAAAATGGAGATCGCCGGCGCCGGTTATATAAATCTTTTCCTTGATAAAAAAAGATTTTTTAGAGACCAGCTGAGATCGCTTCCGTCAACCGAGCTCCGGCCTCAAGAGAAAAAGATCGTCGTCGAGCACACCAATATCAATCCCAACAAGGCCGCCCACATCGGCCATCTCCGCAATGCCTGCCTGGGAGACACGCTGGTCCGCTGCCTACGCTACAAAGGCGAAATCGTCGAAGTCCAAAATTATATCGATGACACAGGGGTTCAAGTCGTGGATGTCGTCTTCGGCTTCATGGAGCTCGAAAAAAAGACGCTTTCCGACCTGGAAGCCATCAAGAACAAGTTCGACTATTACTGCTGGAACCTTTACGCCCGCACATCATCCTATCTCCAGGCCCATCCGGAAGCGCAGGCCCGAAAAGCCGACATCCTTAAAAAGATCGAACACAGCCAAAATCCCGAAATAGCCATGGCGCGTCATGTGTCCCGCCGCATCCTCCGGGCCCATCTGGCCACTATGAAACGCATCGGCGTGACCTACGACGTCCTGCCTTGCGAAAGCAGCATCCTCGGGATGAAATTTTGGGAAAGGGCATTTGAGCTTCTCAAAGAAAAAAAAGGCATCTATTCTGTCACCGATGGCCCCAATGCCAAGTGTTGGGTGATGAAGCTCGAAGACGAAGCCGACAAGGAAAAAATCATCGTCCGCTCGGACGGCACCGTGACTTATGTCGGAAAAGACATCGCCTATCAGCTCTGGAAATTCGGGCTTCTGGAAAAGGATTTTTATTATGAGCCGTTCCTCGAAGACGGCGGTCACACGATTTGGATGAGCACTTCCGTCCCTAATAAAAACGCCCAAAGCTTCGGCGGGGCGAGCAAGGTCTATAATGTCATCGATACGCGGCAGTCCTATCTCCAAAAGGTCGTCGTCCAGGGGCTGAGAGCCCTTCATTTCGACGGCGAGGCCGAAAAGTCCATCCATTTCTCCTACGAAATGGTCGCGCTTTCTCCCAAGAGTTTAAAAGAGCTTGGGGTCAAAATCAGCGACGACGATGCGGGGAAACAGTTCCTCGAGGTCTCGGGACGCAAGGGTTTGGGAGTTAAGGCCGATGACCTTCTCGATCGTCTGGAGGAAAAAGCCCTGGCCGAGGTCGAAAAAAGAAATCCCGATCTTCCGGCGGAGCAAAAAAGGCGGACGTCCGCCCAAATCGCCTGCGGGGCCCTCCGTTATTTCATGCTTAAGTACGCCAGAAATTCGCTGATCATCTTCGACTTCGACGACGCCCTGAGCTTCGAAGGCGAGACCGGGCCTTATCTCCAATACACCGCCGTTCGTCTCAACAGCATCTTTCGCAAAATGGAAGAGCGCGAGGGAAAATCGGCCGCCGCTATCGAAAAATTCCTGGCCGAAGCGGATTTCCCGCTCGAGGCTCTGGCAGCGCAAGAACTTGCCGATTTCTGGGACGTCGTTCTCTGCGCCGCCAAGTTTGAGGAAGAAATTCTCCACTCCATTGAGTCGCTCGAGTTCTCTCATCTGGCTAAATTCGCCTTCAATCTCTGCCAGAAGCTCAACGGCTATTACCATAAATATCAAGTCCTGGCCGAGGAAAATGTCGTCCTCAAAAATATCCGGACCGCGACGATCTTTTTCGGCCAGAAAATCCTGTCGAGAGCCCTCGACCTGATGGGCGTTCCGGTTCCGGAACGAATGTAACATTTTAAGATGTCATGGCCAGGCTTCTTGGCTGTGGCAATCTCATTGAGATCGCCACGCTCCCTTCGGTCGCTCGCGATGACAAAAGTAAAGCATTGCCTTCAAATTCAAATTCCATATAATAAATAAACCTGAAACGAAAAGACATATTTAAAGGTTTTTAGATAGAAATCCGGCGACATGTTCTTAATTCGAAAAATCAAAGCTAATGTTAATGGGTTAAGCGCCGCCTCTAGGTTGTCACCTTATTTATTGCGTTCATATTAGTCACTGAATTTAAAGAAAGGAGGTTCATGAATGATTGCCGTTGAGCATCTGACCAAAAAATACGGTGATCTCGTGGCCGTCCGCGACCTGAGCTTCAAAGTCGAACGAGGAAAAATCTGGGGGCTTCTCGGCCCCAACGCGGCCGGCAAAACCACCACCATGCGCATCCTGACCGGCTTTCTCCCCGCCACGGACGGAAGAGCCTCGATCGGAAATTTCGACGTCTTCGAACAGCCGAACGAGGCCAAAAAAATCCTCGGCTACCTGCCGGAAGTCCTGCCGCTCTATCCCGACATGACCGTGACCGAGTATCTGAATTTCGTGGCCGCCATCAAAAAAATTCCGGGCGCAGCGAAAATAGACGCCGTTGCCAGGGCCGTCAAGGTCGCCGCGCTGGAGCCGGTCAAGGGCCGGCTCATCCGAAACATTTCCCGCGGATTTAAGCAACGCGTCGGCATCGCCCAGGCTCTTGTCCATGATCCGCAGGTCCTCATCCTAGACGAGCCGACGATCGGACTGGACCCGGCGCAGATCATCGAAATCCGGAGCCTCATCACGTCCCTCAAAGGCGAGCGGACGATTATTCTTTCCACGCACATTCTGGCCGAAGTCACCCAGACCTGCGACGGCGTCGTCATCATCAACGAAGGCCGTCTCATGGCTTCGGGCTCGCTCGAGGAGCTGACCGCCTCGTTCCGGAAAAAAGACGGCGTGGTCGTCAAGGTCCGCAAGGACGCCCAGGTCGCCGCGGACGAAATCAAAAATATCGGCGGCGTGGAAAAAGTCGACCGCGAGGACGGCGATCTCAAAGTCGAATGGCGACAAGGGCTCGACCTGCGGGACGACATCGCCCGCCTGATCGTCGAGAAACAATTCGGCCTGCTCGAAATGCGGCCTCTGGCCATGAACATCGAAGACCTCTATCTCAAGATCGTCTCCGGAGGTGATGCGTCATGAATAACATCTGGATCATCACGCGAAAAGAATTGCGGTCGTATTTCACCTCGCCCATTGCCTACGTCGTCATCACGGTGTATTTGGTCCTTGTCGGCTTTTTCTTCTACAGCATGATCTGGTGGTTCAATTCCCAATCCCTGCAGATGGCCCAAAACCAGTATTACTACCAGCAGCTCAACATCAACCAGATGGTCTTCTCGCCCCTCTTCCATAACATCAGCATCATCCTTCTCCTCATGCTGCCGCTCGTGACCATGCGTCTTTTTTCCGAGGAAAAAAAGATCGGCACCGAAGAGCTGCTCTATACGTCGCCCCTCTCGATCCACGAGATCATCCTGGGAAAATTCTTTGCCTCCCTGCTTGTCCTCCTGACGATGCTCGGCTTGACCGCCGTCCTTTCGGTCCTGACATTTGTCTACGGCAATCCCGAAGTCGCTCCCGTCCTGTGCGGCTATCTCGGGCTGTTTCTCCTGGGCGCGGCGTTCATCGCCATCGGCATTTTTTTCTCCTCTCTCACGGAAAACCAGATCGTCTCCGCCATCCTGACCTTCGGGGCGCTTCTTCTCTTCTGGATCATCAACTGGGCTTCGTATTCGGCGGGCGGCTTGTGGAAGGACGTTCTCAATTATGTCTCCTTCTTGCAGCACTTCGACAATATGACCCAGGGCATTCTCGACACGACCGACGTCGTCTATTACGCGAGCTTCGCCTTCTTCGGGCTGTTCCTCACGCACTCCATGATCCAATCCAGACGGTGGAGGTAAGCCATGGACAAGATCAAAAAATATCTGAATTATATCGGACTGGGGCTCATCTTCCTGGCCCTCGCGGCCCTTAAAATCTGGCCCCATAAAAAATTTGCGGCTCTCGCTTTGGCTGTTTGCGGCGTCGCCGCCCTCGGCGTTTACCTCGGCCTCAACATTGCCAACCTCAAACAGGGATTGAAACGCAAATCTTTCCTCTATTCAAGCAACCTGCTCCTCGTGATCGTCCTCGTTTTGGCCATCCTGGTCCTCATCAACTATTTCTTCGCCCGGCACCATCACCGCTTCGACTTCACGCAAGCCAAGCTCCATTCTCTCTCTGACCAGTCCATTAAAGTCGCCAAGGCTCTCAAAAACGACGTCAACATCGAATGCTTTTTCCGCGAAGGCAACATGGGCCGGACCCGGATGGAAGACCTGCTCAAGATCTATGCTTACCATTCGCCGAAGATCAAATACGAATTCATCGATCCTGATAAAAATCCGGCCTTGATCAAACGCTACGAGATCACCCAGGACGGCACAAGCGTTTTCGAATCCGGAGACAAGGACAATCGTATCACGGCCGCGACCGAGGAAGACGTCACCAACGCCATCATCAAGGTGACGCGCGCCAAGAAAAAGGTCATCTATTTTCTCGAAGGTCACGGCGAGCACAGCACCGAGGTGACCGACGAGGCCGGCTATTCCTTCATCAAGGACGACCTGGGTAAGCTCGGCTATGAAGTCAAGAAACAACAACTCGCCCTCGCCGACAATTTTCCCAAAGACTGCGCACTGCTCGTCATCCCCGGACCTCAGAAGGACCTTTTGCCCGACGAGCTCGAGACGATAAAGAAATATCTAGAAGAAGGCGGCCGCGTCTTATTCATGGTCGATCCCGAGACCGCGCCCGGGCTCGTTCCCTACCTCGCCAAATTCGGCTTCAAGCTTGAAAACGATATGATCGTCGACCAGGTCTCGCGCCTCATGGGCGGCGACTATTTCATGCCCATCATCGGCGAGTACGAAAACCACGAAATCACCAAGAATTTCCGCTACGCAACGTTCTTCCCTTTCACGCGCTCGATCGAAATCATCGATCCCAAGCCCGAGGGTATCGCAACGTCTCAGGTCCTGGGCAAGACAAGCGGCAATTCCTATGCCAAACGGGGCTTTAAGTTGAAGCCAAAGATGACTTTGAAGGATATCGCTTTTGATCCAAAAAAAGACAAGGCCGGCCCCATCTCCATCGCGGCTGTGGCTGCGGTCAAAGCGAAAACGGAGACGAGCTCCGACGCGGCGAAGACAGAAGGCCGCCTGGCCGTTTTCGGAGATTCCGACTTCGCCTCGAACCGCTACTATAACCTGTCGGGCAACGTCAATTTCTTCCTCAACACCGCCAATTGGCTGACCGAGGAATCCGACCTGATTTCGATCATGCCCAAGACATCCAGCCCCCGCACCATCCAGCTCACGCCCTCGCAAGGCCGGATGATTTTCTGGATTTCCGTGATCATTCTCCCGCTCATCGTCCTTGTTTTCGGGATTTCCATCTGGATCCGGAGGAGGTCGCTGTGAAATTCAAAACCACGATCGTACTTTTGGCCGTATTTGCGGCCCTGCTGGCTTTCATGCTTTTCATAGATAAGAAAGGCAAAGAGGAAAAACCCGGCGGGCCGGAAGAAAAATTGGTCGTGCTCACGTCTGCCGATATCCAGAAAATCACGTTCAAAAAAGAGAGCGAGACTCTGACTTTCAAAAAGGACGATAAAGGCGAGTGGATGATTACCGAACCTTTTAAAACAAAAGCGGACAACTACGAGACAAACCAGCTGGCCGACACCTTCGCCGACCTGAAAATCGACCGCGTCGTCGAGAAGGAAAACGCCGATCTCAAAAAGTACCAGATTCCCCAGAAAGAAATCTCGATCTGGATCAAGGGTAAAGACCGGCCGGTCAAGGTCCTCATCGGCATGGAAAATCCGCTCGACAATTCTTTCTTCGCTCAGAAGGACGGCGATAAACGTATCGTCCTCCTTTCGAGCACGCTTAAAACGACACTCGACAAGAAGCTCTTCGACTTCCGCCAAAAAGACATCTTCAAGTTCGAGACCGGCGAAGTCAAAGGAATTAGACTCCAAGCCAAGGACGTCGCCTGGGACGCGCAAAAGAAAGAGGAGCAATGGTTCTTCGATAAGCCGCTCAAAGTCCTGGCCAAAGAGAGTAAAATTTCCAACGTCCTCGACTCGCTGTCCAATTTGAAAGCCAAAGAGTACATCTCGGAAGCCAAAAAAGCCGAGGATCTCAAGAAATACGGGCTGGATAAACCCGAATACCAGATCGCGCTCAACATGCCGAAGGCCAACAAGGAGCTGACGTTCGTTTTCCATAAGGACAAGGAGAAGACCTACGTGACGACGTCCCAGTCGAACAAAATCATCGTCCCGGAAACCGATGTCCTGCCCGAGCTCGAAAAGAAGGCCGACGAGCTGCGCGAGAACAAAGTCGTCGGCTTCAACGCGTGGCAGGCGAGCAAAATGTCGCTCAAAAAAGGGGTGCTCGACGTGGTCCTCACCAAAGCGCAAAACGACAAATGGTATTTCGACTCCGCCCAGAAGCAGGAAGCCGACGGTTCCAAAGTGGAAACGTTTGTGCGCAAGATTGAAAGCCTCGAAGCCGCCGAATATATCGACGCGCCGAAAAGCCCGGCCGAATATGGATTGGACAAACCGCAGGCCGAGGTGACGATTTGGACGAAGGACACAGCCGGCGATAAGCCCGTGGAAAAATCCTTCTTGATCTTGGTCGGCAAAAGCGATAAGGATAAAAAACAAGCCGTCGTGAAAAACGCCGGGCTCGAATACCTCTTCCGCGTGGATTCGGCGTTCCTGGACGAATTCCCCAAGGAAGCCAAGGACTGGAAAGCGGCCGAGCCGGAAAAGAAAGACGACAAGCGGAAAAAATAGACGAATGCCCTTCGCTTCTTCTTTTATGATGCTAATATGAACGCAATAAATAAGGTGACAACGTAGAGGCGGCGCTTAGGCCGTCCGTAGCCCCCGGACCCCGAGGAACCAGTCCCGTCGGTTCCCCCCGTCGGAAAAGCCGACGGGGTCCCCCTCCGCTACGGGGGCTTGAGGACGGCCTAAGCGCCGCCCGAACGGGGATGTCACTTTTATTAATACGTTTGTATTAGTTGTGCGTCTCACAAATTTCTGGCCATAGTTGATACGCGAATAGACGCACAACCGCCGGGAAGTTTGAGGGGGAGGGATTTTTTATTTTGAGGAGGCTCCGGATGAAAAAAAGCGCAGCCCTGGGAATATTTTTTATCATTTGCGCCTTGTCAATCCCTTTGGATCTGCGATCAAAAGAGACGGATCGAGACAGAAAAATTCAGGCTATAACCAAGGATCTTATTCCCGACCTCATCGCTATCCGCAGGGATATTCATGCCCATCCCGAGCTCTCCTTTCAAGAAAAAAGAACATCGGCCCTGGTCTCAAACTATTTGGAAAAGTTGGGCTTTGAAGTCCGAGCGGGAATCGCCAAGATGGGAGTCCTCGGCATCCTGAGGGGTAAAAAAACCGGACCCGTTGTGGGAATGAGGGCCGACATGGATGCATTGCCGATCACGGAAGAAACCGGCCTGCCCTTCGCCTCGAAGGAAAAAGCCATCAGGGACGGGAACGAAGTCGGCGTCATGCATGCCTGCGGCCATGATATCCACACAACCGTGCTGCTCGGAGTGGCCGCAGTGCTCTCCCGCTTCAAACAAGAACTGCCCGGAACCGTCATTTTCGTTGCGCAACCCGCCGAAGAATTCGGGGACGGCGCCAACGAGATGCTCAAAGCGGGCGTCTTCAAGGACATCAAACCCGAGGCCATGTTGGCTTTCCACGTCGACGACACCATCAAGGCCGGGACCATCGCCTACACGCCCGGGTTTGCCGCCGCGAACTGCGACGGCTTCCGGCTGGCCATTAAATCCGAGGGATGCCACGGCGCCGATCCCTATTTGTGCGTGGACCCGATCGTGGTCGGGGCTCAAATCATCATTGCCCTTCAAGTGATGACATCGAGAGAAGTCAACGTTCAGGAGGATCCAACGGTCATCACCGTCGGGTCCTTTCATGCCGGCTCGGCCAGCAATATCATTTCCAAGCAAGCCGACATGATGGCAACGATCAGGACGTACGGCGAAGAACATCGACAACGCATCAAACAGAAAGTCGAACGGCTGATCGCACACATCTGCGAGGCCGCCGGCGCTGCCTTCGACCTCGAATATCATTTCGGCACGCCCGCCCTGTACAATAACCCTGAGCTCTTGAAGGAAATCCTGCCCACAGTGGACAGGATTCTCGGCGGGAAAAAATTTCTCAAAGAGTCTCCGCGCGGCATGGGCGGAGAAGATTTTAGCTTTTTCGCCCGAGAAATTCCTTCGGTCATACTCGGGCTGGGGATCGTCCCTGAAAATCTTGAAAGGGTCTCTCTCCACTCGCCGACGTTCCTGGCCGACGAGGAAAGCATCGCCGTCGGCATCAAGGTCATGTCCTCGGCCGTTTTCGACTATTTGAGCCTCCATAAGACAAAACGATAAAGGCCCAGGAGCTGAGGTTGAAGTAAGATAGCCTTAGCGGCGGCTTCATGAGCAGGAAGACAATGGATTTCAGCGGAAATCTTGTCCGCTGGTACGCCGCCCATAGACGCGACCTACCCTGGAGAAAGACGAAGGATGCCTACAAAATCTGGATTTCGGAGACCATGCTCCAGCAGACAACCGTCAACGCCGTCATTCCTTACTACGAGAAATGGCTGCATGTTTTCCCCGACATCCGGTCTCTCGCCCGGGCCCCGCTACAAAAGGTCCTCAAGACCTGGCAGGGGCTCGGCTATTATCAACGGGCGCGAAGCCTTCATCTGGCGGCGAGAATCATCGTCAATCAGTTCGGCGGCAAGGTTCCGAGGGATTATGATCTTTTAAAAAAGATCCCGGGCTTCGGGCCTTATACGACTGCCGCCGTCCTGAGCCTAGCTTTCGGCAAGCCTTGCCCCGTCCTCGAGGCCAATGTCCGCCGGGTGATGATGAGGATCCAGGGAATTCACGGTGAATCGAAGGCAAGCCATGACCAGACGATTTTAAAGCGCCTCAGTTCTGTGATCCCCGCCGGGCGGCCCGGCGACTTCAATCAAGCCCTGATGGAGCTGGGCGCGCTCATCTGCCGGTCGCAAAATCCGCTGTGCCTGCTCTGTCCCGTTCAGTCATCTTGCTGGGCTTTCAAACGGGGCGAACAGGAAGTCGTACCCAAGCCGCAAAAAAGAAGCTATCGCAAGATCACGTCCGTCGTGGGAATCATCAAGAAAGAGGGGCGATATCTCATTCAAAAGCGGCCTTCTTCGGGGCTTCTTGCCGGACTCTGGGAATTCCCGGGCGGCAAATTGAAACGCGGCGAAACGCGCGAAAAAGCGCTCGTTCGGGAAATCAAGGAAGAGCTCGGCGCCGATGTGGACAAAGCGAAATTCCTGGTCAAAGTCGATCATTCCTATACGCAATTCCGGGTCGCGCTCCACGCTTATGAATGTTCTCTTAAAAATGATCCGGCGCTGGAATCCGGCAAGCAAAAATGGGTCAGCCTGAAAGATCTACACAAATATCCGGTTCCATCGGGAAGCGCAAAAATTATCAATTTCCTGGAAACTCGGCATACAAAATGACAGATTTTTAAAAATAATTCTCAAGTCATCGCCGCCAAGTCGATCAACTTCGGTATAATAGACGTGAGCCAATGCGAAAATATTCTCAAAGAGGAATTCCCGTGGCTAAAAAATATTTTGCTGAATTCCTGACGTTTTATATAATAGCCCTCCTCCATCGAAAGCGTCAAGGCCACCGATGTCATCTGGGATTTTTTCAAGCCTCGAATCAAAAACTAATATGAACGCAATAAATAAGGTGACAACCTAGAGGCGGCGCTTACGCCGTCCGTAGCCCCCGAACCCCGAGGAACCAGTCCCGTCGGTTCCCCCAGTCGGAAAAGCCGATGGGCTCCCCCTCCGCTACGGGGGCTTGAGGACGGCCTAAGCGCCTCCCGAACGGGGATGTCACTTTTATTAATGCGTTGATATTAGCGTTTCCATGAGAAAACCTGCGTCAAAGAGCGAACCAGGCGCAAGGTTTTTCTGGCGAAATGAAATCCATTGTCCAAAAAGCCTTGGCCGCCGGCGAGAAAAGTGAACATTGACAGCGCTTCGACGGAAATGTTAAGTTTTATTCATGCTTAAAGACATCATCAAAAAAGAAATCCTGGAAACTATCACCAGCGCGAAGTTCGTTTTCACCTTCCTTCTCTGCGCCATCCTCATTTTGCTCTCGGTTTACACCGGCATCTCCAACTACCGTGCCGATCAAAAGGAATTCTCCGCAGCCGTGGCCCTCAACAAGAAAAATCTGGAAAGCCAACCCAGTTACCAAGCGCTGGCAGGCCTCGGGACGAAGATCAACAAACCGCCTCACGTCCTGGAGGCCATCGCCAGCGGCGTGGATGAGGCCGTAGGCCGCGTGGCCACGGTCAACATCGCCTACGACCCGAACTTGGTGGACTCCAAATACGAGAGCAACCCGGTGTTCTCGGTCTTCGGCGCGCTGGATCTGACGTTCATCGTCAAGATCGTGCTCAGCCTCTTCGCCATCCTCTTCACCTACGACGCCATCGTCGGCGAAAAGGAAAAGGGCACTCTGAAACTGACCCTGTCCAACAAAGTCCCGCGCGACCGCCTGATCTTGGGCAAGGTCATCGGAGGCTTCGTGAGCCTCCTCATCCCGCTGATCATCCCGCTCATCCTGAGCCTGCTCATCCTTCTGGTCTATCCGAATATCTCATTGGCCGGCGAGGATTGGATCCGGCTGCTTCTGATGTTCCTCATGTTCTTCCTGTACCTCTCGGTATTCTTCACGCTCGGCCTTCTCGTCTCGGCGCGGACAAACAAGAGCTCGACGAGCTTTCTGATCTTACTATTCATCTGGGTGACGTTCGTTACCGTTATCCCCAAGATCTCGGTCATGGCGGCCGCCCGGCTCAATTCCATCCCTTCGGTCCACGAGATCACCGCCAAGAAAGACGCCTTCCTCCAGCAGATCCAGGGCGGGAGCCAAAAAAAAGTGCTGGACTGGATCAAGGCGAATTCCCCAAAGCAGGGTGAGGACCAGAAGCTATTCCAGGAGAAATTTAAAAAATTCTTAGAAGACTTCCAGCAGGAAGCGACTTCCAAGATCGACGAGAACAATGCCGCCCTTGAACGGGATTACCAAGCCAAGAAACGTTCGCAAGTACGCTTGGCCATCAACCTCTCGCGAATCTCCCCTGCGTCGGCCTTGATGTTCTCCACCATGAGCCTGGCTCGGACCGGATTGGACGAGCACGAAAGGTTCTTGGCCTCCATCCGCACCTACAAGCCCATCTTCACCAAATGGGCCAATTCAAAGATGATGCGAAATCTCGATCTGTCCGGCACGGGCCAGACAGCGAAGGTCGTTCTGGACGACATGCCCCAGCATAAGTTCGAACCCGAAACGCTCAGCAAGTCTCTTGCCCGGACGCTACCCGATTTTGGGCTGATGCTCTTCCTGATCATCATCTTCTTCGCCGGAGCCTACGTCTCCTTCCTGAAATATGATGTTCGTTGAGAGGTGACCCATGTTAGAAACGATCAATCTCACCAAACGGTACGAGGACGGGCAGCTGGCCGTTGACCACCTAAACTTCAAGGTAGAGCCTGGCGAGATCTTCTGCATGTTCGGGGCCAATGGTGCCGGGAAGACGACGACCATCAACCTCCTGTTGAACTTCATCCCCCCGACCGAGGGAACGGCCCTGATCGAGGGCATCGATGTTACCCGGGAGCCCCTGCGCTCCAAAGATTATGTTTCCTTCGTCTCGGAAAATGTCATGCTCTATGGGAACTTCACCGCTTTCCAGAACTTGGACTACTTCACCAAGCTGGCCGGAAAGCGCGGCCTGACTAAGGCGGATTACGCCCAAGCCCTGAAAAGCGTCGGCCTTCAGGAAGAGGCCTTCGACATGCGGACCAAGAACTATTCCAAAGGCATGCGCCAGAAGCTGGGGCTGGCCATTGCCGTCATCAAGGATGCTCCCAACATCCTCCTGGACGAGCCGACGGCGGGGCTCGACCCGAAATCCGGCCGGGATTTTCTTAACCTGCTCATTAAGATGCGGGACCAGGGAAAATCGGTCTTTATGTCCAGCCACGATATCTTCCGGGCTAAGCTGATCGCGGACCGGATCGGATTCATGAAAAAGGGCCGGATGGTGATGATGAAGACGCGCCGGGAACTCGAGGGCGAGGACCTGACCGAGCTTTATATCCAATATATGGAGGAGCACCCCGAGGCCGAATCCCAACCTCCGACCGCTTGACGACGCGGGTTCGATTCGCATGGGAAAATAGCGGAAGTGTTAAGTTCAATTTGAAAAAGTATTTTCGACGCATTAAAATAGGCAGACTCAATTTCCGGCTTTAAATTTCCGGGTCTGTTCTGAATAAGGCCAAGAAAAAAGAGAATGAAAAGATTTATATTTTTTTTCCTTATGTCCTCATTCATCTTCTCATCCTCCGGCCGCGCAGCCGAGCTGAAGGCCGTCCGCGTCAAAGAGGGGCCTAAGATCGACGGCCTCCTTTCCGATCCCGCCTGGCAGTCCGCCGCCGCGTTCACCGCTTTCCGTATGGTCGAACCGCAGCCCGATCAGGATCCGACGGAGAAGACCGAGCTGAAAATCTTATATGATGATTCGAACCTATACATCGGTGTCCTCTGCTACGACAGCGAGCCGGGCCGGATCGCGGCCAATACCATGGCCCATGACAGCGGCGGACAGCAGGAGCATTACATGGGTTATGGGCACACTTCCCAAGGCCCGAGCGACGATCTCATCCGCGTCCTGCTCGATCCTTTCCAGGACAAACGGACCGCCTACCTCTTCTACGTCAATCCCCTTGGCGGCCGCAGCGAAGGTCTGGCCTATGCCGGGGAATCCAGCCTTAACTGGGACGGGATCTGGGAAGTCAAGTGCCGTATCCTCGAGAACGGCTGGAGCGCGGAGCTCAGGATTCCCTTCAAGACGATCTCGTTCAAACCCGGGCTATCCGCTTGGGGCATCAACGTCGAGCGAGTCATCGCCCGCAAGCAGGAGACCATTCGGCTGTCCGGGACGAGCCGGGACAGCAATTTCAACATTCCGATGGAAGCGGCCAGACTGGAGGGAATCGAAGGCGTCGAGCAGGGAAAGGGGATCACCTTCCGGCCTTACGGCCTCGCCAGCGCCCTAAAAAACAGCCAGGAGGCCGGCGGCTCCGAGGGGAAGCTCGACGGCGGTTTCGACATTTACAAGAGCTTCACACCCAATCTGGTGGGCGCCGCAAGCTACAACATGGACTTCGCCGAGACCGAGGTCGACGAACGCCGCATCAACCTGACGCGGTTCCCCATTAATTTTCCCGAAAAAAGAATGTTCTTCCTTGAGGGATCGGAGGTTTTCAGCTTCAGTTCGAGCATAAGCTTTGTGCCCTTCATCAGCCGGAAAATCGGGCTCTACGAGGGCGAACAGATCCCGGTTGTCTTTGGCGCCAAGCTCTACGGCAAGATCGGCAACACGAACCTGGCGGTGCTCGACGTCCAGACGGGAAAATTCGAGAGCCTTCCGGGCCGCAATCTCCTCGCCGCCCGGATGACCCAAAATATCTTCGCCCAGAGCAAGGTGGGCTGGATCTTCACCAACGGCAGCCCGACGGGCGAGAAGAACTCCTTGGCCGGAGTGGATTTCAACTATTCGTCGTCCAAGTTCCTCGGAAATAAGAACATCATGCTCGCGGCCTGGATGGCTTATAACTGGAACGAGAAAAAAACAGGCCGTCACCACGGCTTCGGCTTCAGGGCCGACTACCCCAATGACCTCTGGAACATTCAGACAACCTACGCCTACTATGGAGAATCCCTGGACCCCGGGCTGGGCTACATGATGCGAAAAAGCATGCAGACTGCTTTTGCCAGGATTGCCTACCAGCCGAGACCGGAGAAAGGTTTTCTCGACCGGTTCGTCCGGCAATTTTTCTTCCAGTTCAGCGGCGATTTCTATTGGGACCTCTCGGGGAATCTCGAGACGAGCCGGCTCACCCTTTCGCCCCTCAGTTTGAGGACGGAGAGCGGAGAGAACATCCAGTTCGAGGTCGTCGCCAACCGCGACGTCCTGCCCTATGACTTTGAGGTTGCCAGAGGCGTTATTCTGCCCGCCCGATCCTACGGTTTTACAAATTATAGTCTCAATTTCAGCACCGCGACTCACCGCTCGGCGGTCCTCGACTTGAATTACAACTTCGGAGAGTTCTATTCGGGCCGCTACGACGACGTAAAAATAGGGCTGGCGCTGAAATATAAAGGCTACGCCAGCCTGGCGCTGGACGCCAATCTAGTCCGGGGCAGACTCCCCCAAGGACGCTTCAGCGAGAACGTCTATCAGGTCAAAGCCGACATTTTCCTCTCGCCCGACCTCGGTCTCATGAACTACATTCAGTACGACGACATCTCCAGATTATTGGGCTGGAGCGCCCGTCTCCGCTGGCAGATCTCTCCCGGCAACGAGATCTATATCGTTTACAACAAGAGATGGGAGCGGCGATGGGACCCGACGAGCCGTTTTTTCCCCATGGAGGAACGGGGAGTTATAAAGATCTCGTTATCGGTCAGACCGTAATTATCCCGCCGGGCGTAAGCTAGCCCCCTTTCCGCTTTTCCATCGAACATATCGTCCAATATCTCTCCCTATCCGCTCGAAATCCATACTTCAGACGCCGTCGAAAATATATCGCCAGCGGACAAGAGAGGTCAAAGAGGATTACCTAATGTCGAGACAATAAGGCATCAAGGCGATAACCGACATGCCCTTTTGCAGTAGGCAGCTTTCGAGCAACCCAGCCAGGGGCCGTAGCCCTGGGAGCAATTCGAATAAATAGGAGTCACCCAGACTGATGGTCTCTTTCCCTGGAAGATTGAACAGGTTTTCGATCATGTTCTTCCGGCGTGGATAAAGGACCAGGCGGACTTCCTGTTCCCTGGGTATTCCGGCTTTGGCTTTGGCCACCTCGAGAGCTTTCAAGATTCCTCCCAGCTCATCCACCAGCCCGTTACTCCGGGCGTCTTTGCCGCTCCAGATCCGGCCGCCGGCAATGCGTTCAATCTCGGCCGTTGTTTTATTTCTGCCCTCAGCCACCACCTGGATAAACCGCCGGTAAAAGTCGCCGATCAGACGGGTGATGAGATCCTTTTCCTCCTGCGTCATGGACCGATCCATACTGGCAAGATCGGCATGTTTGCCGCGCTTGATGGTTTCGCGGTCGACGCCGATTTTCTCGTACAATTGGCTGAAGTCCGGCTTGAGCATGAAGACGCCGATCGACCCGGTCAGGGTCAAAGGCTCGGCCACAATGGCATCAGCCAGAGCTGCGATATAATACCCTCCCGATCCCGCCACGTTGCCCATGCTGACAATGACCGGTTTCACTTTCTTGACCAGGGCGATTTCGCGCAGGATCGCCTCTGAAGCCAGGCCGTCGCCACCGGGGCTGTCGATACGCAGGATCACGGCTTTTATCCGCACATCATTCCGGGCCGCCTGCAGATGAGCGGACAAGGTTTCGCAGCCGATAGAGTATCCACCAGATAACGCGCTGGAGGAATCCTGGCCATTGACAATGGTGCCATTGGCATAGATCAAGGCGACGGCCGGACCCCGATTCAGCCCGATTTTTTCGGCCGGGATCCGTTTGTAATCCTGGTGGGAAATGATGTTTGCCGGATTTGCCAAATTAAACGCGGCCATGACTTCATCGAGATTCTTTAGGTCATCGATCAATCCCTTTTCCTTAAGATTCGCGGCGAAGTGGTGGGGGCCGCTGTCCACCAATTCGATCAAGCGAGATTTCTCTATGCCCCGCTCGCGGGAAACGGAATCCAAAAATTCTTGGTAGACGGCCTCCAAGTAGGCGGAAACTTGCTCCCTCTCGGCCTCGGACATTTTTTCCGCGGTGAACGTTTCCGGGGCGGTTTTATATTTTTCAAAACGGATGGTTTCGATTTTTATTCCTATTTTCTCCAGGATGGAGCGAAAATAGGTCCTGGTTGCGGAAAAGCCGTTCAGAAACACGGCTCCGTAGGGCATGAGAAAGATTTTGTCACAGGCGCAGGCTATGAAATAATCCATATTGCCATAGAGCTTGGCAAAGGCATAGATCGGTTTGCCGCTGCGCCGGTAGTCGCGGATGGCTTCGCGGATGTCCTGCGCCTGGGCCATGCCGATTTGCAGATCGCCCAGTTTCAGCACCACCCCGCGGATTCGCTCATCCACGGCCGCTTTTCGTAGGGAGTAGATCATGTCCAGCAGGACTTCGTCCTGTTTGCCGAAGCTTAAAATGGATAAGCCGCCGCGGTTGGCCTCGGCAAGCTGGCCAAATCCTTCCAACAAGAGAACGGAATTGGAGCTGACTTTGGGAGGCTTCGGCGCCGTGTCCAGCGGTATCGAAAGTTTTAGACATGATGCCAGCACTGCCGCCATTCCCGTCATCAAAAAAATCTTGGTGAAATTCCACTTTGTTTTTGCCATGCAACCTCCTTAGAGAGAGAATTTTATACAACTATCCTGCTCAGCCGAAAGGCTTCCGCTTCGTCCGAGCACAACTTAGAATGTCTGATCAAAAATAGCCCGCGCCGGCTTTAACTGCAGATGATTTGCTGCTCCCTCCTATTTGCAGCCGACGGAGCCAGAAATTATCTCCTGTACTTGCCCATCAACTGGCCCTGAGCCAGGATATGCCCTTCCATGGCCCGCAAGAGCTGGGATTTGGTTGCCCCCGAGTCGAGCTTCAGCGGCGCATCTAAGGCATAAATCTTGAAGTAGTAGCGGTGCGTGCCTCCCGGAGGGCACGGTCCTCCATAGCCGATTTTCCGAAAATCGTTTGTTCCCTGGAGCGTCCCGTCATCAAGCACCTTGGACGCAGAAATGCCTTCCGCCAGCCGATTCACCCGCGCGGAAATGTTATAGACGACCCAGTGAACCCAGGTGCCCATCGGCGCGTCGGGGTCATCGCAGATCAGAGCGAAGGCTTTGCAGCCTGATGGCCCAGACTCCCATTCGAGCGGCGGCGAAACATTCGGCCCGTCGCAGCTATATTTTTTGGGAATCATCCCGCCTTCTTCGAAGGCTGAGCTTTTTAATTTTATATCCATTTTCCCTCCTCCATGAGATAGGCTTAAGGCAAATAAGAACAAGGCGACGAGGAATATTCTTCTCTCTGCCATACAATTCCCCTCCCTTCTCAGACGAAATTCATTTTCCAGATCATGTCAAATACGCATATAGAATATCCTAGATCGCCAGAGCAGTAAATAGGAGCCAAGCCTCCGGTCTTCCGGAAAAAGCAAGAAACTTGACTTCTGAATTTAAAAGGACCGTAGCGGCGATTAAGCATATCGAGCCCAGGCGGTCCTCAGGCGGGTGAGCTCAGCGCCGCTTGTTCTATGGAAAATGCCGTGCGCAAAGACGGGGCCGGACTCGGCCTCGACCCTTTGAATCTTCGAGACGATTTCATTCCCGTAAAACGCTTCGGCGCGGTAGGCCGCTTCGATATCGACGGGCTGGCAGGTCCTGAGAATATCTTCGGGTACGGTTTCCAGTGCCCACTGGATATAAACCGCGTGGTTGACGTGATTGTTGAAATCGATGTCCTGCATCTCGACCCGAAACGAAAGCTCTCGCGCCGCCGTATGACAAGGAGGAAGCGGCAGGAAATCGTCGGCCAGCGCTCTTCGATCAAGCGCAACGCGGTCTGAAAGATGATCCTCGAGCCGCATCGCTTGTCTTGTTTTGATATTCCATAAAACCCAGGAGCTCGTGGCCGCCAGCAGTCGTTCGCCTCTTTCATCCGCAATTTCAAAATCCCGGAGGGCGAAAATCCCCTGCTTTCCCGACGGCCAGGTCGAGACGAAGATCAAGTCGTTCATCACCGGATACTTAAATATTTTGACATGGTAACGCGACAACAGCCACGTCAAGTTACTTTTTAAAAGCTCGGGAACGGAAACATCCAAAAGAACGGTATGGTCACCCGCCGCATCCTGGAGATAGTTGAGCAGCGAAATCGGCAGCGCCTTCCCGCGAAAATCCACTTCATAGGTATGGACCTGGAATTTTTTCGTATATATTTTGTCCATCGGACGGGAAACTTATCACAATAATCAGGGAGAGACAATACTCAAAATTGCCGCTAGAAAGCACCGGGCGAAAATTTCTTAATCATGGCCCTAGCGCTCATCAACGTCATCCAAAAAGGATTTGTCATCGGAACAACGATTGTTCTTCAATCTGAAATTGGAGTGGCTGGAAAAGGGACGCAACTTCTTGTTTCCGTGGCTAAAGAACTCGACGTCGATGAAGTACTACTGCCCTATTTCTCGGAAAAAGCTATAGACTGCGAACGATTCAAAAAAGAAAAAATTAAAGTGCGATTTTTGCGTTATGCCCCGCCTCAATATCCTCAATTCTGGGGAAGCTTTATGAAAAATCTCAGTGCTCTCGACTTATGGTTATGCTGCGGCCAAGAAGGAAAGAAAATTATTGAAAAAGGTACTTACCTCTACGATCAAATCGCCATCTAGGAAGTCGAAGTCTGATCCAAGCTTTCATCGAAGAGCATGCTTTGACTCCGTATTAAGAGAAAGCGACGAAGCTTTGCTCGGCGTAAACATCCTTTTTTGTTATCGAATGTCCTGCGTTTCATGCTCGATGACTTCAAAGCTTGATTTCAAACGAATATCGTCAGACGAACTCCCGATCATCACTTCGATCATGCCGGGTTCGACCACATATTTCATTTTCCCATCAAAAAAACCGAGCTCGTCCTGTGTCAATTCGAAGGTCACTGTCTTTTTCTCATTTGGCGCCAGCAGGATTCGCTTGAATCCTTTCAGTTCCTTGACCGGCCTGGTAACACTGGCAACCGGGTCGTGCAAATAAAGCTGAATAACTTCCTCTCCTTTTCGATCCCCCGAATTCTGCACATCAACGCTCACATAAATTTTTCCATATGGAGGAATCCGACTGGGTGTTATTTGTAAATTGCCGTAGGTGAACGTCGTATAGCTGAGCCCGAATCCGAACGGAAACAGCGGTTTCCCGCTCATATCCGCATAGTCATTGCCCCGACCGGTCGGTTTGTGGTTATAGTAGAGTGGAACTTGACCGACAGATTGCGGGAACGTCATCGGCAGCTTGCCCCCGGGGTTGTAATCTCCGAACAACACATCTGCGACAGCATTTCCGCCCTCCTCCCCTGGATACCAGGCCTCAACAACCGCCGACACCTTGTCAATCCAACTCTTCATCGTCACGGCGCTGCCGTTGATGAGCACAACAACGATGGGCGTTCCCGTCTCTGACACCGATTTTATGAGCCGTTCTTCTTCGCCGGGCAAATCGAGGTTGGCACGGTCATAACCTTCCCCTTCAATGATGCCGAAGACAACGACCGCCACATCGGATTTCTTGGCGGCATCCACGGCTGCCTGAATCCTTGGATCAGTCTCCCGCTTGAGATCCCAGACGAGGCTCGTATAGGCCGAACCTTTGTTCTCGAAATATTCCAGACGCATGTTCTTAAAATACTCACCCTTCGGCCCATGCTCTCCCGGCTTGGCATCGGGCGGAACGAGATATTTAGATGGTATCGGCGGCAACCAAGTAAATCCGAGATCACAGCCTTTCTCGTGATAGACTGTCGCTTCAGGTCCCAATTTATTCTTGATGCCTTCGAGGATGGTCACGGTTTTCATTCCAAATCCGCTATAGCCGCCGAGCCTCACAACATCGGCCTGAGGACCAATGACCGCCATGGATTTAACCTCCTTCTTCAGCGGCAGGACATTTCCCTCATTTTTTAGGAGGACGATGGCTTCGCGAGCAGCCTCACGCGCAAGCGCGCGATGCTCGGGTGCATCATTGATGGCTGCAGCGGCTTTGGGATCCACATACGGGTTCTCGAACAATCCCAACCGGAACTTGGCACGGAGGATATTCTTAACGGCGTCGTCGATCGTTTCCATGGAGACCGATCCGTCTTTCGCGGCTTCAAGCAGCGGAGCTCCGTAGCAATAGATATCGGGCAGCTCCATATCGAGCCCGGCTTCGACGGCTTTGATTGCGCCTTGCTTCGGCGTGGCAGCGACAAAGTGCATGTTCATAATTCCTGCGACGGATCCATAGTCAGAGACGACGAAGCCTTTGAAGCCCCATTCTTTTCTTAGAATATCCGTCAACAGCCATTTGTCGGCTGAACACGGCACACCATTAACGGCGTTGTAAGAGGCCATCACGGACCAGGCGTTGCCTTCCTGGAATGCGGCTTTGAACGGCGGGAAATACACTTCACGCAGCTCCCGTTCCGAGAAAAAAATCGGGTAGCTGTCTCGTCCGCCATCTCCCACGTTCGCGACGAAGTGTTTCGGTGTTGTGATCACGCCTTCGTTTTCGATGTTCTTGCAGAAGGCCACTGCCAGACGCGACTGTAGATAGGGATCCTCACCGTACGTCTCCTCAACCCGCCCCCAGCGCGCATCGCGAGCGATATTGACCACGGGCGAGAGAACCTGTCGAATCCCGCGAGCGCGCGTCTCTTTGCCGATGACCGTAGCAACCCTGGCCACGAGCTCTGTATCCCATGTGGCGGCCAAGCCGATTGCCTGAGGGAAGCTTGTAGCCTTGTTCCCGACAAGCCCATGGAGCGCCTCATCGTGAAAAATGACAGGAATCCCCAGCCGCGTTTTCTCCATGGCCAGCTTTTGGATTTCATTTCCCTTTTCTGCTGCCTCCTCGGCGACATAGGGCCTGAGCAGAGGACCTACACCGCCGAGGCCGTTCACGGTGAGATTCTGACCCCATTCGATCTTCCGCAGCGTGCACTGCAGTTCAGCGATCTTCTCTTCGATTGTCATTCTCGAAAGAAGGTCATGGATTCGCTCTTCAATCGGAGCTTTAGGATTCAGGTATTTTGGCTTTTGAGATTGAGCAAAAGCTGGAAAAGTTAGGAAGATGGTCGCGACCAGCCCAGCCATGGCCTTTTGCCCAGGCATTGACTTGAGTCTCATTTGTCCCCCCTTCTTTCAAAATTTATGGAGAACTGTCGCAGAAATATTGATGACTCCTCATGTCTTTATAAAATCAGGACATGTAGTGTTGCCGGTCCCCCTCGCTTTCTTATGACTTAGCTGGCATCAGCCTGCTATTTGGCTGCGATCCCCTGCATCTCAAAATGAGCACCGAAGAGAAGCGGCCCTGAGCCGATAAAGGCGCGGGCAGGCAAATCTTTCTTGAAGTACGACCGATACACCTCATTGAAGGCGGCATAGAGCTTGAGATCGGGACAATAGACCGTGACATAAACAAGATTGTCCATGGTCATGTCGGCCTGTTCCAGAACTGCCTTGAAGCCGTCAAGCAGGAGCTTGACCTCTTCTTTCGTGTCTGCGGGGACCTTCATCGTCTTCGTCTCGATTCCAAGCCGTCCGGAGATGTAGAGTGTGTTGCCGACTAACACCGCATCATTGAAAGGCAAGCCGGCGGTTTGCCCACGCGGGAGGTTGATGTTTGTGCGTTTTGTCTCCTGAGCCTGGGCGAAAGAGGCGAGTATTATGAGACACAAGAGAGCCAAGAGATAAACGAGATGGATGCGTTTCATAGAATCCCTCCTATTTTTCATGCAAAATCATCTGGATAGTCATTAAACTGGAATATCAATCCACGTCTCTTTAGAAAACCCCTGATTTAAACAGATGCCTATGCACTTTAATCAGGTAGCCTCAATATGTTATTTCAGAATAACAACCGACAACAAGAATCATTCAAGTTCAAAAGTGACCGAGACGCGCGCGTTCACCGTGATTTTCCCTAGGGCGATTGGACTATCATCCGAGGAGGACGCGCTTGCGCTAGCGTTTTGTACGACATTTTGCGCCATGCTGCCGCCCCCCCAGCGCGAACTGTACGGCGACCACCAGTTGGAATAGTCTTCGTGAATCAAGGTGACCCTGCCAACTTTTTGTCCCAATTCCTTCGCCATCGCAATGGCTTTTTCTTTCGCGGCTTTGAGGGCAAGGGCGCGCGCCTGATCGCGATACATACGCAACTCGGTCGTGCGATATTGAATTCCCTGAATATACGTCGCCCCGGCACCCAATACGCCCGTTAACAAGTCTTCAAACTTGTCGACATCTTTAAGCGTGATGACGATAGATTTGCGAACGAAGAAACCGACAAAGTTTCGTTTGGCATAGCCGTCCTCGTACCTGGGCTCGACGCTGATCTGATCGGTTTGAACATACTTAGACTCGATCCCAAAATCTCTTGTCAGTGTCAAAACCTTTTTCACGCGATCGTCGTTTTGCGCCTTGGCCGCACTCAGATCCTTGTCCCAGGTTTCAACGCTAAGGAACAGCACAACCTCATCGGGAACCACTTTGACATCGGCATCTCCGGTCACCGAGATCGAACGCGTGATTCCATCGCCTGCCGCTGGCACGTCTTTCGGCGCGGATAACGTGCCCGCCCCCGCGAACAGCGCGGCCGTGACGATGATGCAAGCAAACAAAAAGAATTTTTTCATTGTACGCCTCCCTCGCTTATAAATAGAAGCCCTGCCGCAATCTCCAGCAGGGAAATTCATTTTTTACAATCCAACTTGGACATCTGAAGTGGTCTAGTTGTCAAGACCAAAGATGAATCTTTTTTTAGGTGTATTTCCTTCAACATGCCGCGGCCATCCTAATCTGCCGGTAAGCCTCAAGAGGCGTATCATATTCCTTCAGGGATTGATGCAGCCTCTCTCGGTTGTACCGCTCAATGTATTCCTTTAAGCTCCGCTTGCAGTCTGCAACGGACTCATAACACTTGGTATATACCTCCTCGTATTTGAGCGTCCTCCAGAATCGCTCGATAAAAATATTGTCAATCACACGGCCTTTACCGTCCATGCTGATCTGAATCTTTTCCTCTTTGAGAATCGAGGTGAATTCTTTGCTCGTAAACTGGGCCCCCTGGTCGGTATTGAAATATTCCGGCCGTCCTTTCTCCAGCGCCTCTCTTAAAGCCTGACAACAGAAATCCGGCTCCAAGGACGTGGAAATCTCCCAGGAGACGATGAAGCGGCTGTAGAGATCCATCACCGCCGCCAGATAGACGAAGCCATGCTTCAAACGGATATAGCTTATGTCCGCCGCCCACGCGATATCGGGCCGATCGATGGCCACATCCCGAAGAAGATAAGGATAAACCTGATGCTCTTGATCCGGGATGCTGAGCCTTTTTCGAGGATAGATCGCCTCGACCCCGAGAATCCGCATCAAATGCCGGGCCTTATGGCGCCCGACGTCAT